>Ga0116229_10009214_pt1 | contig 15129 bp, 8 predicted proteins | sample S1TSphgellanicum_3_FD_87313 | JGI IMG/M metagenome (GOLD analysis project Ga0116229, IMG submission 87313) | Host-associated microbial communities from peat moss isolated from Minnesota, USA - S1T2_Fc - Sphagnum magellanicum MG | ecosystem: Host-associated > Plants > Peat moss > Unclassified... | reverse complement strand
TAGGGTTTAGGGTTTTCATAAACCCTAAACCTGGGGTTGTTCATGTAATCTTCAGGCTTTTTCCTTACCAACAAGAAATGTTGAGGTCCAATAGTGCAACATCCAGCCCTTCCTCATAAAACTCCGGCATCTAATGTTCCCGGAGCATCCACATGAGTGCCGGTGTGTACGCTGTCCAGCTTCAGCTCAGACACATTGGCGTCATCACCGTGACTCATGCTCAATACCGGAGCCGTGATTCGTTCCAGCCCATCCTCCCCGAGCCAGATGGGCAGATCTTCTCGAAGCGTGTGGGTTATGTCCAGAATCTTTCTTGAATTCTTGGCTACTGCAGCAGCACCACCACCACCAGTTGCTCCACACTGCTGTAGATCCGCGTGACATAGAAGAACATCCGAGGATTGAGACAAATCCAGCGCCCTAGTCATCCTCGTAGGGTGCGGTAAAAGTAACGCTAGTATCAGCATTTGCAAAGCACGTCCGATCATCTTTTGGAGACAATTCCTGCCAAACGGAATTACAATGCCAACAGCCGCACAATCGAGGGAGACAAACACACACACACACACCGACGCTACGAGTACGAATCCTGTGGAGAAATATCGAAAACTGCAAACCGCAAAACGCCGCGAGACACTCCAAAGCACGACGAAAACGCAGAATCTCATCGGATGAGGAACAGAAAAAGACGAAGAATCTCGACAAATGAGGAACAGAAAACGGAAATTTCCGGCGAAGGGCGGATGAGAAACAACAAACGGAAGAATCTCAGCGGATGAAACCAACCCACAAAACAAGAATCTCATTGGATGAGAAACAAGCGGCTTGTCGCGGAATAGCTCTGCACTAGGTAGACATACCGTACCTACGACTCATGTTTGGCACTAATTAATTCCTAAGAGAGCCAGCCCCCCAAAACAAGAAACTAAAAGAAATTTGTCTAAATTTAAATTTTTTGAACCTAGCTCAAAACACAAGATAACTTTGAAACTTGGTAGTGGATTTATCATATTTCAAAATTACTGTTGAAATTTGGAAATATTCAGATTGGGGCTATCAAACCCCTTTTTCAAAAACTTAATGATTTCAGCAATATTTGCTGAACATCAACAGTACATACAGTATGTGTGCCTAGGGTAAACTGGCCCATTACCAATCGCCTACCTATGACCGAACAATTTGGCAGATCTTTCTCAATTCTTGCTCATTTGGAGTGATTTTAAATGTTATAGGTTCTCAAGCTCTTCAAATTATCTTTGAAAGGCAAAAGCCAAGGGACCAGCCAAAAAGAGCTGTAAAAAAAATAAGTTTTTTTTCAAATTGAAAAATGTGTTTTTTTGCATTTTTTTTCATTTTGACCCTTCTTACTTTCAAACTTCATAACTTTTTTACTTATTGATTTTAAATGATCTAAAGTGCTATAGGAGCATCACCCGAAATTCTACAATTCACCTTTGAACTCTAATAGCAACAAAACAACATACAAGGAATTTATTCGGTGTTTAGGAACCAACCTTTGTAACATTCGGTGGTTTGTTTTTTAGTTCTTGACCCCCTCTACTTTGGGGGGCTTTAACTTTCTCAATGTTATTCTATGTTTGATCATTTTTATTGTGTTACATGTGCCAATAGGAGGGATTCAAGTTTTGTTTGGAGACCAGAAACAACAAAGCCCTCCCCTTGGATTTGGCCCACCTTAAACGCTTAAGTGTTCGATCATCGGCCAGTTTAACCTAGGAGGTTTTTTATTTTTTGGAATTGGCAAATCTAAGGAAGGTTGTTTGTTTGTTTTGTTTGTCATGTTGATATCACAATGCCTCATGTCACATTTCTTATACCATTGGAAAGCCCTTGATGAGTAAGGGTGCACTAAGTTGGTTTCATAATGTTTTGATATTTATTGGGGAAGTTATTGAATTGAACAAGTTTTTCATTTAAATTTTATTTAAATCAAAACTAAAAAATATAGGGGAATTTGAGCATGCTCATGACATTGTTGGAAAGCCTTCAATGATGAGTAGGATTTAATGAAGGTGATTTGGAAATTGTTAGACTTAAGGTGTATAAAATATTGAATTTTGAGTTTTTTTCATTAAAAATTCAATTAAATAAAAAAATTCAATTGGAAAATGATTTTGGCTAATTGGGTAACCAATTCACATTCGGGCCAACAAAACAAGCTACACCAATTTTCTTTTGGAAGAATGGAGATCTCAAAATGAAATAATTTTTTAAGGTTTCAATCATGAAAAGTGGCAAAGAAAATCATTAAAATTTGAAGTTCCATATTGGTTATGTAAAAAAAATTGAAAAAAAACATGTGTGGTTAAAGTTAGGTATGTGAATATGTGGTGATAATGTGAAGCATAATTATAAAGCTTGAATGCAAAGTAAATTGATATGTGATCAATCCAATAAGTCTCAACAACTCTTATGATAAATTGTTAATTAAGTGCATTGTCCAAATGTGATCTATAATAAATTGTAAATTATACAACAAATTTTTGTTGATGGATTTTTGGAGGTCATTTGTCTATGTTGAATTTTGGTCAAGCATATTGACATTGAAATCACTCATAAGAACTATTGGACAAAAAGTTGGTATTGGACTTAAATATTTTTAATCTGATACAAAAATGTTGACAATAATAATGTTGTAAGTTTGTATATGGCTACAACATGAATTGCATTCCTTGTGTTCATATTCAATGTTGTTGTAATATAATGTGCACCTAAACTTGTCAATTTTTTATAATGATAACATTGTAAAGTTATCATATAATATCATGTAACATGCCCAAAGGTAGGCCATATTTCATTTGGTTTTATTCAAACATAATGGTCTTTTGTTCATGAAACTCATTTGCATGATGTTGTTTCACTAATTTAATATTGCAACTTCATTAGGTGAATGTGGATTTTGGCTTGGTGTCAATGATCTATTACCATATATGTTAAAACAATCAAGTATTTTGTAATACAAGGAAACTAAAATGATCACATTGTCATTGTGACTAAAAATAGAAACAAGGCTTGTGTGTTTGGCAACTTTGTGAAATTTGGAATGGGGGAACCATCAAAGTAAGCCCATGTCAACAAACTACTTATATGTAATTGTGAATTCAAGCACAATCTATAGTGCAATCTTACCATTTCTAGAATTTAAAATGATCCTCCATCCAAGCTTCTAATGGATGCAATTGAATACATCATTTTGTGCATTTGAAAACTGACAATCTCTATAGTTTAAACATGTATGAAATAGGTGTGCAATGTATAATTCAAATTGATCTCAAAATTTTTGTCCACCTTTCAATGAAGATTTTATATCAAGTTATAACATTTATGCATATTTGATTGGATGTATTTATTGTGTGTGCTTTTAGTTTTGTGCATGTAAGTGTCGTGGGTTGTGTGTATAAACTCCACATACACCACTTTACACATACACAACATACAAATGCATATTGTACATGCCTTAAACTTTAAACTTTAAACTAGACCTAAAACTAATACATGTGTCAAACATTGTATGGGTGAATTAAATTGTTATATAAATGCCATGTGTACATTCAATGTAATTTAAAAAAACACACAAATGCTAACACACCAAACATTACATGTGGCATTCACATCAGCAAATATTACCAAACATTTTAGTCACAAAAGATATGACACATGTTCTTTCATGTCATCCAACATTATTAGTGCATTTAATGAAAAAAACATGACATTTATTTGTCACTACAAGTCATTAGATAATAATAGGCCATTTTATGAAAATAGATAGACACATGGAACCATGCATTAACTAGCACTATCAATATATTTAGTCATTACAAACATGACATTGCCACCCATGTCAAGTAACAATATTAGAGATTTGACCCAAAATGGACCTACCGCATTGGATGTTGTCCAAGCCCATATGATAGAGTCCTTACTTTATGTTTGTTATAAACAATTAATCATTTCTAACATAACATCACCTTATTTGGGGTATTTTTTTTACCAAAATTCTATCCCAAAGACAACATAAAAGAGAATTTTTATAATAGTGATATATATTACACCATTCAACATTTTTGTATAACATCGAATATTTAAAAAATCATGTAATGTTAACATGATGACATTTGGGTGCATGTTCCTAGTTAAATATGGTGATTTGTGTTCCATTTTTCATCTTAATGATTGTTTCATCATGTGAAAGTTGAAGTAATATGGTTGAATTGAATTTATGTTGGGTGGAACATTTTTTATGTTTCCTTTTTTGTTGTATTATCCATATTCTTCAGGTTGCCAAATTTGTGCAAAAATTAAATGAAGGGAATATTTTTTCCCTAAATCATTTAGTTTTTCAATCAATTCTAAGTATCATATTGTTTGATGTTTGACATATTAAATTTTATTGGATTTTAATCTTTTTAATAAAGAAATAACAATTCATACACAAAAATATTGTTGTGTTCATGGTGTTTTCAAATCTCATATATGCAATGATCTTTTCAAATATTGATTTGCTTATTTTGGAAACATGTTTTCATTGCCTATGAAAAAATATGTATCAATGGATAGGAATGGGGTAGATGCAAGCTATAGTGGCTCAATATTGACAAAAATTACAATCCTTACAAGTCCATATAATATTTTTTTAAATGATTCAAATGAACATGGTTATTACTTTTTAAAATGTTATTATCCTATTTTTTGAATAACACATGTTCAATCACCTACAAACCTTCCCAACTCTATGTGAAAACTTTTATTTAATGTACCTAATGTCAATTTTTAATTTGGAAATTTTAAAAGGAAAACCCACAAAGTCCAAAGGAATAATGCCCCATTTAAAACTTTTTTAAAAAAAATGTTTTGGGACAAAGAAATTGAAAAAAATAAATTTGTAATTCATATTGACTTATGAAAATATAGCCAAATTCTAACCATTCAAAAGTCCCTAACTATTAAATGGTTAAGGTTTCCAAAAAAACAACTCCTCATATGAGTTTATCATCTTGTATTACTTTACATATTGAATCCCAATAACAAATTTGGAATGTGAATCAATATAAAATTTTCCAATTTATGATGGTCCAATTAGATGACCAGTCCATATTTTACAGTTTCAAAAGTCCATTACTACCAACTAATGAATTTCTTATCAATAAACAACCACAAAAAAAAAAATCACGATGAAATTATTAATCTAGATCTAAGTCCCAATTAGTAGATTTAAGGATATATTAATCACGATACGTGTTTGGATAAAGGGTACCAAAGGAAAAAACACCATTTTGTCACAAAAATGAGCCATCGTAGCTTACATCTACCCAATGACAAGTTGTTTTGATTATATGTTGTGATGGATTTTGGTATGTTCCAAAAGCTGGATTGGTATATTTTATATTTTAAAAAATTCATTATTGTCCCATATGTTTGGAATCGGTTGTTTATTGTGTAGTGATTGTAGATATTCACTACATAAATTTGTATTTATCAAGGGAGTTAATAAAGGTTGATCATGAAATGGTTGTAATGTTGGTTGTGAATTATATGGAATGCTTTGGAAATCAATACATATTGTATTTCTTGAGGGAGACCTAGGAGAATTTCAATGTTATTGAAACCCATGAAGTCACTATTGAAATGCATGACATGGGGAAAAGAATTGAAAAACTTAAACATGGTCATAAATAAAAAAGGGAAAGGTGTAGATGGGGTGGTGACCACAAAAACAAAGGTGAAAACATGAGCTTGAAGTCCAATAAATGACTATGAATTAACATTTGTAGGGAAAAAAAAGACGAAGAAAGCAAAAGTTGTGAAACACCAAACAATGTAGAAAGGTAATTTAAAGGTGAAGGATATTATGGTAATACATAGTTCTTTAGGGCATATTGGTAATTGTCCTTGATACATTAATTGTTAAAACTCTTAACAAAAATGTAGAATGTGTTGTGGCATTTTGAATATTCTTTTGCCACAAGTTTCCATTCTTAATTGCTAGGACTTTGTACTTGTAATTCTATAACACATATAGCCTAACACATGTAGTTGGATATACCACAAGTATTTTGTAGTTAAGTTTTGTTGTAATGCTGAAATATTGCAATGTGTTACAATCTCCTTATCATATTGCACAATTATGGTAGTTATGCTCAAATAGTACCACCAAAAAATGGAGGTTTTTCACCATTAACAATGAATTTTCATTGTATGTTTCTTTTTTTAAATTCATGTGGCATAAATGAAAATAAATTTGGGTGAATTTTAATTTTAAATGTTTGTTGTTAATTATAAATTTATGTATTATGTCTTTCAATGTGGAAGATGGAAATGTAATCATCAAATTATTCAATTGTGAATTGTGAATGCATAGCCAATGAAAATGTTTCAAATATTATTTTTGTATGGTAATTCACATGGCTTTATGTGCGATCATGTGTTGCATATTGAAACATTAATGTTATGTGTTGATTGAATATTGTGAAGTGCATTATGCGAGCTTAGTGTAGGTTGTTCATAGTACCCATGAAATATGTTAAAAGATAATTGGTGCATAATGTCTATTTTTCAAATTTAATGATTCATCATGATAAAATAATTGCAATGGGGCTTTTGTTATAAAATCATCACTAACATGAAAACATAGCCACATGTTTTTTTGGGACCATATGTGGATGGACCTATGTAATTAGTTTTCCAGCAAAATATGGCACAATTATCACCCTATAAACTTCCACAATTTGCAAGTTTGGCCATTTTTTCCGTATATGTTTGTAAAAAGTTATCCCATGATCTTCATGAAGCAATAAAGGATCAAAATGATTTCACTTGTATATCCAATGAGTTCATTGACATGGCTCAAATGGAAATACATGTGACTTTCAAATCAAAAAGTAATTCAACCATAAATATGTAATCATTCATGTACTTCATGATGAATTCAACTTTTCATAATTTGAACAAAGTTTATAACTATGCATTATGAAAAAATATAGAATTTTACAATTGCGCTTGCAACTGGGTTTTCTAGTTGCAACAAACACTTACAATTCATGGTATTTATACAGCCTTGAGTGTTAATAGACAAGTTGCAATAGTTGTAAACAGACACCCTATGTTGTATACAATATCATATATACGGTGCAACTCACATGCAATTATATGTAATTTCTTTGCAACTAATCTCCACATCAAATTTTCACACATATTCCAATGTGGCCAACAAAATGCCAACATGGTTTTTCATCCATTTGTCAATGGATGACACATGTTAGTACCTTTTGCAACTTATTTACAACTATTTTACAACTAATTTGAAAATTATTTTCTTTAATTATTTCATTCATCCATTTGATGTGAATGGATTATATCCCAATCCTTTGCAACTTATTTAAAATTTACAACTAGTTTGATGAGTATATTCCTTCATATTTCATTCATCCATTTCAACAATGAATTTTGTTTTTATCTTTTGCAACTAACTTACAACTAAAGATGAAATGAAAACAAAGGATTTAGTGACTAATTTGCAACTAGGTGTTTAAGTTTGGGTTTTAAAACAATTGTATTATAGTTTATTTTAGTAGTTTTAAACAACTAAATTGCAACTTACAATGCAATTATATAAACTTTACACAACCATTATCATGTTGTTATAATTATAATAAATGATGTTGAGTTGCATTGAACATCACTATTTATAAACATGAAATGGATTTGAAACTTTAAATAGATTTACATTCCATGTTGAAAAATTCATTACCAAAAAAAATTAAAAATGTCTTTATCAAAGGACAATGTAACTATGAATCTAAATATAATGCCCAAATTATTTATAACAAACATTTTTCTCTCTCTAAACAAATGGTCAAATCATAAAATGATGACCCACAACAATCAAATATTGTTATTTAAAACATTATGTTTCATAAATGAATGTTTTTTTCTATTTTTGTTGAAATGGAACTTAAACTATGCAATTTTTTCAATCCACTTTAATTACTTGAAATTTGCCATGTTTTGATATTTAGTTCCACATGTGAAATGAAATCAATAGTATATCATAACATTGTAATGTCAAAAATATTTAAATAATCCCTTCAACTTGAGTAAAATTAGTTTACAACTATATTACCATTAACATGCAACTTATTTGTCACTAAAATGCAACATATGTAAAACATTGATACAAACGAAACTATAATTTGTACACTTGTAGATAGAATCAAATAATTGCTTTTGAAAGAATCTTATCTTGTATATATAATTTTGATGTTAATAGATTGAAACATAATGAAAGTTCAACCCTATAACATAAAAACAATAAAGTCATCACAAATGTTCAAACAAAACAAAACATATGTAACATGATTATCATTAAAAAACCACCTTTCATAAATCTTTCATCATTGTAAATTAAACTAAACTTATACAATCAACTTTTAAATAAAATGGAATATATTTTTGCATCATTTTTTTTTATATATATGCAAATGAACAAAAGACCAAGAATCACAAACCTTCGACATCCAAGAATAAAAGTAAAAACCTTCAACATTCAAAAACAAAAACCTTCAACATTTAAGAATAAGAGTAAGAACCTTCAACATCCAAGAACAAACGTAATAACCTTTAATATCCAAAAATAAAAACAAAAACTTTCAATATCCAATAATAAGAATAAGAACTTTCAACATCTAAAACAAAAAATAAGAACATTCAACATCCAAGAATAAAAGCAATAACCTTTAACATCAAAAAATAAAAGTAAAAACCTTCAACATCTAAAATACGAGCAAGAACCTTTAACATTCAAAAGCAATGGCAAAAACCTTCAAACTCTAAGAGCAAAAGCCCATAAGAATAAATGCATGAAGGTTGTTAATGCATTGAGGTAGTTTTGTTGATATATTGTAATGTGTCACTTGTTCAAGAGTTTCTTGCCCAAATTTCAGATCTTTAAATTTCAAATTTTAAGTTGAAATATAGTTGGATATTAATTGCAAACAAGTTGAAATGTCATATATATTGGGCGATGGAAATTATATACGTGGCATGATCATATGTGTTATTCAAGGTTGTACATTTGTTGCAAAGTAGTCATTGATTAATAATTGAATTTATCTTAATTGTGATGTAATTGTCACATGCGACTAAATTGCAACTTGTCAACAAAATCAAACATGGTTGACTACAACCATATATACAATGTGTACATTGTATTCTATAAATATACATCTTGCAACTAATTTGCAACTACAATATGACTCCTTAAATTTTTGATGTGGCATTTTATTTATTAATTTGTTGTATTTCCGTGGGACAACTGCAATGTAGTTATATATTAGTTGCTTTTGAGCTCTAATTATAAGGTAATCTAGTTGCCATGGACACAATTTCTCATAGTGATGGGTAGCACATGGAGCAACATCATGTATGTTTTTTATTGTAATGTTAATATGGATAAGGGAAAAGCACGGTCTAACAATCTTATAAACATTACAATAATATAAAACATCTTTGGGTTAATAATAAATAATTTACGCATTTCGCACAAATTTTGTTTATAATGCAAGGAAAAGGAATTTTGAATTGTCATATAACGATCAATCTGCAATGAAAAACATGAAGAAATGTAATAACATGAAAATAAAATTAATATACACAAATTATTTACAATGATATGCATATGAATGTATTATGGTTTGCATAGACATACATTGTTAAATTTTAGGTATTTGGGGTGGTCTATTGTCCCCATATTTATCTTCTTAATTTGTGTGTCTTGTGGCAAAGTCCACTTAACAATTTTTTGTGTTTTAATCTTTTCCATATCAAGATCATAAACTTATTAGGCTTCATAGGTTTGTATAACTTCTATGTGAAATCCAATTTTCATTGGTTCATAAAAAAATCACAAGAATTCCAAATTTTAGTTAATATGAACAATAATTTTACATATTTAATATTTTAAATATTCAAATGGATGAGACATTGTTATTGAGTGACATGCATGAATGTTCATGTTTAAATGCACAAAAATTGCATAGTTTATGCAAAATTACATCATAATAAACGCATCTCAATTTAGGGATTTTCAATTAAGGATAATTGTGCAAATTTGTTTACAATTTTAAATCAAACTTACTTCACATCAAGACATCATAATTAGAAAAGACACAACATTTATATAAAAGTAAGTTTTTTTTTCATGCCATTTATACATAATGAAATCCATAAATTTTGCACAAAGATATTTTTTTCAATTTTCACATGGATTCTATTGAGATTTTGTTATATTGGAAGTTTATGATGAAAGATGTTGTCCATTTATACTATGTTTGGTTCATGTTTGAACTGGATTTATGGTTGAACTACAATTTAATCATGTAGTGTAATCACCTTAATTGAAAATAAATCTAACTCCAAAATTAGTAATGTCTCCTTTTTCTATCAATTAATCCCTCCAAAAAAATATAACTAACCACCATTTTTAGGTTAAATAAAGTTAGTCGATGTGGCAATAATCCCAACTTCCACTTCAATCCATTCATGATTACATTCACCTATGAATTTCCATCCAAAAGAACATCATTTGCCATGTTCTTTCCAACATGCACCACAATTATAACCATTTGATAGTCTAATGTTGTTGCAACTATAATTATGGTAACTTTAAAGCTATTATTGTCACCTAGTGTAAGTTGTTGATTAGTTCTAGTGATATATGTGTTTAGATCTAATATTAACTTTAATAACCGTTCAATGGTGATGGTAATTTTCTTATCCAAGATTTGATGTTTGATTTTTAGTAGTCATAGTTGTTAACACCAATTTGGGATGTTCCACAACAAATGGTAAGCTTATCCATTATGTAAACCAAAATGGATCAAGGGCAATAAATATTTTCATTGGCTTCTCCTTTTTTTACAATTCCATGATGGTATCCACCATTAATTATTTAAACTTTTCTTTTTCTTGCCAATCTTGTGGCCCTTTCCCCTTCAACATGCCTTTATTTTTAAAAGCAATTTCTTTAAATGCCCTTACTCCTAATGGTGGTAGCCAATGTTGTAACTTTAGCTTTGGGCTTGCGACCAAAGCAAGGGTTTGGAAAGGTGTGGGCCAAGAGGGAAGCATGGGAGTCACATCTCATGCTCTTGGGAGTGTGGGAAAATGTGAGGGAACGAACCTTCACACTCCCAAGGGAGTTCCCATTTTGAGAGTTGGAATCCCGATGGACTTCCAAATTTTTAGAGAGCAATTATAGGGGTCAAAACCCATTGAATTGAAAAGTTCTTTATATCATTAGAAAGATCTTGGAATGTAGATGTCTAAAATGGGCTTGCATGATCCATTTTGGTACCTAAAACACAAGTTATGGCCAAAAGAAAGGCTAGGAGTCAAATTGGCAATTTGACCCCAACCATTAAAAGTCAGGAATCGCCCCAATTTCCTTGCGTGTAGGTGGTGTGCCACATAGTCCTAGAAATCTATCGACGAGTGCTACAACTTTGCTTTAGATCTCATTTCAATCGGAGATCTGCACACAAAGTTATGGACTTCTAAAGTCGCGAGAGTCCCAATTTTGAGAATTTCGAAACTCCCACTTGGGAGTCTTGGGACAAAATGACATTTGGGTGTTGGCCCCATGGCCAACCATAGAGAATACTATAAGGTGGAAGGTGATGACTTGTTTGAAGTCCAGGCCATGATGAATTTTGTGAATCCGTGTATGCTCGTGGTTCGTTCACGCACCAAAAGTGCTTCGACTCTGCATTAATCAACTTGTTGTTTGGTTTGTGTAGGTCCATGTGAATAATTGAACTGCTTATCATTCATCCTAACCCCATTCTGGAGCTCTAGCACCCCCCTCTACCCCCAAAGTGTTGCAAGCCAAAGAACGAACCCTAATTCCTCTTTCCGTTGTCTTCATCGTTGGACTCATAGTTGAGTCCATCAAGGAGCTTGGGGGTGCATTAGCCAACACCATGTTGGCAATAACCTCCTTAGATTTCTTATACCCCAAGTTAGAGTATAATTTTTGTTGTTGTATTTTTTATGCATCATATTTTATAATTTTTTCTTTCCATGACCAATTGACAAATGAATGTCTTAACTAACCACATGAGTAACAAGTGAAGGTACCAATGTTGGGTGGTATCATATTTATTTGATATCCATTGGATCTGGTTTTCATACAACAAATTACAAAAGATTCTAGTTTTCACTTTTTAAATTTTGTAAAAAATTTATAGGTTAGGTCAAGATATTAATATTTTATATAAAAAATTTAATTGGTTTTCATGATGTTGGCACTATAAATTTGATAACAACTAGTTATCATTTGGTGGTTCTCACAAATCGTTTATTACTTTTTTCCAAATTAAAAAAAACCAAAATTAATAATAATTATTGATTTTATTTTTTCTTTAAAATATAGTAAAATCATAGGTATCCATAAAGTAAGGAAAACATGACACCCAAACTTTGACTTTGGTTATACATGAAGTGCGATCCAAAAAAAATCTTGCAAAAAAAAACAAACATTAACATTAAAGGGGGGAGGGGGGGGGGTTGAAATTCACAAAACTAAGTTTCATCCTATCTTTCCCTTTTCATGAATGCTTCCACAATTGCTACATATATTTTCATTGCTTCTAGTAGTATAACTATTATAATTGGTTCAAACCTTGTGCATTAAATGGACAACCTTGTTTAATGGTTATGCATCAAACTTTGTACATTGTACCTTGAGAACTTGACTTGAAGAAGGGGTTTAACTTCACCTGGGATTTTAGTATATATATATTTCTAAATCCAATTTTCATACAAGTGAGAATTGGTGATCAAGGGTTTAGTTGGGGTATCATTGAAAGTGATAGTGTGAGGGTTTCAAATAATTGGGTGATACATGGGAACATTTTTGATACCCACCCCACTAAAAGGTACCACCAATGATAATACCTCCCCAACTTTTTCCTTTTCATTAGGTTTCTTATTTGGATTGTTGTGCCACAACTTCATTAACAACCACTTTCTATTTTTCTTTTAGTTTATCATCCAAGTTGTTTGGGTTCCAAAAACATTTTTCTTTTGAATGATTAGATTTTTGGCAATATTAGCATTCATTTTCCATCATTTTACCAATCATAGTTGGGGGTTTCTCCTTTTTAAATTTTCCTTTCATTAATGGGTGCATGTTCAATATGACCTTATTATCATCTACATATGTGGAGCTCTTTTCACACACTACCATTAACTCCAAGTGTTGAATTAACATGTCTCATTCCTTGCCAACAATCATTACATGTAGATGTGGAAAAAAGTTTAGTTATGAAAATTTGACGATGGAAATAATTTACCAAAGAAAGGATGCATTCATAGTACTCCTCCACCCACTCATTCAGATTTTGATCAATGGTTCGCAAGTTCATGTAAACTTGTTCATTTGTTTGCACCTTGCGATATCGTTTACAAAAGTCTTGAACAAACTTCTCAAAGTTATAATCCATATGACTATTCACAAAATTATCACCCCATGCTGAAACAAAATTTTGCAATGTCCATTGAAAGCACACAATCTGTGTGCCTTCCTTGGTGACTCCATTGACTTTGATGGCTTACTTGAACACATGAACATGTGCGTTCACTAGTAGAAAAACCCCATTTTGTGATTTGTTTTAAACAAATAAAAATGTCATTTGTGATTATGAAAATCATTTATGGATTTTAACTTCCCTCTTCCAAGTTTTCAGTTTTAAAAACTTGAAAGAAGGAGGTCAAACCCTTAAATGACTATGAGGATGATGAACATGGGGTTATGATTGCTTGGTGCATTATCAAAATGGGGTAATTAAGCATGGTCATGATGCATGATGCACATGGTAAATGGGGATCATCTAAAACATTGGAGGGGAGGGGAGCTTAAAGAGGTGATACACGTTCTAGGAGCTTATGGGAACTAGGGTTTATTACAAAGTTATTTCTTGAAGTTCCACCTCATGGGATTCATTGTTAAGAACAGTGTTGGTAGGTTCTTGATTTTAGATAGGTTCAAAGCAAAATTCTAGGCTATCCAAACCAAAGGTTTAATATTTTGTTAGAACTATCAGTGGAATTAGATAGGATAATTGACCCTTTTCTAAAATTCAATTCAACTTGAATCATTGTGTTGTTCCTTCTTACACAAGTTCACATTCTCCTAGGTAGATAAATACAATTTTTTTATTAATTTTTTAAAATTGACTTTGTTGTAAATAATTAATATTATATAATTTTGATCTTGAATTATGTGAATTGGTCATACAAATTAATACTGCACCAAATAATTATATTTAGTTACGTGTGATGGAGGTTGAATCAAACTTGATCTTAAACTAGATTGGGCTGCAAATTTATTCAAAAAAATCATAATAATTTTTTTATAAAAACCGAAAAACTGATCTCAAGACCAAACCAGAGGTTCCAATTATTTTTTTAAACTAAAGAAGTTTCATGACCAAGACCAATTGTTCCTTTTTATTCCCATATCCAATGGAAAATAATTGAAAGTTTTTGGGCCTAATTTTCTCTTTCAAATACACTAGGTCAGATCCAGTGCAAAGTAATTGAAATTTTTCGCAGCTAATAATTTTCCATTTTACACATGGTATAGTATTGAAATGTTTAAACTTTTTCAAGATATTATTAGTTCCAAAATTCAGATTTAAGCATGGTAAACCCTGTGCAAAATTGTGGCATCTCAAGATAAATTATAGAAACTTCATTACTAGGAACGGCCTATTTTCCCCTACTTCAAATTTCGGTAAATTACAGTGGAAAAAGGAAACTTTTTCAGCTTCATGTGCATTAGTATGTACAGGAGAAGGGTCTGTTTTCAGACCCTTTCAGAATTTGAGGTGTCCTCACAAGGCAGAATGGAAGGTACCAAAAATACCGAAAACAGGTATCTTACCGGTTCTTTATGGCCGGTTCTTTATGGTAAGGCCCAGTCTACCTGATGTGGCTGGTAGCGCAAGATTGGGCCAAACATGATTCCATCAGTTGGTACTTACTACTGGGTTCCACTGAGGCCTGTTCTAGAGCATATCCCCTGTGATATTCACATTTTAAGTGGAACTG
>Ga0116229_10009210_pt1 | contig 15136 bp, 14 predicted proteins | sample S1TSphgellanicum_3_FD_87313 | JGI IMG/M metagenome (GOLD analysis project Ga0116229, IMG submission 87313) | Host-associated microbial communities from peat moss isolated from Minnesota, USA - S1T2_Fc - Sphagnum magellanicum MG | ecosystem: Host-associated > Plants > Peat moss > Unclassified... | reverse complement strand
TTTACTTAATATGTAATTTTTATCAAAATAGAACATAATGACATATTTTTTCCAACCCATGATCTTTTTTAGTCTATTTTTTCTAGTTTCTTTTTAATGTTTTCCCAATATGTTAATATTAATAAATTTGATTTACATCAAAAGAAAAAATTAATCAATTGGACAAATGAGTTAAATAATTTTTTTTCTTCCCAAATGTTTTTTGCCATTCAAGCAAAGACATATTAAACTTCCTAACCTAAATTAGAAAAATGTCTATTATATACATATACATGAAAATCTTATGAAAAACACACAAAAATACATTTCACACAAGGCACACAAATCATGGTGGTTTTTTTCCTTGCATTTATGCTCCTCTTTGTCTTATGACAATTAAGTTGTGACATTCCCTTTCTCAAGAACAAGAATCATAACATACCAAGCTTCTTTCACCATCTCACCCTAATTATCACATTAGACCAAGATAACCTTCAATATTGTTTCAGACAAAATGTTCACACATTGCTAATAAAAGAGGTCAATTTCAGTTTCATAGCTAGAATTTTTCGGTTGTCCCACAACTTTTCCAATTCCTCGTAAAGTGGATGATTGGGCATCCATTGCAAGCATGGTTTTTATTATGTGACATGATTTGGATTTCAGACAAGTGATTAACAATCAGGCCTGCACTTCTCTTCTAAAAACCATTAGTTGTATGACCACAACATGGTTGATTGGGCACTTGGGCATTTTAATCGACTTCACCACAAGCCCTTGGCAGTTCACACAGCTATCAATTGACAAAGATTTGTATGACAAAGATATGACTTCCAGTCAACAGAACAAAACCTTCACTTCCATCAAAGTATTGATTTGCACAAACCTGCTGATGGTCTGAATATTTGTTGTACATGAAAGACAAAAATTGCCATTGATGCCTTGGTCATACAGGAATTTTGGGTTGTCTATGGCAGCCTGCAATCCATGGCACACAAGTTGTGCCTTTTGGCAATCAGTGATCTGCAAGGGTTCTACATGTTATCACTTGAAAGCACTTAGTGTTTCATGTTTCTGAGAGGATCTTATGTGGCTATTGACACAAAATTCATTGGTTCTCTCATCACTTTCACTAATCTCCATACTGAACTTGGGTTTTGTGAATTAGGTGCTTTACCAAGAATATTCAGGACCCTGGTTGAAGCCAAGAGTGAAGAGAGTGTTGGCCTGTCACTCTTCTGCTTGAGGGCCTTGTGTGAATCATATCTCTATTTGATGACCTGTACAGTGTAGACTCTTGATGTGCTAGCTGTGCACCAGCATAGGGTTGTTGGAATCGTGACCATCGTCTCCCATGACTAGTTAATCTCCCATAAGTTCTGGGAGGGCTTACTCCTGTTGAAGCTGTGGGTAGAACTTGGCCCCATGCATCCCTCATAGATAGCCTACAAGCAGGAGCCAGATATAAGATGCTTGCACTTACAATTAGACCTTAAACCATACTGAATCCAAAGCATGTTCAATCCAATTGCACTTGCACAATGTCACAACCCACATCATTAACTAACAGAAGTGACCCAGACAAAACTTTATGAGAGGAACCTGTTAGCAGTAGGGAGCAGACAGAACAGAATGCAGAGATACCAAAACATAACCAAGCAGAGTGAAGGACAAAACTAAGTTCTGAATTGTAGAGGGACTTCTGTCTCTACTGAGGTTGCTGGAAGGGCATTAACAATGTTTGTATGTCAGTCCAAAAAAGACAACTCTATTTCATACCCAAGTAATGGAGTTATTTGATCACAAGCCTGAAAGAAAGCAAGCAATTGGCATTGGCATCTGACCTGCGACGACCTTGTGTGCAGCGGGAACAAAACCAGGGAGGTGGAGCTGGAGGATCCAAACAAAATGTGTGGCAAGCTCGGTCCCCACAACCTGAACATTGTACCAACATTTCTGCAGTGTCACTGCTCCCACACACAATGCAGACACTTTCCTGCACCCATTTTCACATAATTATTTCCATATTCTTCTATTAATGATGCAGTTTTTCCAAGAGACTCTTTTTCACTACAAGCTCCTGGTCACCGTCAACCTTGACTCCCTTCAACCATTCCTCCTACCTCTTTCTGACCAAAGCCCTTCTCTTTTAGGAACCTTTCTAGACAGAAACAAGGCTATAAGAAAATGCAGTGTTTGACAAAACCAGAAATGCCTGCATAATTGCTATTGCTTCTGGCAAGCTTCTGACTGGAGCATGTGCAAAAAGGATGCCTCAATGCAGACCAGTTTCAAGCAGCATGTGATAAACGTACCACTACAATTGGTGTTGACCTGCCAAAAGCTGGTAGTGAAGTCTTGTCCCCAACAAGCACCACTTTTTCCTTCAGAAGACTTGTTGCACTCCTGCCAGGAGAGTTTGATGGGGAAGTATTTTCTTGCATTGTGATGATGTCAAATGAGGCCTTGCAAAGAGGGCAAGTTGGTCCTTTTGACTGCCACATCCATCTAGCATGTTAATGGAGTATCCAGAGACCTCCAAGCCTGACTTCTGAAGATTACAGACAACACATACCTAATTATGAATATAAGTATGATCAAGTTAGGTGGAAGTACCGCTTCATCAGCCCATTTGAAAATACACAGGAAGCAGAAGCGGTGACCACAACCAAGGAGTCCTTCCGAGCAGGATTTAGCTTCTGTTAGACAGATGGCACAGCTGACTTCTGCATTGAAGCTTCTGTCTTTCATCTTATCACACTCAATGCTTTGGGCGCCAGGCTTGGCAGGGTAGTGGTCTACTGGCCCTGCATCTTCCCCATCATCATCATCACCAAGATTTATGACCTCCAAACCACCACTGGGCTTCTCCTGTCTGCTGCTGGAACCCCTAGCTCTGTCAACACATGTTCCAGTACTTGTTGATTCCATTCTGACAGGAATCTCTGCCCCTGCAGTTGTAGGACTTCGTTCTGTGCAATATGACTCAATCCCCTTGGCCAATCTCCGTAACTTCCTACGCCTACTGTGTACAACAAACTCGGGCCGGCCTGGAACAGATGATGCATGCCCATGCTCCAAAACACCCACAGATACTTTTGCTCCTCTTTGAACAATTTTGGCTCTCTTACTGCTGGATCCAGAAGCAAGAGGTTCCCTCCTGAGAGGGCCCTCCGACACTGAAGCTAAAGGACCATTCATCCTTTGATCCAAGTCTGCATCCTTGACCATTTGGAGTGATGTTCTGCTCCTGTTGGGTGCAACCATTGCAGGAGTAAGTTCTGCTTGCCCTGAAGGAGCAGAGGCATGATCAGGAAGATTGTGAACGGAACTGTACAAGCTCTGCCTGGACTGGTCGCTATTGGCTCCATCATTTGTATCCTGCCAACAAACTTGCAGATTTGATCAAGTCAATACAAAGATATGATTTTGAAGAAAATCTGCAGGAATACAAGCAACAGCATGACTGCTTCCTGTGTTGTGAGTGCACCTGGTGGAGGTGCAGCAATCCCAGAAGTTCACCGTTTGTGTACTGGATCTGTTCATTACTTTTTCCTTTCCCCACAGCGGCCTCTTTGTTTACACTTTCTTTCAATTTTTTGCCTGAATATTCAGCAGTCTCTATTCCCATGTTGACAGGAGATTCTCTCCATCGCAGAGGCCCAAGTTCTTCCCCACTGCATGCCCCCTAGAGCCTTAGTCATTTCCTCTCAATGATGGAGTATGATAGCAATGATATCTATCAAACCATAACTGCATGCAGAATACACTTTTTCCACACGAAACTAATGTCCACAGGATCTACTTGGAACTCTGACCTATTTCATGGCAAGTCTGGGACGAGAGAACAACACTAGCATCATGTGCTTAAAAGAAGCTTTTTCAGTTTGGCAGCACTCAGAGGAAGCCAAATCCAACTCACCAACAAAAAATGAGCATGGTCTCTGCAGAGAAAACCTCACATGGATTACTTAACCTATAAGAGAAGGTAAGGCTGAAAGCTAGGTTTCATATATTCCAACTGAAGAAATAAACGGGGATGACAAACCCCTAGTAGTCAGGTCAAACCCTAAACCCTAAACCTCAAGGCATTTCCCTTGTAGATTGTGTGAATATAGTGGATATTGTAGGTTGTTATTATTATTGCAAGTTGTATTCCTGAGCTATAAGAAGCAGTGAAAATTCATCATGGTCTTACTTTGCAGATGCCAAGTGGAAATGCCTCCAGAATATACCTTCTAAAAGTGTATTTCTCTTCAGGTAGTCTCCTCCCCAATAGAAGGCAGTCCTCAAACCATCTGTGGTTTATGAGCAGCTTTCTCTGTTGCTTAGCAATCTCAAACTTTTTGCCACTGAAATTCCAGCAAACCTATGGCAGGTTGACGAATGAACACACTTAGGATTACTGCAGAACATGGACAACCATATGACTCACATGACACCACTTGAAACCTGAGAAAACAGAGAGTATAATCACTTTGAGTTGAGAAAGAAGCATACCACATGAGTGTTTGCTGCTGATACACCACCTGTATAAGCTCCTCCAGTTTTGTAGATAAGCTTTATCAGGTTGCTCCTGTCATGTCCAGAATAACCGCTAATTGATGCAATCACATCCTCCATTCCCTCTACAGGACCAGCAGGCCATGAGTGTGGAGCTACATCTTCCAAGAGAGTGCTTTCAACACCTCTATCATCCATTCTCCTGCTCTCCTCTACACGTCTGTCAACTGCCATCTGCATCATCTGTCCTTCACCTAAACATGCTACATGTGAACTAGACAGACTTTCTCTCTCTCCTGGACACAAGTCAGGAGGAACCAATTTGCCATTCTCAATGTCTGGATTTGTTGTTGCCTGGATTTGGACATCTTCAGGTTGAACTCCATACACACTGGTGGCTGCATCTTTTGAGAGAGTGCTTTCAATGCTTCTATCATTGATCCTCATTGTCTCCACTACACACCTGTCGACTGCCATCTGCATCATCTGTCCTTGACCTAAACACACTGCATGTGAACTGGACAGAGTTTTTCTGTCTCCTGAACACAAGTCAGGAGGAACTGATTTGCCATCCTCAATGTCTGGATTTGTTGTTGCCTGGATTTGGACATCTTCAGGTTGAATTCCAGATACAATGGTGGTGACCAGTGCAGAACACTGTCTAAGCTGCTCAATTGTTGGTGATGGAATTTGTGGGGATACAGCCTGGGAAGACGGCTCTTGACATAATGCTGCATCATGCTGCATGATGAACACTGTCAGGAGACATTCAGTTGCTATGAAGTAAAACTGATCACCAGTGATCAGCTCTACAGCTTCACCTTTCTGCAATTGATAGAGCTCAGCAACTGGTGTAGTCTGCAGGACATGAAAAAAAGGTGAAAACTGTAATCAGTCACCTGCAGATTCTCTTACAAAAGAAGACCACAGAAAGCCAATTTGGTACAAGAAGACAATATTAAATATTCCTATGGAGAAGTAGGAACAAGGACTCTGCTCTGTAATGCAGAGACCCTAAACCCTAAACCTCAAAGCCAGAGAGCTTGCAGAACTGCAGAATCACAACAGTTGCTATGAAAGATGACTGACCTGTGTTGCACAGAAGTTGGCGGATTGACAAACGACGAAATAGAGCGGATTGCAGCCATGACACTCCAAGCGGAGGCCTGTTTCCCCGTTGTTCTGAATAACTGCTTGACGTCTACTGCAAAGGAGCTGTCCTCTGTGCGATGCTTCAAAACTGCCGCGTCCAATCCATGTTTCTCCTTGTCTAAGAGCCTGCCAAGAAGAAGCCAAAAAAAAGAGAGCAATTGGACTCATCTCTTTCGCTCCAAGCTTCTCTCCGATCCTCTTCCAGAAGAAACCGCTGTTCCTTATGTGTGTGTGTGTGTGTGTAACTCTCTCTTTTCAAGAAGAAAAACAAAGCTTGCATCATGTTCGTAAAGGGAGGAAAGAAGGAAAATACCAGACACGGGCCAAGAGGTGGCCGCAGGAAAGCGGTGCAAACATGTGGGGGAGGCATTCACCACCACAAAGCAGTCGAGGTGCACTAATAAGAAGCACAAGCCCCGCAACAACAGCACATGCTTGTTCTCCAAAAAATGTCTTTGTTGTTCTCTGTCAAAGAATCCTTCTTCTCCTCCTCCTCCTCCTCCTCGCTTCAAACACACAGCAAAACATAAAAAAAACAAGCAGATCTTCCTCCTCCAAAACATTCAACAGAACACAAGATCGCCGCACTCGCATTCCCGAAGGAGACCGCAATCGCTCGCCAAACTACTGAAGTTGTTGTTGCTGCCTCTTTTGGATTTGAATCTCTGCTAAAATCCAGTGCCAAGGGAACAAAGTAATTTTTTTTAAAAAAAAAAAAGAATAGGAAAAACAAAAGCGCCAAAGTCTTTTTAAAACAAACAAAACACAAGTCTGAAGTCGCCATATTTAGAAAATACGTTCTTGGAGGAAGTCGCCAGAATAAAAGGTGGATTCTAAAATGACAGGAATTTTTGTCTATCACTAAAGTGGCGATCATTCATTGGAAGATGTCGAATAAATAAGTGGGTGATCATCCCAAGGAAGATTTAGCCATATCTGGCTATAAACCAGAAATATTTAATTACAAATCTGGCTATAAAGTACAAATCTTTAATCGTCCTTGTAAATGTATGTTTGGCTTATACAATGACAACCACGCATATATATATATATATATATATATGAATTTGGCGATTTTTACGTTTTTTTTCTTTCTTTATTCTGGCGAATGAAAACCTCCAAAGTCACATATTTTTTGAGTTCTTTTTTAAAAATTCGCATTGTATCGCCAATTAAAAAAAAAGGCTGCTTCGAATTGAATCTCTGCTAAAAATCCAGTGCGAAGGAGTACAAAGTTTATTCTCAAATTTCTTTATTTTTATAAATAGTAAATTTATAAATGCTCCAATCTCGCCGTATTTTGAAGCGGGGGGGGGCAGTGGAAAAGAATTCTGAAGTCGCCATATTTAGAGAATAACTACGTTCTTGGAAGTCGCCAAAACAAAGGAAGATTCTAAAAACTTTCTATTCTCCTGTATAAACCTGTAGCCAAATTTGACTCATTCCTCTGGACAATCACAGTGTTTCTTTTACTGGCGAAATTTCGCCAAATTTCGACCTGAAAATATATGATTTCGACCTATATAAAATGTCCAAATTCGCCAGATTTTGAAGATTATTATTATTATTATTTTTTACCAAATCGCCAGATTTTTATGATAAGTTCCAGTAGGTACCCAAGAATAGAGATTTGATTTTTTTCCCTACTTACATATCTAGTGCGTAGCCAAATTTGGCTAAATTAAAATTTTTGGATGATTGCCACTTTGGCTACATCACAAAATCCTTAAAAGAAAACCCTGGCCCTCTTGTGGATGGATGATCGATCGCCAATTCACCTATTTCACAAAATTGCCAAAAAAAGAAAAAAAGAAAAAAAAGGGGCCTTTGTACCCTTCGTCTGCGTCTCTGTTCTGAAGAGCTTTTGGCTGCTCTTTTCTGCTCCTTTGTGCACAAGAGAACAGACATACATTTTCCCAGGTTCTTCTTGCTCTCAAAAGACTTGTGTCCCTGGAGTCTAAAGGCAACAGAAATTGGGTCTCTTTTGTGTGTTTGTGTGTGTTTGTACAGTAATGTGGTAGGGAGAGAGACTCATAAAAAACTCTGCCAATGAGCAGATATGGAAACACCAAACAGATGCTACATTTTTAGGGTTTCCTGCTTTTCTCTTGGCAAACAAAGGTCCAGTGTAAGAATCAAGGATGTGTGCACTCCGCTCCCAGAAGGAAAACACATAGGTTTGTAATACCCTTCTGACAATTGGGTATCAGGTGTACTGAAAGCTGTGTGCAATTCTCATTGTCATGAGTGACTCTGTTGAGAGAGAGAATTGCTACCTGAGGTGGTCCATTATGACCTGAGTCTTTCGCCAGTTGCACAGAAATGCAACAAAAACCTCAGGATGCAGACTTTTGTATGTGCGATTTCTATCTAACTTGTTTTGAGCATAGTTCTGCTTACACTTATCCCTGTGCCACTGTTGGGAGCTGATGATGATGAAGTTACTGGGGGGAGTAATGAATGGTAGCTAGTCACGACCCTCATGGTGAAGGTGATGGTCTGGTAGCATAGTATGTGATGATGGCACTCAATTAGGTTTTGAGCATTCTCTCTATCCCAGCTTGCAGGGCCAAGTTTGTATATCTAAGAAAATATGAGCATGCAAGGAGGAAGATTTCATGGGACTGCACACCTGCCTTTCACAATATCCAACTAGCTCCTGTGGCATTGCCTCTGGCATGGAATTCTCCAAGTAAAATTCTTGACCTCAAAAGCATTTCCATTTCTTTCTTTTGCAACACTTGACCTTTTGGTAAGTACAGATCAAAAGGGGCCGATTTCAGTGTAATTCAGTCAAGTATGAGACGAATGAGGATAGGCTGAATCCGTTTCTATCTATTGCTTCTAAAACAATATGGTCACACAAGGGACATAGGACTTGCAATTTTCATTGTTGAATCTTGAAGTCCTTGACAAAGTGGTTCTACTTGGTATGTCCTTTTGGTTCTGGTGTGCCAGGGTTTAGGGTAAAGGAAGAACAGAGGTTTATGAAAGATTTCTTTGATGGTATGACAGTCACATTCAGTGTTGCTCATCACAGTGAAAAGCTCAAGGGGGTCACTTGAAAGTTGGCCACAAGTTAGACTGATTGCTTGTTTTTGGTATGCCTTTAGTTCTCAATCTAAGATGCAATTATGAGAGTGATTTTTGTGGAGTATTTTGAGCAGTACCACTGACCATCTCTGTTCAATCCACAGTATGTTGTAAGGGAGTAGAGCAGATCACAACTTGGGTCAAGTTTGTTGAATCAGATGTTTGCAAATGAGGCACCAACAAGTATATTTTAGATTCCCTCAGTGGCTTGAGCAAGTTCAACACTAGTAAAACTGTGATTATGGATGCCCACATGAAACTTCTGCTTTCTCGTAATGTTTCAGGTTCCATCTCAGGAAGTGAAGTATGTGTTGTGGGATTTTGAAACTAAACTTTGCAGCATTTTTGCTATGAGGTTGAACAGGCCAAGACATTATCAGCTCAAGAGCAGCAAGGTCTGACATTGAATGTCATCAAGTGCATCTTGCTCTTTAACAGGTTTAGTCTTCAGCTATTCACTCTCTGATGGGAAATGGCCTATGTTCTCAATGAAGTTCTTTGAAGGGGTTTGAAGGCATTAGCACACTTATGGCTAAGTATATGCCTTACAGCTTTTGCATTGTATGTATGATTGAACTAGTAAAAGCCAGTGATAAAAAACCAGACAAAATGGCATCAACTGTCACATGGGTGGATGCACTGGTGGTGGTGTCATACATATCCCCCACTTGGTTCACTGTCCAGATTATCCATTCTGGACCTTTGAACAATTGCCTAACCTAGCATCTAGTGAATGGATTAAAGCTTTCCTCTTATCATTTCGAGATTGTTCATGATACAAAGATTATTTTTCAGAGTATACACATACTCCAACTGCTATATGAACTTGAGTTGATCCTTCAGAAACGCCACTTCATCAAGTAGTGTTTATTCATGATGCTTGCTCATGTTAGTCAGGGTTCTGCAGGTCTCCAAAAACAGTCTCTAAACTGCTATGTCTCAAGCAGCAATTGTTTTTGGGCAAAATTTTGCATCCTGGCTACAGAAAAAAAGGGGTTGCGAATGGTGTAAAGGGGTTTTTTGGGAAAACATGGACCCAAGTTGCCATATTCAGACAATAGGTTTTGGCATGTCTCCAACATGTAGCAAGATTCCTAAACTTTTCTACTTTCCTCTAACCTGTAGACAAATTTGGCTAAGCCCTCTTTTGGATGGTTCTCAACCCATGTACGTCACAAATTTGAGGAAAAAAAAAACACTGGTGCTAGTAGACATCAAGATTCTTTGTATTGCTTTTGGGAATGTGATAGAAACTCAGGATGCAGTTTTGTTTATTGCATAATGGTGAGTCTGAAATTTTGGACAGATTATCATATAGTATTCACGCTCACCCTCGGCAGCTGATGAAGTCAGTGGGGAGTCATGGCAACTACCAGTCATTGTGATATTGATGATGAAGTTGATCACTTGATAATCTGTGAGTGACACTCTTTTGAGGTTATAACCACACTTATTCTCAAGGTAATGCTAGTTTTGGTTTTGCCTGAACTGACAACAGTTACCTTCAAATGTACTATTGTGGAGTTTCCTCTGCTGTCTCATAGATATCCATAGACTGTTGAAATCACATCTTAGAGAAGGGATAGAAAATGCCAACCTATTGTAGTATACAAAGAGCCCAGTTACACCATTATTCAAAGTAGTCTCTTTAAAAAAATAGGTGAATCCTCTTGAGACTAGTGGAATTTGGTTATTTGCATACTGCATAGGGCTCACCAGTGCATAAGGGCAAGGTAGTGTGGGTCCAAGGTTATCTTGGGCCAAAAATCTTTGTGAATTAACCAAGAAACTTCTGTGTCCAAAATTTTTCTTGACCAAAATTTGACCTCTCACAGGAATCTGACGTGTACATGTTGGGTGTGATAGAATAGTCTTGCAGAACTTGGGTGGCCCATAAATTGAGGGTATCTTTTTGTTGCTGGAGAAAACCCTTCTTCTCTGGGGTTCAACTCTGGTGGAAAACAACTTGGAAGGGAACATTTTAGTCTTGCAGAACTTCAGTGGCCCATAAATTGAGGGTATCTTTTTGTTGCTGGAGAAAACCCTTCTTCTCTGGGGTTCAACTTTGGTGGAAAACAACTTGGAAGGGAACATAAATGATCGCTCTACACTTTTATATGTGGGGGAAGGGCAAGTCTAGAGGGGGTTTTGTTGTTTCAGGGCATTCAAATGGAGAGATCCTTTGCATGAGAATGATAGGATCTCCTTTGAATATGTTGCCCATCAACATAAAGACCTGCTGAAGGTTTTTTAGTGCATCGGACACCATGTTGTAAACTGAAATTTGACTTCTGAGAAATCGTAGGGCATTCTGTTTTAAGGAGGTATCTCCCATTTTTCCAGTAGGATCTTCTGTTTTTCTTGTCCATGTTAAGTTCAAGAAAAATTTCTGCAGGTCTTTATGAGGGGTAAGGTCTTTGGTCAAGGGCATTACCAGAAGTGACTTTACCTGAGCAAGTTTCGGCTACCACCTCATGCAGCCCCTTCTTCTGTTAATGCCCTCAACCTTGGACCTTACCCTGCATGGAAAACCCAAGCAAGCCCTGTATGAAGGTATCTTACGATTGTACAGACTTAATTTACAACTATACAGTTGTACTTTTAAAGTTGTATGGATGTATCATAAGGTGTAAGGTGCGTTAGTTTTTCTTGTCAGGATTTTCTACCATGCAAGTGACTTGCATTTACACTGAAATAGATTTAGCAAATGTTTGTGGCTCCAAGAAATTGTACACAATAACATTACGCAAAACCTGGTAGCTTCAGATTGTTTGGCTTTTATTTACTTGTTTGAGAAGTGGCCCATTAGTCCCACACTGCTTGAAAAAATCTCTCATGTCACAGCTCAACTATGAAGTCAATTTCTCAGATTTTGATGAACTAATTGTGTGTTTTTGTTTGTTTTGTGCATCACGTGTGAGGGGGAATTTCATGTGCATGGATGTGCATTTTGATTAACATCACACTGTGAATTACACATCAAAAGATCTTTAATGTCTGAGTCTTTGACAATAGAACTACAATTTGAGATTTAAGTTGGAATGAGAAGGCTCATGTGACAAACTTCAATAATAAAATCTGGGCATGGCTTGTCATCTCATTATGGTTTTTCATGTTGCAATTTATGGTCATTGTGGCTGCAAAGGGTATGTTGCATGGGATGAATGTCAGCAGTGAATGTGCTGGAGAGAGCTCCTTGAGGGGTATCTATCATCTCCCATGTACTAGGGCTATTTTGAATTTGGTGAATTCAATTTCTGTCTGAATGGATCTCCTTGTACTTGTTATGCTCTTGCGGGATAAGTCTTGGAAAAAGAACTTGGCTTTGTGATAGGAATCAAGCTAAGGAGGCTCAGCTTGCAATTTAAGCAATGGAAATAATTGGATATTTAGTCCCTGAAGTCCTACAGACAGAAACTATCAGTAGCATTCGTACAGTGTTGGCATGACAATAATCAAAAGAACTTGTTGGCAGTGTTGGCAGAAATTCTGGGTGTTTGTATTTATGTTAATCTTATGGAAATCTCAAAGCATTTAACTTGCAACCTGAGTATGGATGATTATGGATGGTGGTTCAGTTCTGTGGATTCAAGTTGCAGAAAGTTACAATCAGATTTTCCAGTGTCCTCTGCATGCAAATTCTTTCAGATTTGGAGTCAATTGTAAAAGTGGCATTCGTCATGCTGGAGCTGGGTGGGGAACTTGAGGAAGCAAAGAGACCTACAAAAACAAAATTTGGTCACATACCCAAGTTCTTTGATCTGCTGGTTACGAAAGAATCAACTAACAGTCCAAGAAACTGGAGACTTGACAATGTCCTGACATCCTGAATCCTGATGCCAGGTAAGAAGTGGTCTCCCCGGGCCTCCTACAAAGAGAACAAGGACTGGGAGAAGTTTGGGAAGTTGGAATTCTCGTTGTCAGCAGACTGGGCATTACAGAATGGATGGAATGAAGGGACTGACTGACTCAGAGACCTCCTGCTTCACGTTCCTCTGCAAACTAGTGATCTCTTGTGACTGTAAGTACTACTCTGTTGAAGAGAGAGAGAGAGAGAGAGAGAGAGAGAGAGAGTTCTTTGTTCCTTCTTGTAAGTTTTTCTTGTGAGTGTTCTCTTTAGCACGGGATCCAGCTAGCTACTGGTCCCCTCCTTACTAGCAAGTGAGGAGACAGTAGTTGCTTGCAGGATTGTCAGAGTGCAGAGAAGATCCCATAGCATTGCTATGGTGGAATATCTTTCTTTCTTACTTTTTGTACACTCAAGGAACAATGACAAAATTGGTTTCTGACACTCAAAACAAATTGTGTGCCAGGCCACACAATTTCAGTTTTGGTAGGTTGTAAGTAGTGGTCCCCAGAAGTTAAGTTAAGTAGGTAGTAGGTAGCCATGAGTCTTTCTTTTGTAGCTGCCATTGAATTTTCTTATGGGCAACAAACTCAGCTTCAATGATGCCAATTTTGGTGTTTTTGGCAGGTGGTGGGCACTGACACTATTTCCCTATTTTTTGCCCATTGTGAAAGGGGCAAAGTTGTTATAAAAGACCAAACAAAAAAAAACCAATCATTGCCCATTGTAACTAGGAGCTCTTTATACATTTTCTTCACCATCCCTAAATACAATACTATGAGCATTGTGCAATCTCCTTTCCATATTTTAACATTTAAGCAAAGAGGGTGTGTTCCTTCTTTCTTCACTAGTGGGAGTAGACAGGCTGCCAAGCCTGACTGACTTGACTACATGAAGCCATTCTGCAATGAGTTGTTTGTTTATTCGGTTCCATGAGCTCTTTAATGTCTACTACACAAGCACCTTCATGCTTTTAGAGTTCAATGTGTAGTATTATAGTATGGTAGAACATCTCCAGCAGTGCTTAGTATGTGACCTTGCCACAATAATTCTCACATCCAAGTTTAGTTATTAGGGTTTAGGGTTTAGGGGTTTAAACCCTAAACCCTTAAACCCCAACTCATTAGAGTAAAACTGAGACTGCAAATAGGTGGAAGACTACTTACTACCTTACCCTAAGGTCAGTTTCATCATTAAATAATCCTCCAAATAGTGAAATGAAAATTTGAGAAAATATGAAGTTGACATGTTGAAAGTCATCATAATTATCACAAGCTACACTCTGAATAATTTCACTACTCATATCATAATATCATAATAGATAATGGAAAAAATATATAATTTCAAAATTTAAAAACGAATTCATTTTTTGAAAAAAAAAAAAACATTATTCATTTTGTCAATGTGGAAACTGACCTGAGGCTACAATAATAACAAAACCATTTGGACGAATCATTATGATCAACCAATTGGAAACAGGGAGCAGCAGTCAAAACATATTTATTACAAGTTCTTCTTTGGCTGGTGTTAGACTTTGTTGTGCCTGTTACCAGCCTCAGCAAACTATGCACAAAATGTTGGGGGCCAAAACCATTTTTCTCATCCAACCAAACTGGAATGTTTTGAGTTTTTTTTTCATCTGATTTTAATTTGCAAGGTCACATGCAGAACACTGGTGGAGTTGCTCTTAGAATGTGAAAAAATCTTAAATGTCTCACTGATGAGGAATAGCCAGGTTTTTACATAAGGGGGATAAATCTTTTTCCTTTTAGAAAATATGATGTTAATCCACATGTGGGACAACTCTTGTCTTTCCCTTAGACAAGAGGTGCTTCCTTTTTTTTAATGATTGTGGCCCAGCCCTACTACCTACTCTGTTAGGAATTTGATGGTGGTGGGTTTGGATTTCCGTTATAGTTGCTCCCTGTTATGTTGGCTCCCTGTTATGGACATACATACTCATGTGTATATTACATATAGTAAAGGACGTCGTGAAGCATCATTTCATCCATCTGTCTCGTATATACATATATGGCTTCCAGACAACTCTTTTCACCAGCACATGAACTTTGTTCCATAAAGTTACACAAGTCACTACACTAACTTATTAGCCTTGCCTTGTAGAGATTGCCTCTTCCATGCCTCAAACTATTATTCTTTCTTCACGAGTACAGAGAGCTTCATGGATCCTGCTGGGTTTTTAGTCCCCACCCAAAACCAGGCTCCTGCAGATCTTTTTGGTTTGGTACTAGTTCAGTGTAGGATAACGCCCCCCTAGAGTAGGAAGGGCCATCCCCCAAAATAAGTGCCTACTTGAGGTCCCAGGTTCACTTTTTTGGTTTGCCCTTTTTCACCCCTTATCTCCTTTTTTTTTTTTAAAATTTTTTTTTTCCCTGCCCCCTTCCCCTTTTTTTTTTTGGGGAACTTTTTTTTCTCCCCGCCCCCCCCCTGTTTTTTTTTTTTTTTTTCTACTTTTGAAACTTTTCCTCGCACCCCCCTCCTCCCCCCCATTGTCCCCCTCCGACCTCCTCATCTATATCTTTCCATTCATAGTAGACTCTT
>Ga0116229_10009209_pt1 | contig 15138 bp, 13 predicted proteins | sample S1TSphgellanicum_3_FD_87313 | JGI IMG/M metagenome (GOLD analysis project Ga0116229, IMG submission 87313) | Host-associated microbial communities from peat moss isolated from Minnesota, USA - S1T2_Fc - Sphagnum magellanicum MG | ecosystem: Host-associated > Plants > Peat moss > Unclassified... | reverse complement strand
CTAATGTGAATGTACTTTCATATTGGTTCCAAGAGGAAAAACATTCAATGGCATATTGTTGGATTAAGTGTATTTATGTGGTTCATGTGCAAAATCATAAAATTTTAAATCATTCACAATTGGTTGATGATAAGAAGTCATTTTAAATTATTATTATTATTTTTAGGGGCTAACTTTGGAAATCTCTTAAAATTATATATAAAATAAGTATTTTCCTAATGATAATTAAGAACATATTGCTTTGACGTGCATGCACCTAACTAAAAAATTCATTTCTTATATATTTTTCTTGATTATTTGACATGTTCAATATGTTTTGTTATGTGATCAAACATAGTTTTGAAGTCAAGCCACATGCTTTATCATATAATCATAAACATGACTAAATTGTGTTACATGACTAAAGGCATCAATAAATGATTAAAATTTAGTCCTAGTTACAAAAATGTTTGAATCATGGATGTTGTTTTTTGGTGTAGTGTTTTTAGAAAATAAAAATAATTTTGTGTTCCTTTTCACCATATGTAGGTGTGTAAGGGTTATTTGAAAGGTTTAATTCATCTCAACCATGGGTCTTTGATGATGGGGCGAAAGCACAATTAGATGGACTATTTGGACTATCACAATTGTATTTTTTTAATTTTGTAAATGAATTGAAAATGTAAAGCCATATTCAACATTAACATTATCAAATTATTAATTATCCATGTTGCAATAGACTTTAGTGGGAATCATATTAAAAATTATGGATGAGTTTTAAGAAAATAATGGGCTCATAATGGACTTTTGAAATAATGACATTATGTTTATCATGTGAAAAAAATGAAAAACACGGATTCCAAAAGTATTTCATAGTAGTGTCAAAATAAAAAATAAAACATAGATGAGATCAAATGAAGATTTTAGGAACAAAATGTATTGAAACTTTCCTAGTACAAAAAAATTTCATTTTTTTAAATTTAATTTTTTGTGATTTTCATCATTTTTTATCATTGAAATTTTTGTAGTTCACATTGAAATTTCGAAATTTTCACATGGAGTTTTTGACCAATCACATGTCTAGGGATATCTACAAGGTGGCTTGACAATATTTGTGACCAAAACATTATAAGAAAATTGTGTCCGATGCAACTAAAAAAATGTTCGATAGAATTAGATTACAACTAGATAGACAAGTTCCAATAGACATGATTTTCTCATAATAAAAGCATAGGAAATAATTATAAGATTTTATAGTTTGATAATTATTTTTATTTTAGGAATTTCAATCAATGTTAAACTATATTCTGGATTTTCAACTTGGCTAGTTTTGAGCCACCTAATTATATTTTCATACAATGATTGGTGGTGAAAGTGAATTGTGCATTAATGGGTTCAAAGGTTCACTATTTTATAATTATTTTTGCTTGATTATTAGTTATTTGAAAATTAAGGTGTTCAAAGCTTCACCTTTGATGTCACATAATTGAGAAAATAATCAAATTTTAAATCTTGTGAGTTTTACATTCAACATGTTTTATGACATAATCAACATGTGAATTTTTCGAATCTTAGGGTTTTGTTAGTGCTTCCATTTCCATTAAAAACCAATTGAGTTTTTAGTATTGGAGAGAAATGGGGAATGGACATTTAGGTAATTAGTGTGGAAATTGAATGCAACTTGTCATGTGTTTGAAAGGGTGACAAAAAACTAAAAAAATGGCAACCCTTCCTTTTATTGCCACATGATGTCATTATAAAGGATATTCTCATTTGAAAAAACTCAAATCATTTGGAAATCTTCAAATCTCCTATTTATACCTTGGTTGGTGATTGCCCCTAAGGTCTAAACCATGAAGTTTAAATATTGCATATCACCTATAAGAGTCAACTTCACATCGAGTTAATTTTTTTCAAAGTGGCAAAATATCACCCAAAAACATTGAAAAAAAAGGTGGTTTCTTTTCATTTGAAAAATGTGAGGTTGTGTTTCTTCCATTTTGTCACATAATTTAACTTAGGTGCCAATAAGCGCTTAGTTGTCACAACTTCATCATTTTAATTTTCACAGGTTCAATGTTTAGTTTATGGCCTTTGCCCAACGACACAATTCAATGTCCCTTTGTTCTATAGCATCATAAATTGCTTTTCTTGCAACTCACATTAATGTAGCCAAGCTCTCTTGCTTTCTAGGATTCCAAAATTGATTTTGTCACCACTTTGCTAGTTGGTTGATGTAATAAATGCCATGTAGTGTGTTACATTTTTGTATTTTGAATTGTTGATGTTTAAGGTGTCTTGAGTTTTGAGCTTATAGTTGTTTGGTAGGGTTGAATAAAAATAATTTGTTTAGGGCACCAATTATCATTGGTAATGTGTAAAGCTAAATGGTCTTGAATTTATGAGTACTTTTGTGAGTGGGTCCACACAACTTAATAGCCTCAAATCTTATTACAATTATTGATGGAGAAAAGAGTGGTTGCAACATGGAGATGGAAAATTCTATGACATCAAAGCTTGTTCTTCCAAAATGTTTAAGAATGCAAGTAGGTTGGTACCTCCCCCTTCCCTTGTATCCTTGTTCTTAATAATCTAAATTTAAGGTTTCCAATCTAAATAAAGTGGGAGATGAGGGTCTTAAGTTATTGGAGAATTTGAAGTTAAAGGTTGCATCTTTTTTTTGGTGTTCATTTTGGTGTTTGGAAAAATGTATGCTAAATCAACCCTTGCTAGATATTTAGTTGTGTGTCTAATAATAGATAATTTCAATAAAACACCCTCCTTTGTCCAAAGGTCTAAGTTCAATTGTTGGTTTTAGTTGAAGTGTGTACATGATGGACATTGCATCATGTAACCACAAAGAATGTTCAAACCTAACAATGAAGTTGATCAACCCAAGTGATATGTGTAGCTTTTCTTGCTAAAATATGTCATTTGAGACTCCATTGATCATTTTGTCAAACAATGGAAGTCTAAGAATTGTAATTAACCTTTGGAAAGAGGAAACCATTTTGATTAGCAATGATCTAGTTTTGATTAAAAATTCACAAATCAAAGGCAACACTATTGATGCAGAGGGTGCTACTTCTAAGAAGACAAAAATGACTCAAGTAATGTCCAAAAAAATCCAAGAAACTTGGGTTGCCCAATTCTCATCGTTAGAAATGGTCATAGGAGAGGATGAATTTTTATAATATGTGAAGTGCAAAAGGACAAACTCTAGCACCCAAATGGGATAATTAAAGAAGCATAATGGAGAGCAATATGGTAGTAAAACCATGGTGGGTGGAATAAAAAAAGGCCAATGGTTTACAACCATTAATTGTAAATTGGTGATGAATGAGTGCATCTTCAAATCAAAGTATGTGCACATTATAACATAATTACTAACTCACAAACAAGGTGAAAGAGCCATGAAATGAAAACAATTTGCAACAATGTTCCATTTGTTGGCACAAGGTCACCCTATGTTGGAATTTGAGGCATTGAAACCTCTTTTCACATTATGTGATGTTCCCAAGATGGGGAGGTGCCATTGGTTTTATGGGGTAGGATGGAATATTGTTGAATGCATCTACAAGTAAATAGAGTTGAAAGTAAAAGATGACATTCAAAATGTTGTTATATGTCTATTTGTCACATGTGATGAAGTAATTACAACAATTCACACACAAAGTTGGATAAATACTCATGGTTATTTGGTCTAGAGTACCCATTCTCATCTAGATTTGTAACATGCCACCAAAGGTTCAAATGCAAACAATTGCACCAAGGTCATAATGGAAGTAATTCAATTCAAAAAAGGCTTGGAGGAATATGATGTTGCCACAAAATTGATGGCATTTGGTCCCTCTTCCCTTCATTCCCTTCATTTTAAAATTTCAATCTCTACATGTTACATATCTATATTTATTTATTTATTGGATTCACTTAAATTGTTTTTTGTTACATTCAAATGGAGTTAGTGTATTTCATTGTGTTTGGAATGGGATAATGAAGCAACTACAAACACAATCGTCTACAAGGCTCAAGAAAAAATCCATTGCATGGTAAGAATTTCTTTTGGGTCATCATGTTATGTTAATAAACACAAGAACTATTGTGGTCCATAAATTAGTCATACAACACCATAGAGCCTATCCAATTAATCTCAAAAATAACATATGAGTATATGATATACATAACATATGAGTATAGTCCATATGTGTTTGAACAACCCAAATGAAAAATATGGTCTATAAATTTCCAATTTTGGGCTCCAACAATGCACAATTTATGTTCTTTTGATTTAGATATGCCATCATTTATTCTACAAGTGGTTGCATTTCCAAATTATGTCTATTGGGGTCAAAACACACTCAAAGGAGCCACAAGCATTACTTTATATTATGATTGCATGTTCTTTTTCCCCAAAATGATTTTTTTCATCTGAATGATTTTTTGAATGATTTTTTTCAACTTGTTATGAAAAGTGATTAAAATTTCCCTAATAAATTTTTTTTCTTAATAATTCTTGAATAAATATGAATTTTTAGAATTGTAAGGATTCTTTGCAAATTTCTGTTTCTTTTTGAAAAATGATGATAATTTCAAATCATATTAAAAAATGGCCATTTAAAAAAATTCAATTTAATGTATCATAAACTTCAACTTTGTTCAATACATCATGTACATGTGTACCCATTTACATGTGGTAGATTTTTTTTGAAGTTTCAAAAAAAATTAATTTTTAAATGTACATACTTTGAATTTTTAAAGTTTTTAAATTTCGCACTTTTGAAATTTTGAATGTGTTTGATCGGTAATTACCATTTCATATTTTTTACCATCAACTTAATTTTATTACATGAATCCTTTGAAACTCCTTTGTAAAAATGTCCTTTTTTAATGACAAAATTTTTCACTTTCAAAAGTTTTTTACCAAACCAAAACCTAAAATTGGATCAAATGAATTATTAATTTGAGTTTCTTAACATTCATATGTGTTAAAAAAGAATAATGTGCCATGATTACAATGGTTTCAAATGACAATAAATAAATAAATCTTTAATTTTCTACGATAAATTCTAACATACAACACCCTTTGTGACTCCTTTGATTATGTTTTCACCCATTGGGGATGTTTGATCTTCAATGACCTAAAAATGTTGGATCATGTGTCCATTTTTTTTTCTTTGGTTTCATAGGACAAAGAAATTTAAAGCCCATATCCTATATGCTTTTTGTTTTCTGCAATACACACTTCCATTTTTGCAACAACATGGTCATAAGCATGAAACCCCTCCATATTCCTAGTCTTTTTTTTTCTTATCATGTTGTCGTCTTTGGCTACTTTTATTTTCATCTTGGACGTAGTAGTTGCACAATATTCATCATCCCTAAAGCTAATCAATTTATAATTTATTTTTTCATACTTACTCCACTTAGCCCGCATCTATTGACAATGTTTTTAGGATTTCATATTTAGGATGGCCATGCATGCTTGATATCATAATAGTAAAGCTACATCTTGAAATGCAATTGGGGGACAAGGTGATGAATTTATAAAATCCTTGGAGAATGTAGCTTCCACATTTAAAACTTTTGTATGTTTGTCAATTAAATGTCCTTGTTGTTGAATGTAAATAGTATCTACTTTCTTGAGGTGGGGAAGATGATAGGCCATAATCCTTATTAAAAAAAGAATGCAAAGCTTTTTGCTCATTCAATAGACATTGATGGTCTATGTGTTTTACAAAGTTCAATGTTAGATTTTACTAATTTGGATACATTTTATTTCATAAAATTTGGTCATTTGAAATGAAGCATGCAATGATTATTCATGGTTCACTTTAATAATTGCAAAATGGTGAAATTTGTGCCCAAGGAAACCATTTACAAAAAATCTTCGACCTCTTTTTGATCCTCTAGCCTCTTTTGGTCTTTTGGTTGAAATTTCATGGAGTGAAATTTGGAGATGATGGACTTTTAATCAGGGTTAGTTGGGGGTTATAGAAGGTTCCCCCTTTTCCACTTTAAAAAATATTTCATGAATTTTGGTTGAAGAATAAGAAAGTGGCCTATGCAAGAGGTTTTTTTGGTTCTTGACAACTTTTGACATGGTTGAGTAGTTGGATTGTGATTTGAAGCTTCTTCAATGGTCAAGCTCCATCCAAGATACATGTCTTTTAATGCTTTCAAAAATTGCATTTTAAAGTAAACTTGCAATGTGGAAGCATTTTTGCCCATTTTGATGTTTGTAAGGTTTTAAAATTGGACTTTGGTTTGGAATTGGATTGTCGTTGGTTTTGTTTCCTTTTGGCATGTTATTGGATTTTTAAATTAGAATGTGCAAGGGAACCAAAAATTTCTACACCAAAACAACTTGAATATTTTAATTTGTAGAAACAACATTATTAGTAGAAATAATTTATGTTCAATGAGTCAAAAGTTGATTCTTATTCAGTCAACAAAATTTCCTATCAAAAGACATTCCAATTTTTAGGTCTATAGGTACATTTATCAAATTGTTGACCTTTAGTATGCAAAAGTCACTTACAAAAACTCAACATTTCCTTTACATTGTATTTGTTTGATTTTTTTTTGTGCAAGATTGTACAAACTTGGCTATACAATCTTTAAGTCATCTTCCAATTGTCTTATAAATTGAAGAAATGTTACAAAACCTATACACGTATTTCTACCACTCCCCAAAATGGCACATAGAGTTTACAAAATTGGCCAAACTAATGGATATGAAGATATGGTGTAATTTAAAAACCCAATGGATTAACATGCCTTCAATATGGTTGAGTACCAAACATTTCTTGTCAAGATGCAACAAGATGTCGATAGGTGTGAAGGAGAAGATTGCTAACACAAATTATGACCATGTAACTAATATTCAATTTTTTGATTGGGTTTCAAAAAAATTGTTATTCATGTTGAGGTTTGTTCATTCCCTAATGCAATTTGTTTAGAAAAGGAAGGTATTTGTTTATGATTGCCTAATTGTAATCAAGATATGTCAACATAAGTTACACAACTTCTATGTGGAGTCAGAGATATCTTTTGCACATGATGTGTTTTGGGATTTTGAAATTTTAATCAATAAGAAGCATGACACCATACCTTTGTAAGGGTGGCTAACCCCTTGGACTTAAATATGGATGCTATTGAATATACATCCTTTGATTGAACTGGGCACAACATGCGAATTGCCCACCATGATTTAATTATAAATGCATCTAGGTTTGTAAATTGTGATGTATTTGCAACAATTGTGGATGAAGTCAAAGCAACCAACAAAGGTATTTTATTCAACTTACTTTGCCTTTTCGCTTATCAAACTATTATTTATGAATAAACTATCTACTCATTTCCCTAATTTTTGCTGCACATTAATTCACAAGAAATTTTCACCGTTGAAAATATCCCTTATGATGTTGCTTATGGGTGCATTCACAATTGATATACCACAACAAGTATCGTGACACAATCCTATCCTATGTTTTTATATTTTGAGGAAAAGTCAATGTTATGTGATGTTAAACCATGAAGGGTGGGTATTTAAATGTTTAGTCTTTCAACAAATAAGTGGGAAAATGGTTGGTAAAAATAAACTTTGAATGTCAAGTTGAAGTATAAATTAATAAGGAATGTAGGACTTCATGACCTTTTCAAAATAATATTCTTTCATTTGAAGTGCATTTTTTTTTGTAAAAACATCAAATAATGTCTTGATTTTTGTATTCATATCTCCCCAACTTCTTTTTGGAATGTAACCTAATTATTTTTTAAAAAAATGATTGTCCATATCAATGTAGCCTTTTTATGGTTTTTTCCTAAGATTCTAAGTTCAATTTCATAAAATATAATGTTTTATAATACTAAAGCTTTATGACATTGTGTCTAGCATACTTTATTCTATTTTTGATAAAAACATGAAGTAATTTTAATAATATATTGTTATCCATGTTGATTCCATCTCAACAAAATTTCACAAGCAAACATGATTCTTGAATTGTGTTTAAGGAGACTTAAAAGGACATTTCTTAATTATCAAAGTTATCATTATTTTTTACTAGATTGGTCATCATGTACACTTTATTTAATAAAATAATAAAATTGATATAACTTGTAGGTTATATTGGTCATAACAATCAATCAAAGTTGGAATTCAGTGTGATTTTGAAAATGGACATTCTTTTTGTGCACCCCAATTGTGAATGCAACCTTATGATGGTTGGAAAAGCATGACTTGAAAGCATGATTAAAGAAAATTAAATTTTAGTTCTTCAAAATTTTGATATGTTTACATTATGTTGAATACCAAATCCCTTTTGTTTTCTTCTTCAAAAGCTAAGTTTTTTCCATTTTGTTTCCATGTAACCAAATTTGCTTCCACTTAGAATTTGCATCAACATATATTCTTTGATAAATTTTTAAGCAGGGCCAAGAACTTCCACTTGTGAAGTGAATATAATGACATAATGGCTATTTTTTTCAAGTCTGTAGCCACAAAGCTAGTTTTAGTTTTAGCAATGTAGCCAAAATGGCCCCACTAAATTAAAGATAATATTGCCATTTCTTCTAGGTTCTCCAAAAGTTGGAAATCACTTTAGCACTTTCTTTAAAGTCTTTTAAAAACACTTGAAGCAAGTTCATCAATATCAAAATCTATCCATGAAGCAAGGTTGTTTGCTTGTTTTATTTTGTTTGTATTTATGGTTTGGTTTCATGACATTTGGACTTGTGGTGTAGAAGTTTTTGAATATTGAATGATTTTTTCACTATAAATTAAATTAAATTTGAAGGAATTGGAATTTGCCTTTGATGTTGTTGGAAAGATCTTGATGAGCAGGATTTAATGGAATTTATTTGGTAAGATTTGAATTCCATTGTGAGAGATATTGATTTTTAAGTGATTTATGTCATTGAAAATTCAAATAAATGCAAAAAAACTAGGTTTTGGAAGGAAAAATCAATTAAGGACATGGTAACACTAGGGCCAACAGAAGGGTGTTGGTTGTGAATGCCAAATTAATATTTTCATCTCTACCAGATATTAATTTGGCGTTCACAACTAGCACTCCTTTTTGCACAAACAATTCCCTCAATTCGCCATACTTTAAATAAATTAATTAATTAAACAAAAGGTTGAATTTGTCATATTTAGAACATTGATTGTTGCATGTCACCAATACATAATAGGTTTTCAAAAAAAATCCACTCTTTTCTATGACCTATAGCTAAATTTGGCTAGGTCTTCTTTTGGAAGATAGCCAATCCACCTACCTCACAAAATTGCGCCAAAAAAACCCCTATTCACAACATTTTATGAATAACCATTGCTAGTTACTTTAAGCTAACATTTAACAAGCTATTGGAAAATTTTAAAATTTGGAAGACATTAAAGATATCCCTTAAGTCATCCCTATTTCATCCCTACTACTATAGCTTGTGCCATTGGCCCAAGTGTGAACTAGTATAAGTGAAATTAAAATTCTTACAGAACAACATATTTGCATTTCACTATTTTTGTTTTAAGTCTCAACAAACTTAACATTACCATTCATTCCAACATCAGATTCATGGTTATTGCATATAACCAAAATCTGCACTTGAAAATACATTGTAACAAACTCCAGATTATAATTCATTTCATCATAATTTGATACTACAAAAAATTCACACAAAAGATGAACATAAAATTCATTGTAGAAGTATGTGTTTCTCTGTATTACTAAAAACATTTTTCAAAATTATAGCATAGTTCCATGTTTTGTTGGAAAAAATCCAAAACAACGTTTAAAATATGTGTTATATCAAAACAAAGTTTGTGGTTTTCTATTGCAAGTACCTATAACTCCTACTCTTTTCCAAAACAAACTCCTTGTTTTATATTTTTTCCTTTCCTGTTTTCTAAAACTCTAACCTTTTGAACTATCCCAAGTCACATCATCATGATCAAAACAACAAGAATTCAAAATTCAAACTAACAAAATTCCCTAATTAGCCCCCATCATAATTGCCTTATTCATCCAAAATCACATATTCATCCTACCCCCTTAACATTACCCACTTTGTACTTTGGATTCTATCCCTAAAATCCTTATAAAATGACAGAAATGAAATGAGATTATTCTATATCCTTTCAAACATCTATTTCCCCTACTATAATTATGTAATCCCAATCTACACAAAAACCATTAGTTCTATATCTAAGTTTTGCTTTGTACTTCTAATCTCCTCCCCCACTAATTTAGTTTGTGGTTTTATTTCCATATGTTATATCTTGGATATCATTTCTTCTGGTGTTGGAATAGCCTCCACCTTTTCTTGTTCCTAAATTCCTTTTGATTATTTTTCTTCCTAACCCCCTCCTCTAAGGTCCTATGGTATCTTTGGTTATACCTCCTCCTCTCAAGCTATTCCACTTCTAAGGTCTTGTGATTCTTCAATCTATACATCCTCCTCCTAAGTTATTCCATTGGGCCCTGCTTCTATCTTTTCATCTTAGTTCGATATTTATGTACTTGTTGCACTACCACAAATGAAAATTGAATTTTTTTTTTATAAACTTCCAACTTGTACTTTAGAATTCTTTCATCAGCTTTATGTTGAGCCAAATTCTTCTCTAACTCCTTTGTAAAATATTCCTCTGCAACCTCCCACCATTACTCAGATTCTACCTCAAAGTCCTTCATCTTGTTCTTCGTCCTCATCAAAGTATAATACTATAGCATTTGTTCATAATGCTCTAGTATTTTTTTGATACCAACTGGATTTAAACTCTTCCTCTGTTCCTGTGCCTTCTCCAATTGTGCTTACATGTGCTATTAAGTTTTTTAATACTCTTTCTTGTCCTCCATTAATTGCTCTTTTTCCACCTCTACTGTCATTCTTCTAAGCTCTTCAGATTGCAACAGAGATACATTCTTCAAATTTATCAATTCCAAATCTTTTAGAACATTATCCTTCTCCTTCTTTTTTTTAGTTAATGCTTTCGCCTGACTATCCAAAGCTTCTAATTGTTTCTTATGAAGAAACAATGCCTCTATCCACTTCCTCTCTATGGTTTCCCATATTTCAACCTTTCATCTTAAATTTTGCAATTCTTCATCCTACGACTTCAATTGTGTTGTGCTACCCTTGAGCTCCTCATTTTCATCTTATAGTTTCTTAATGAGCACTTTATTTTTCTACTTAGCCTTTGCCCTATTCTTCCTTTAGATTTCCACATTATGTTTATATATACCCCTTCTGGAAATTTCTTTCCTTATCCAATTCCGCTTGTAACACTGCCTTTTCCTTCTCCCTTGTAGCTAATTTGTTCTTTAGAATATTCACCTTTAGAATCAAATTCCCCATATTCAAACTCATAATTGCCATGGTTTGAAATAACTTAGCTACTTTATTTGCTTTCATTACTTCTACAACTATTTCCTCCATAAACTTTGGTGTACTTATCTATGTTGTAGGATCTCTAGATCCTTTTATAGATGATCCTAACTCCTATACCATTCTTCTCCCTGATTCAAATTCAAATGGGAATCCCTCTATAGATTTTGACCTACTAGGTGGTACATGTAGTTTTGTTGGTCTAAACTCTTCAAAAGCAGGTTGTGTTGCCACTCACTTCGTCTATAGTTTAGTAGCACGTAAACCTTCTTGTGTTTGTTATTGTTGCTGCTGTAAATGTTGAAAATGTTTTGGACTTGCAGTGGTCTCCATCTAATCTTCACATACATCCCCTTCAAAGTACAAATGCTCCTCACCCTCTTGAAACCTTATATCATGTTCCCTCTTAACTCCCTAGCTTTACTCCCTCAACTATCCCTCTTGTGACAATGTCATTTGTGGTATCTCTTGCTTGTATTCCCTTGGTTGTCTTTCTTGTGGAGATGTCATCTATGGTACTACTATAGTTTATCTCACTAGATGTACCATTGTTGACACTACATATGATTCCATTTTGCCCCTCATCATTTTTTGTGCCCTCAAATCTATGTTCTCCTATTCCTTCTTCACTCCTAAGCCTAAGGCTCCTCCTTCTTCAACTTTGTTTTTCCTTTTGAGAGCACTTATTGGAAAGTCTGTTGTAGCTTTCTTTCTATTCTCTAGTGTTGTTTATAACTCCTCCTTAGTTCTTTTAACCTTGGCTGGTGGTTTTTGTGGATTATCCTTTTGATGCACAAATAGATATTAAAATATTTTTGCCAATACTAATGCAAATTAACAGGTATCTTTCTTATCCCCCTTATTCTCCTTGACATATTTATACCACCTATCTAGTTCACTACACAAACTATCAAATATAATATGTGCACAATCTACTTGCTCCCCCTTCTCTACTTTCACCAATGTACTAACATTTTTGTTGCTAAAATATTGTACCTTCTCCTTATAATAAATGATAGATTTAATGGCAGGATATCTGACGGAGTATAATAGACCTAGACTTTTTGCATTCCATTGGTCTATAGAAAAATTCGTAGGTGTAAGTCTATAACTATATAATGCTTGAACTACTAGTGACATGTGACTAACCTATCCTTTCAATTCTTTTATATACCCTTCCACACACATTCTAAAAACATCTATAATTAGTCGTTTATTAATTACATGCACCTTATCCTTATGCCCAAAGTAGATATTTGTGCCTTTGATCAAGAATGTGTTAAAAAATTCCAAGATTACATCAAGCATTGGTGTTTCCCACCCCATCAAAAACAAAGGAACAAGCCTTGCTCTAGAAGCCCAATTTTCTTCCTCAACAATATCCTTCAAGTTCTCCATTTGCTTTACATGTTTGTCATGGTTTTGTTTCGTTTATGTCCACATGAATCGTTCAGGGTCTAAACTTTGAATACCTTTCTCCAAAAGTGTAGCTTTGTCCATGATTATGTGTCTTTTCTTTGCTACCATTTTTGCTTCACATTGCTACATCTCCATCGCCCTTCATTATGCTTTTGCCATTATCTACACCTCTGTGGCTTACTGTACTTTCAACTGCACTTTTATGGAGAGTTGTCCTTCCTTTAACAACATTTTCTTCCTTTGCCTCCTTTTACACTATCTATGCCTCCACAAAATGTTACTCCTCAACTTCGTCTTCCTCCGATTCTTCAATGCACACTGGATCTATTGATGTAGCCATATTAATTTTGAAGATCATGCATTAATTAAAAGCTAAGTGCTTATATCACTAGATCTATGCACATAAAATTGTACACATAAGCTTATAGTGATATAAGTTTATGTGTCCCTTGTATAGCCACGTGGAAGCACTTAGCATCATCATTATGAATGAACATCATAGATTTCATTATTTGATTACTCCACATTCGTAATCTCCCTACACTATTTGCAGTGATTCCACTTTGTTCAACATGTACACCTTTTACTAAATGTGCCCATTTATCTATTGACTATGAAAACACATCTAATGATTGTGCAAATACTCATAATAACTAAACAAATATTGTTATTGATTCAGTTGATATGCTTGACATATCATCTTTAGATCTTTGCATCCCAAATCCCGCACTTTTATGATTATTGTTCATCTTCAAATTAGAAATAAAAAATATGTTCACCATTAGATTCATGATTTGTTCTTTATTTTTAGCATTCTTAATCTATGGTTTCTGAATCTCACATCCTTCATTGTCATCCTTTATGTCAGAATTCACCTCTTGAACTCCACCTGCACTCTATTCCCAATATACTAACATCCGTTGTTTTTTTTTTTGAACTTTAGATTCCATGTATTTATAAGGTTTGAACCTTTTTACATTGACCAACACAGGGTTAATTTCAAACTTCTCAATGGTCACCAATAACATAGTGTTATATGGCAACACATATTACACTCTATTTGCAATTCTATATGAAAATAACATTGTAGACATGCTCATCCAAATTTATTCTATTTTCATTAACTAACTTTGTCAACAATGTCACAAGTACCTTATTAATAGATTCAGCTTGCCCATTCCCCTGAGGATAATAAGTTGTAGAACTCACATGTTTCAACAAAAAATGATTTGTCAAATACTTAATGGCATCATTAATGAAATGAATTCCCTGATCTGTGATTATAGTCAAGGACATCCAAACTTGGTTAATATGTACTCATACAAAATTTTTGTTATGATTGTTATTGTATTAGTTCTTAATGCTTTTGCTTCCACCCATTTAGTAGCATAATTTGTGGCAACAAAAATATATTTGTTCCCTATATATCTTCTTGTTGGCTTAATTGGCCCCATGAAATCAAGTCCCCATTTCATAAATGGTTCCTTTGGAAGACTTGTGACTAGTTTTGTAAGACTTTAAGTTACCAATCCTCCTATTCTTCGACATGCATCACAAGGTTTACAATAGTCATGCATGTCCATGTACATAGTTAGCCACCAATCTCTTCTTCTACGTTTTTTCAATCGCAAAATGCCCTCTTGAAGGTCCTTCATGCAATTCTTTCATCACCATTTGTGCTTTTGTTGTTGTCAAACATCTTCCCAATTTGTTGTCTTGGCCAATTCTGTACAATTCATCATTCTTTAGTGTAAACGGTTCTACTCTCTTAACCAATCTTTGCTTTTGATGCATTGATAACGTGCCCTCAAGTTGTCTTGTTTTCATAAATTCTTTTACATCATTCAGCCATTCAGGCCTTATATAAAACAAACTTGCATCTATGGTTTGATCAAACACACCTATGGGTTTTATCATATTCAATAATCTTAACAATGCATCTACAACTACATGAGTTCTACTTGGCTTATATATTACTATGAAATCATATTTGAGGAACAACAACAACCATCTAGCTATTATCCCTAAAACCTATGGTTTGTTGACCAAATTGACCAATGCCATATGATCTACATAAAAGACAAATTTATTGCCCAACAACTAATGTTTAAACTTGTGCAAAAAAAAAACCATTACTAAAACCTTTTTTTCTATTGTTCTATAATTTTGTTTTGCTTTGTTTAGAAGCCTATAAGCATACACTATTGGTTGATCATTCTTCCTTGTTACATTCTGAGACAACATAACCCCCATAATTAACAAGGATGCATTTATGAAATTCCACCTATTAGTTTAGTGATATCAATATTGGTGCTTCAATATACTTTTATTTAATTAATTCCCAGGCCTTTTGACATT
>Ga0116229_10009207_pt1 | contig 15141 bp, 10 predicted proteins | sample S1TSphgellanicum_3_FD_87313 | JGI IMG/M metagenome (GOLD analysis project Ga0116229, IMG submission 87313) | Host-associated microbial communities from peat moss isolated from Minnesota, USA - S1T2_Fc - Sphagnum magellanicum MG | ecosystem: Host-associated > Plants > Peat moss > Unclassified... | reverse complement strand
GTTCTAAATGTAAGGAGCATTGTCACTGCTACGTTTGTCATCAAATTGTAGTTATTACTGGCTGATTTCCAATCTTTGTGCTGTGTTACTATGATGTTGTCTTCTGTGTAGCAAGATTAATGATGATGTAGGAGCTTTTTGCAGCCAAGTTTGAGCTGAAGAAGCCAAACGCTGCCTGCTCCATGGTGCTAACAGCTGTTAGGTCTTATAGGATATCATGGGCATCTGTTACAAAATTGGCAAGGCCTGCTGATTCTGCCAATTAGGTTTACAGAATTGGCACCCGTGCTGAACGGCCAATTCAGCATGAGAATTAGTCGATTAAAAGGGAGAAAAGGGAGGAAAAGACCTAATGGCTGTGGATGCATGTTTTTGAAACTAGATTCTTGAAAACTTGCTCGATATTTTGGAAGGAAAATCAAGCAATTCATTATCGCAATGGTTTTGCACTATATGGGTACTTTGAAACAAAGTCATGAGAAATGATGGAATTCTATGGCATAGTTTATAACTTGAATGCAGAATTGGATTCGTATAAAAACCTTTAGTTGTTTATAATGTACCTTTTTCAAGCACACTATTTAACTTGATCAAGTTTTGTGCCATATATTAATTGTTGTACTTTGATTAAATTTTTAAAAAAATTGGTACACAAAAAGTGGACTAATTGGTTAGTCTTTGGAACAAGTTAGTTATTTGAAAACATTTGCGGTTAAGTTATTTATAGGTTGCAAGCTGGGTGAATTTTACATTAGTTTTTGAATGTGAACTAAAAAGTTTTCAAAATTAAAGATGTGGGGGGCTTGTAATTGTCATGTGAATTACAACATTTGAAATTAGAACTTAAGATGGCCACAAGTAGTTCTGACAAAGTGGGTGCCACTTTCTTTCAAGAGTACGCTTTTAATTTATTGTTGCATAGTATTACCCTATTACCTTGGCACCTTGGACACTAATTATATTATGTTCAGAAATGTCAAAAAAATTGGTTTTTTTTTAAAATAACACAAATTTGTGAAGTGAAATATTGAATCTTCGAGAATATTTTATTTTTCAAATGAAAATTTCAAAATGAAGCAATTATTTTGAGAAACATGTGTTGAAGGCTGCCAAGATATTACAATATTAGTTTTAGCTTGGTATTAGTTTTGTTTTACTTGTCATTAATTTGGAGAACCACCAACAAATTGGTACCAAATTCAACCCAACATTTTATCCCAAATGTTACATGAATGTGGTCTTTACAAATTTTGAAAAGCATTGCAAACATTTGAAAATTGAGGCAAATGACAAAGATCACCTAATTAAAAGGGATAGTGGACAAAACAAAAGTGAGCCTACACATGCCTCAAACAAACTAGAGAATATGTCAACATGTTTAAGATTGTTGTTCCATCTAAATATTGTTTAAATAAAGGATGAAGAGCCAAATGACATCTTCAAAATTCTCATGCCATGGTTGTGGAAATGATAACCAATGGAACAAATCCATTAGTGAGACCAAAGGTGAAGCAAGGATATGTTTTCTGTGAGGTTAAGTTGATAAAACCATTGTAGTCCATTGGGAATAAAAATGTCCATATGGATGACAAAACACTAAAATTTAAAATTTTAAAAATACTACATCATTAGCGATAAACATGAGCAAACAACTAAGGATGAAAGTGTTCAAAATTTTAATCAAGGCCAAATAAAGGTCTTCCAAGAAATTCACTTTGATGGTTGTGCCCATGATGGACTAAATAACATTGACATCCTCATTAAAATTCTAATGATTGTAAAATAAGATAGTTTTCAATAACATAGGGTTTAGGGTTTAAGCACTAAACCCTAAACCTTACATGAGCAAACGGTATAAATTGAACCAAATCACCTTTGCAAGGTTGGAATTCTTGAGTGCATTCATCAAATGAATCAATTCTACATTTTTTGTGATCATACATTTTACATGTAAAATGTGATCATACTACATGTTGTGAAACCGAATCATTTAAATTGTATATTTAGTTGGGCAATTTCTAAATTGTTGCTTCTTGTGATCATACTACATTCCAAGTTTAGGGGTGTGACTTCATGCATGATTTTGTACTTCAGGAAGCTCTGGCTTTTGATTCTCAGTGATTGCTGAATTTGATTTTTTTAAACATTGTGAGTAGAGGGGATTTTGGTCGTCTGTCTCTCTTGTGGGGAGGGAGCCTTAACAAGTGTATGTTTCCAAGCACCAGGACCAGAGGGTTTTTCTCACTGGACTGGGTGGCAGGACCAGAAGCATGAAGGAAGTGATTCTTCTCATTTTCACAAAGAGTATTGTCTCTGTGCTCACACCTTGAGCAAAAATGCAAAGCGGGTGCACATCTGCTGCAACGTGATGCAAATGCATTCAGGCACAGTAACCTACTCAACTGCTGAATTTTCTTTATATCTACAGTTGAGACATTCTTTCCCTTGGCCCATTTCAACTCTTCTTTCTTATTAGAATAAGGCTCTTTTTTGGCCAAATCAAAGACCAGATGAGTTTCCTTCTGCAGTTGTTCCCAACTCTTGATCCTCAACAAACACCTGACGCTCTACCTCCAACAGCTGGGCCTGAAGTTCCAGAGTTCACTTCTAGTGAAAGAAGCTCTAGTCTTTGATTCTGGTAATACATGAGGCATACCCTAAACCCTAAACCCTAAACTGCAAACAACTGATACTTGGAAAAGGCATATCTTGCTCATTCTTTCATTGATTTGAGTGATTTCTATTGCATTGGATGTGCCAAGTGAAGGACTATGTAAATTTTAGCTCCAAAGGCAATAGAGCAATGTACAACGATTTATAAGATTTGTCCTTAAAATTATTAATAGCTTTATCCCAATAGTTGCAATTTAAGATGCAACTAAAATGTTTTCTCTCATATTTGTTGTCATATGTTTCAAGTTTGCAAACTATATAAGTAGATTCACTAATCATTTTTTTATTAAAAAAATGGTATTTGGGATGAGCCAATCAAAATAGTTCGACGTTAAAAACTAAACCAAAAACAAAATTGAATTATCTTAAATTAGCTTATTTTGTAAATAGGTATTGATAAGTAGGTAGTTTAGCTACGTAAGCCTACTTAGCTACCTACTTAGCCAAGCTTAGGTAGGTAGGTAAATATGTTACCTACCTACCTACCTACATAGGTACCTACATTTAAACAAGTAGGTTGGTAGGTACCTAAGTTTAAAAGGATATAAATTTTATGTCCATATGTTAAAATCCTATTGGATGCAAGATGGACGATCTAAATTAATGTTATTTTTCAACAATATCTAGTTTTAAAATAATTGATCATTGCCACATGTCACCATCTCCTTAATCCACGTGTCAAAATATCTAAACCTTTTTAAATTTTGATGATTCGTATAAATTTATTTTTTATTTTAATATTGAATATTGAAATGCAAAATTGATGATGTCATGAAATGTCACTAGATGAAGTTCATCCACCATATTGCTCAAGTTGAAAATGATTTTCAACTATAACAATCGATGTCATTCACAATTAAGATGGTTTGAAGTGGTAATTGATGTGACATTGACACGTGGTTGACATTTTGAACTAAAATGTCGCTTTCAACTTGTACTTGTCAACCACCATGGTTTTCAGTTGCAAATAATAGATTTCAAAACTATAAATAAAATCTTCCGACTAAGTTTGTTGTTTTCAACTAGAAATTATAGTTGAAAAGGAGTTGGAAATGTAGTTGGAAAAGAGGGGTTTTTACTAATGCATGCAAATATTCACTACCATTAATACCTTCCCTTGGGTAATCACCATCCATGTTCTTGGGAAAGTTATTTACACTACCCCCATGGACTACACTCCCATGCTCTTCCATTGTCTAAAGCTCAATTCCCATTTCATCACCCCTTGCACATGCATCTTGGATAGCATGGGTTAAGGCCTCCTCAAGTTGCATGGTGGTGCCAACATTAGGAGCACCATTTGTTGACCCATTTTTGAAACCAACTTGACCATCTAGTGTTGCTACTACATCACCACTAACACTTGTTGTAGGGTTAACAAAAGCATCATGGAACATGTCTTCCCACTATAAATCTTGGTCTGCATGCTTGCACCTCGTGGAACTTGTACATGTTGTGGCCTGCATGTAGATTACCATTCATCATTTGATTTGTTTCTTGTGCCAAGCCCTATCCAAAACTACATTCTTGGATTTTCACCAGTGAATGAAATATTCCTCCACTGTTAAAATACATATTGTTCTTCAAGCAAGCCCCCTTACAATTGGCACATGGACATTTCATGTGGGTTAATCCATACTCTTGTGCCCACTATTGCTCTTTGCACCACAACTTGTCATCTCTTCATTGTTGTTTCAAAGGATCATTTATAGTCAATTGCTTGCTAGAGTTCATTTGATAGGCTTTATGTTGCCCGTGAGGCATGTTGGGTTAGTTGTAAAACTAATTGTGGAAGTTGCAATAAAATGGACAATGGACAATGGCAATGGAGACATCTCTAGAAAACAAAATGAAAATGGCCACTCCCAAGGCAAATGCAAGAAAAAAGAATTATTGATTTGAAAAATTGAGTGGAATATAACCCCATTGTTCAATGCACAATTATATACATCCTTAAACACTACAACTAAAGCCTAGTTAGTGGGAAAATAACAATCTTAATTTGATGGGTGAAAGGGGTTTCTTTTTTTACTGTTGCATGTTCTAAGGATCTTGTTTGAGAGGTGGGCAAATATTATTTTTGGGATCCTATTGAGGGTTTTTGAACAACATCAATGATGGCTTTTAAATTATTTATGGATTGTAAAACATTTTGTACTTTTGATGAATTTATTTTTTTGGTTAAAAGGGGTGCAATTTTTAGTCGCCCTAATTAATATGGTATGTCAAAATTAGTTTGGACTCTTTTAGGGGTGTTAAAAAAGACCTTGTTGTCATGTTAGGTATTTTTAAGGGTTCACAAAATGCGTGGAAATATTTTGATTCCACTTGTTCTTTGTGATTTCAAAGGAATGAACCCACCTTCCATTGCATCCAAAAGATTATAAACATTACAAAAAGGAACTGAGGGTGAATGAACATAATCAAAAAAATCAAGCAAGAATCCCCATTAGTTTAAATAAAAATAAATATTAGGTTTGAAAGTTTTCACAAATGTTTAACCACATGTTTGACTTTTAAATTCAACTGTGGGTTTATTTGGTCAATTTGTAGTATTTTTACCTTTAGGTTAATTAAATCATACGTTTAGCCTTTTAAGTTTTACCATATGTTTAACCTTCAAACTTATTCATACATGTTTAAACATTTAATTAAGCCATAGTTTTAGTGACCAAGTAAAGGCAAACCATTGGAACCCCACTTGGGTGTGAAAAAAGAAGATAAGTAAAAAAGATCCTAAATTATGTCATTACGCAATGAAGACTTGTGAAGGTATTAAGGAAAAAAAAACCACCATAACAATTATAAGGAGAGGAAAAAAAAATCATACATTTTATCTCAAACAAAAAGTTGTGAGAAAGAAAAGAAAAATGAACAACTAAAGGAAACACATTGGAGCCCCACTTGGGTTATGAAATAGAAGAGAAATAAAAAAGACCTTAAACTATACCATTCCATAGTGAAGACTTGTGAAAGTCTTAAGAAAAAAAAAAGAATGGACACCCTTAATAATTATGAAGAGAGAAAAAAAATCCTACATTTTATCCTAGGCCAAGAGTTGTGAAAAGGGGGAAACAATTGAACAAATAAAGGTAACCCATTGGAACCCCACTTGGGTTCTGAAAAAAAAAAGAAATAAAAGGCCCTAAACTATGTTATTCCATAGTGAAAACTTGTGAAAATCATTAAAAAAAAATGTCATCCTAATAGTTCTAAGGAGAGGAAACCCTACAACCCACTACACTTTATCCCATGCCAAGAGTTGTGAGAAGGCAAAAAAGTTGAACAAGTAAAGGCAACTAATTCTAGTACCCCACTCACATTATAAAAAAAAAAAAGTAAAAAAAACCTTAAACTTTGTTAGTCTACTCTATATAATGAAAATTTGTGAAAGTCTTAAGGAATTTTTTTTAAAAAAAATTACCTTAATATTTATGAGGAAAATATATAGATATATTACATTCCACACCTACCTAAACCCAAAATCCTTCAAAAGAAAAGCTTCACAAATCATCCATTTGAAACGAAGATAAAAAGAAAACCCACCCAAACCCCTTTTACATTAATTTAAAAGGCTCACAAATAAATCACGTAAGCCCCACCTTCTAATCAACTTCAAAAGAAGTAACTAAACCTCAACTCAAACCCTTGAACCCATCAATTTAGAATCCCAAAATTTTAAATTTTTAACATGATTCCATCCTCTTGCATGCCACTCACGCTTTAGACCAAAAAAAAAAACCAACCTTCCCATCTACTCACCCAAAAAGTTGGACAATCTAATGGATGTGGATTTTCCACACATTTTTTAACATATTCAACCCGATTTGCAGCCTCACTCACCTTAAGACACAAAATGAAATAAAATAAAATAAAATAAAATAAAATGAAAACCTCACATCTCCTCACCCAAATATATGGTTGGACAATGTAGTAAATGTGGACTGTCCACACATATTTTTAGCATATTCACTACCTTTGCATCCTCATTCACCTCAGGACAATTGAAAAGAAAAATTCCCAACCTTTCCCCCAAACTGTTGGACCATTCGCACATTTATAAAAGGGTCAATGGTTCCCCTAGTCAAACTTTCATGGACAATCTATTTTAGTTATAATAATACAATATCCTATAGGCTATTAGGTGGGAAAAGAGGTCCAATTAGCCTAGGCCCCCTATAACCTACCTACAGATAAAATGTAAACATGATTTAAAACAAAGCCCCTTTTATAAGGGTGGTAGTTGCCTAACTGCCTATAAATGTGCCCATATCTTCCATATCATAATAATAAGACCACGGATAAATTTTTTGATTCACTAGCAAAATCAGGTAACTCAGCTAACAAATCGGATGATGATACAACTGAGTTGGAGCATACTATAACACACATGGCAAAAATAATGAAGGATGGTGACAATGGCATATGGATGAATGAAAAATATCAAAATGCATCCAACCCATTAGTGGATAGCAATTGCTTCCATGTGGATGTAGAAGAGTGAGGCCATCATGAAATGAATGGGGTGCTTGAAAAAAAAGGGCAATTAATGCAAAAAAAATGGATTGCCCCAAAATAGAACAAATGGGAAGAGGAAATGACAGTCGGTTTCTTCACATTCAAAGTTGCTCCAAAATGACTTTGTGTTTTGTGATGTGTGTTGTAGCATGAATGAGGAAAGTGCACTTGAAAAATGTAGAGATTTGTAAGAGAAGCATAAGCAAAGAGAATTTTAGAATGTGTGAAAGTGCAGAAACTTGCAAAAAAACATTACGTGAAAAAAGTTCTTGCAAAGCAAAGGGAACTCCAAGCAGAGTTGGATAAATAGGTTGGCAAACCAATCTACAACATTGTGCCATTGAAGGCAATTTCACCCTTGGCATCGCCATCATCATTGGAATGTGAAAAAGGGAAATGATTCATGGAAAATTTGGTGAAGTAGTTGGATGTGTAGAAGATATTGATGAATTAACAAGACCATTATTAGAGCAATTATAGAGAGGAATTTTTAGAAGGGGAGCAAGAGTGGCAGCGTGACCTAGTGCAATAATGCAATAACATGTGGAGATCTAGGATTCCAACAACAAAAACAAAAAAAAAGGTGTTGGTACAATCCACAAATTCATTCAAGCAATGAAACAAGTTGGTGAAACCACAAAAATCACATAGAAGGAGGTGCATCCACATATGGCAAATCAACAACTCTTGGTTCCATCATCATTTCAATCAAGTTTGGAAACCTTACTAGTATTTGTGCTAGGAAACAAAAAAAACCCTTGGTGGAAAATGGATTAGAAGACTTTAGTAAAGAGAAAAATTAAAATTCCAGATGAAAACAAGTTTTTTTTTACTCCAACCAAACATAGTTATTCCAAGGAGGTGGAGAGACTAAAGATGTGGAAAAGATGGGAAAACAAGAAGAGGCATGGGCTAGCAAGGTTGGGTTGGTCACATTGCTAACCATTGAATGGAAAGAACCATATCTTGATGCATTGGTATAATTCTTGAATACTTTTGTGGTCAAAGAATCTATGATTTATTTTGGCAGAAAAACATAGTGTATGTCAGTAGCAAACATTTGATAGCTAATGCATTTGGTGTCTATAAGAGTGGTTATGTTGAAAATCCCAATGGACATGTAACCAAAACATTAGTAGAAGAATTATTGTTCAAACATGATATAAAACCTCCATATACCAATGCAAACTAGTGGAATAATAAAAAATGTAAACTGCTAATTAACATTCGATACCCTGCAATTATATTTGTAATTTATTAAAGGGAGAAGGTGAATTACATGAACAACAAGAATGCACTAACATTCATGAAAGTGGAGGAGGGAATTGAGGTAGATTGGGCACAAATTCTATTCAATAATTTGTGTAGTGAGTTGGATAAATGGATGAAGATGTAGGAGAAGATGCAAGCAAAGGGAAAGTAAGAGGACAAGAATTTTTTTGGTCATTCAGCGTTGTTTCTAGAGAGATTGTTTATGTACATGTTTCATAAGGATTCCGAGGTGACAACAAAAAGACGACAAAAACTCAAAAAAAGTCCAAGAGGTTTAAGGAGGAATTACAAAAGGTTTTGGACTATAGGAGGGGAGCAACAAGGGGATTTCCAAGATCTTTACAAAAAAGAAAGAACACATTTGAGGTTGTAGAATGATCAAAATAACAAAGCAACAATATTTGAATACATCATTGAATTAGTTTCAAAACCATGTTTTCATTTGTAAACTTTGAATAGATTTTGGAAAAGAAAAGGTATATTAAAGTTTGAGTTTCTTAAATGGTTTCATGTTGAACACAATACAGTCAAGTTTTTTCTTTTACATCAAAGTGTTGAAACAATTTGGTGGTTAAGACCTTTGTGCATCTCCATGAAGTGTTAGGTTTAAACCTTGATGTATGAATGCATTAATGTGTATAATGTGTATTATACATTGATGTATGGTGTACTAATGTAGTATACAAACATGTAGATATGGTGGTGGATAATGGTGCCAAAAAAATTTGTCGACAAAACCCAAGAAGAAGAATAATAATAACAATAGTAATTGAAAAAAATCATGGGATTTTATTTTTCATGATGTGTTATAAAAAGAAAACAATTCATGATTGACCTAAAAAAACACAATGTATAATGACATGACATTTTAATTGATGATGTGACATTTTAATCCATGTCATGTTAATTTGGGGCCTCATAATATAGGTGTCAAATTTTCAAAATTACAAATTACTTAGTGCAACAAATGATTATCCTAAATGACTAAAAATAATCTCACTAAAAATGTCCTAATCAACTAGTCATTTTAAAAATTAAAATCATACAAGTTGCATATTAGTCAATTTTTTTTGAATTCATTGAAAACCTAATGAATTTGGGTGGTTGCAAAACCCATAAATCCTTCTTGTGGATAATAGAGGAAAATATGCCTTGTTGTGTTGGAGTTTAAAGGAATTCACAAACATGTTATCTATAAACATTTTGTCCTTATGGCCGACAACATCCATATGCTTCGTGACTTCAACTAAAGCTAAAATTCAAATAAATATTTGGTACCAAAATTGGATAAGTCAATAAAATGTATATTACTTTCTATATTGTGAATATTAAAATATTAGATAATAATCCTAGGATGGAAAAATCAATGCTCCTTCACATAATACCCCCCCAAAAAAATCCTTTTGGGAATGTAATACCCCATGTTTTTCATAAACAAATTTCACCCAAAAGAAATTGTAATGGGCTTTCCATATGTACATTACTATTGAAACCAATGGTACAATTATATAATAAGCCTTCACAAGAAGAGACTTGCTTGTCACAAATTGCTAGATAGTTAAATTAAACATTTATAACATGCAATTTAGAAAAAAATATATTTCAGTCATGTGTAGAATTAATTGTAGTTTCTTCATGAAAAGGAGAAAATGTGTATGGGTGTGTGAAACTAATTTTGTTTCATGTGCATGAAGAAACATGTGTTTTTGGAAATGATTTTAGTTTATATGTTGAAAGGCAAAGTTGTGGATTTAGATGACCAATGTGCCAAAAGTCATTTTGAGTAGATCATTTTGCTCCTTTTTAGCCACATTTAAGATTTTTTGGAAGAGTATTTATGCCAAATGAAATTCATGTTGTCCACTTTATTGTTGATCCACAACTTTATTCTACCAAATTGTTCATATAACACCTTAAAGAACATCCAAATGTGACAATCAAAATGACCATACTATAAAGTAATCAATAATATGGAGAATAATCTAGATTTCAAAAATGAAAACCATGGTTAAAAGGTCTTCAATCTTCTATTTGAAGGTTAGATACTAATAAAATTTATATTTTAGGCATATTTACAAGGCTCTTTTAGTTGTCAATGATATAAAGACCTCATAGTTGTCAAGATTAATTTAAAAATTTCTTTCTATTTTCATTATTTTTCCTCAACAAAGATGTGAACTACTCATCACTTCAAGGCATTGCCTTTAAGCCTTGACTTTCAAGGTAGTAAGAATATTGTTCAAAATTCCATTATTCCAAGTTGTTTCATCATTTTCATCCAAGTTAATTCAACCACAAGGTGCGATGCCATGATATTACATAGTGCCATCAAAAGATTGTTACATAATGTCACCAAAAGATTGTTTGGGTAATGTTCTAGACATCAATTGAAAAAAAAAAGTCAATCTTATTTTTTGAAAACACATAAAATCTCGTAACATGCATAATTGGATGAACATATCACGTAACCTTGAATATATCTATATTGTTAGGTACACCTATTTATACAAAGCAAAAAAATACACCCAAGTATACACCCATTTAAATAAATCCCTTGTATACTTGGGTTGGTAAACGAAACCTTGCACCTGCAACTAGAGGTTCCATTGGTGTAGAAATAAATCCAACAATGTTTTCCATGACATTCATGTCTTTTGGCTTAACATTAGGTTGTGGAAACCAATCAAATGCATGAATAATTGTTGCAAGACCATATTGCACCATGAGTTGGGCAAGATCCAAACCAGGGCATTGTCGACGACCTGATCCAAATGGTAATAGGCCATAATTTGTCCCTCGAACACTGATATTAGAATCAATAAATCGATCTGGATCAAATTCTAGTGGCTTATTCCATGCTTTAGGATCACGGCCAATAGCCCATACATTCAGAATCACAATAGTGTTTGCAGGAATATTATAATTTGAAATTTGAGTATCTTTATTGTTAAGGTGAGGGACTGGTATTGGAGATGCAGGATGTAAACGAAAGTTTTCTTTGATTATGGCTTGTAAGTAAGGCAAATTGGGAAGATCTGATTCAAGCGTTGGCCTATTCCTACCAACAACTCTATCAAGTTCTTCTTGTGCCTTTTTCATAATATAAGGATGGCGAATGAGTTCAAGTAATGCCCACTCCAAAGTGCTTGCAGATGTATCCAATCCTGCCCCGGTAAAATCCTGTAATCCAAAAATAATAAAAATTCCATGAGCATAGAAAAAAAAAATTTCAATGAACATAAGGAATGTAATTACATGCATATCCCTACAATAAATTCAGTTCAATGGGATGCACATACCCCTATAATTCCCATCATCGCTTTATCTTCAAGTTTTTCATCAAGATTCAACAAAATTTCAACGAAATTTGTTGTTGTGAAATCATCAACCATTTTGTTTCCCTTTTGATACTCGATGAAGATTTTTGAAAGACAACTTTCAATCTCATTTCTTACGAGCTTGAATTGTCTTTCAAGTCCTTGCAAGTCAAATGGCTTTAAAATTGGTATGACATCACTGATGTTAGGTTTACTAAATAGCCCTGCTACCTTTGAGATGGAGTTGAAGAATTCAACAATATTTTCCCCAAGAAAACCATCAAATTTCTCACAACGTTTTCCAAACAACATCCGACAAATGTTATTGGTAATTAGTTGAAGGAGAATAGGTTTCACTTCAACAAGTTTCCCCTCTTGAGAATGTGTAATGATGTTCTCCACCATATATGCCACCTCTTCTTGACGCCCAAGTTCAAAACTGTTGAACCTTGCTTTTGTGAAAAGTTTTGTAGTCCAAATCTTGCGGAGTAAGCGCCAGTGATCTCCATACGGGGTGAAGATAAGGTCATTCCAATCAAAACTTACATGTTTGCCTCCAACTGATAAAGGCCTGGACGCAAAGTCAACATCATGATTCTTCAACACCTCCATGGCCATTTCAGCATCCGAAATTACAATTTGATTCAAACATCCCAAGCGCAAATACATAATTGGTCCATACTTCTTTGCAAGCTTTTCCAAGGAACAATGAAGGGGACTACTTAAGTAAAATAAAGATCCAACAATTGGCCAATTTGGTGGCCCTGGGGGGTGAGACGTTACTTTTGAAACAAACCATGCAAAGTACAATAGCAAAGTGACCACCCCAACAATGAGCAACCAAAATCCAAACACAAACTCCATGTCCAAGCTGAACATGTCTCTTAAAACTACCTTGCAACAAGAATTGTTTGACAACAAGAATTGGGGATTGGGAGTAGAGCATCCCTTTACACCCTTACAAGAAGGTTACATGTGAGGCGCTTTCTGGTGAGGTTGAAAGTTTCCAAGCCTGACGCCAAATTTAGAACAGCTGATTGCAGCAATCTTCCTTAGTTGACAAGGTTCTCAATCTAAAGGTCTGACCCACCCCAATCCCAAGACAAACTCAGGACTAGTAGATATCATGTTCATTGCTACCAGTCAAATCTTAGTGTTCAGATCAACTACCCTGCTACCTTGCCCAGCTTCAACAACACTAATTATATTATTTTCAGAAATGTTGAATTTTTCACACCAAACAAAAATATAAATAAATAAATAAATATTAAAAAAAATTGTGAAGGAAAATATTGAACCTTCAAGAATGTCTTTTTTTTTGAAATTAAAATTTCAAAAGTAATTACTGTAATTAATACCTTGGCAACTTGGAGACATGTTTGTCGAATAATTAAATTAAAATTTGAAAATTTTCATTTCAACAAATTAAAAAAAATTCCTGAAAAGATTCCATATTTTCCTTTCACAATTTTTTTGTTCTTTCAAAAAAAAAAAAATCTGAAAATTTCAATATTTCTGAAAATAATATAATTAGTGTGGAAGCTACCAAGGTACCATGCAATCTGCAATTAAAAAAAATTATGGGATTTTTCTAATTAACATTTGTATTAAAAACAACCAGAATAGAAGTTTCTGTTGTGAAAATAGAGTGCGTTCTCACTGGGCCCCCTTATATATGCCCATCACCCCAAAAAAACATTCAAGCTTTGGACATTCCAAAATAGATATGTTGAATTCTTCTACTTTTTGTGCTAGGTCAAAAAGAGGAGAACTTAGGGCAAAGAATGTTGGATAAAGTAAGGACTATGGGAACTTGATGAACATGTTGGGAACTCATTGAGATCTTGATTAAAACAGAGTGAGAACACATTGGGAACACATTGGGAACAACAAAAATCCAACTTCCCTGCCTGTGTTCTTTTGCCATTTATTTCACTAGACGAATGGTAGGGGGCATGAACTATGCCTTTTGTCTGCCTCCTTTTTTTGTGAAAATGTGGGATGCCTTGCATAGTAGGTAATGAAATTATCTGGCTATTTGCCACCTTGTGATGACATGCTTGCTTACCATGATCATGGTGGGTAAGGCCCACAAGGGCATTGGCATTGGCCAAAGCAAGGAGTAGTAAAGGACAAACGATGAGTCCAAAGGTGGGCCAAACATGGGAATGGGCCATTCCAAAGGGAACATCTTGTGTGAAAGTGTGGTGTCCTTGCGTGGCGTGTAAGGAAATTTATCATAATATAAAGAAAAGAAAAAACACCCAACAAGTAAACAAGAAAAGAAAAAAACAAAAGGACCCAAGTCCAAACAAAAGACCACACCCCAAAGTGCGAAACTGCATGATGAGGAGTTTTTGTCCTTTTTGTCAAATACATTGAATGGAATTCAAATTTCATTGAATCCAATTAAAAATTTGATCAAATCCAAATTCAAATTGGATTCAATTTTTTTTAAAAATGGGTTGCAAATTGATGCACAAGTGATTGAAAATATGCTCATCACTTTCATCATTCATGACTATGTGTGTTGGAAAAAGAAAAAAAAACAACTTTGAAAAAAAACACAAAATGAAAAAAACATCTTTCCATTTCATTAAAATTCAAACTCAAATCTATTTTAGTAAATATGACCTGACTTGTGAACCCTAACCTTGTCTACACTTGTATTAGGTTCAATGTGAACTCTAAACTTGTCTACCCTATACTAGCTCCAATGTGAACTCTAAACTCATCTACCCTATGCGGGCTCCAATGTTATCATTCTCTTTGGAGTTTTGAAGTTACAAGTTTCAAAATAATATGTCGTTCCAATCAACGTGGCACGATGTATAATTTAGTGTGAGGCAAATATCACTTTCTACGTTAGATCTGACCAAGGGTTCAACAAGGTTTGTATATACTATTGACCTACAAAAACCACGGGACTAACATGGGATCCAATGAAAGATAGTCATTTGTTTATATTGCCCCCTATGCAAGAGTTCAATATTCAACACAAAAGTTTGATGCCATAGTAAATTTTTGCACCTTTGTCCTTCAACTCCTCCAATTTAATGATAGTAGTTCCTGCTGGAGATGCTCTAATGCAAGTTCCACTTGAGCCATCAATTGATTTCATATATGGGTATTGAATCATTATTCCAACTAGTGGGAACTCGTGGCCAATGTGTTTAAGGTCCTCCCTTTGCAAGTGCTTGTAGGTAGTATCCATAGGAAGGCCATGCAAGATATTTGTTCCAATAGCCATTATCCCAGTTATAATGGGGGTCTCCAATAACCCCATTCACCAAAAGAATTGGTGGTTGCCTAGGGATTGCAGCTTGGGGGAAGTTCAAACAACCATGTTAACAACATTTAC
>Ga0116229_10009206_pt1 | contig 15142 bp, 8 predicted proteins | sample S1TSphgellanicum_3_FD_87313 | JGI IMG/M metagenome (GOLD analysis project Ga0116229, IMG submission 87313) | Host-associated microbial communities from peat moss isolated from Minnesota, USA - S1T2_Fc - Sphagnum magellanicum MG | ecosystem: Host-associated > Plants > Peat moss > Unclassified... | reverse complement strand
TATCTTTACCCGCGGCATTGGCCGCCTTGAGGACTACGGCATATTCGCCTCGTTTCCGTGGCGCATCGCCGGTGATGATTCCTGTCTGGGTATCCAACCGCAAAGAACCTGGCAGATGTGTGGCGGCGAAGCGAACGGGCCGCATTCCCGTGCATGGGATGCGATACAGGAATGGTTTTCCTGGCCGCGTGCCATAGACGTGGGGACCGTGAATACGCGGCTCCGGCGGGGCGGCGGGGGTGCGCAAGGCCGGCGCCTCCGAGGGCAAAGCAAATCCGTGACTTATCGATCCAAAGGTGAACGTCAGGCAGAGAAAACTCAGCGGCCGGATGCGTCGAAAGATATTCATTCTTGACTAAGACTCCAATTACTCACTACCTGATCTCGCCCTCAAGCTTGCGGTCGCGGGAAGAGCCGCCAACCCAGAGCCGCCTTGCGCCTCGCGGAGTGATCCAGTGTCCGCTCGACGTGGACCAATATTGCAGTTGACGCGGGGGAACGTGGATCGTCAGCGGGGACGACTGGCCGGGTTCGAGATGGACACGCTCGAAACCGGCAAGCACATCCTCGGCGAACTGGACCCCTGCGGGCCGGTTCTCTGGCTTGCCCAGGTAAAGCTGCGCCACTTCATCGCCGACGACCGAGCTATCGTTCTTTACCTGGAAGCTTACATCCAGACCGCCATCTTCAGCGCGCTTTGTTTCCAGGCCCGAATAGGTGAAGCTGCTATAGGAGAGACCGAAGCCGAAAGGAAAGAGTGGATCGAGGTGCTTCGCATCGAACCAGCGGTAGCCCAGGAGGATGCCTTCGCTGAACGTCGTTTTTCCGTTGACTCCGTGGGCCGCCCTCTCCGGATGGGCTGGATCGCTGGCCGGCATATCTTGCAGCCGCCGCGGCCAGGTGAAGGGCAACCGCCCTGCCGGATTGGCATGGCCGAGCAATAGCTTGGCGGTCGCCCATCCTCCTTCGTCTCCAGTCCACCACATCTGTAGAACCGCCTTGACCTGCCCGAGCCAGGGCATCGCGACTGGCTGGGTCACATTGAGCACGACGATGGTATTCGGATTGACGGCGGCGACGTCTCGGATCAGTTGATCTTGATCCCCTGGCAGCGCGAAGACGGGGCGGGTGCGGCTCCAGGCGAAGACCACAACTGTCTTGGCCTGCTTCGCGGCCGTGATCGCCGCGCGGTAGTTGTCCGCTTGTTGCAGAGGAGTCACCCAGCTCAGCCGTATTTGAGTCGGCTCGTTCGAGGTATCCGGAACAACTTCCACAACCACCCGATGAGGACCAGCGGCAAGCTGCACTTCGGCGCGAAGATTATCGAGCCCGTCCACGGTCGGGAATATGTTGTCTTGTCCAGCTTGAGTGACATCGCCATGAATCCAGTTGAGCCCGCTCTTGGCGATTAGCCGGTCGTCGATTGTGAGCGTTGCCCAGCATCCCAGATGCTGCAGATGAAGACGGTATTTGCCCGCTTCTGTGACCTTCAATGTGCCCGACCAGGTGAAGGTCGAGTTCGCAGGCAGCGCGTTGCCAGACGCTCGGGTGAAGTTAAGCTGCGGATCAACTGACTTGGCATTGCCCTTCACCTCGCGTTCGAGACCCGGCTGGCCAGAATGCGAAAAGGCTATGGCTGGAATCGGCGTGCCTTCCATGTCGTTCGCCACGGCATAGGTCACATTCACGCTCGCGCCCGCGAGCTTCTTGAGCGCGGCGAGAAGGCCAATCTCGCGTTCGGGTAGGCCTACCGCTTTCTCTCCGGATAAGCCCACGGCCACGACCTGGCCGGCGCCTGGGCCGATCAATGCGAGGTTGTTTAAGTCGGCTATCTTCAGCGGGAGCGCGCCCCCGTCGTTCTTGAGCAGGACCGCCGAATCCTCGCTCGTCTTCTCAAGGACCGGTGCTTCTTCGGCAATCGTCGCTGGAGTGATTTCCACCGTCGGTCTACCGTCGAGATATCCGAATTTTTCCATCTGCAGCAACACTCGCGCGGCCGCCCGGGTGATTGTTTCCTCCGAGACCACTCCCTGAGTGACCAGGCCCTTGAGATCCGTGGTCGGCATTGGCTCGGGACCCGATTTCCAACCTTTCTTCGCTGGCTCCTCTGGCAACCCAGCGTCGGTCAAGGCCGGACCTTCTTTCTTGCCGCTCTTCGCCGGTGGCGGCGGCGGATGGCCGTTCACGAAGAAGGAAGGGCCGGCCCAGGAGACAGGGAGCGGTCCAGGCATCTCTACGTCCAATCCAAAGTGGATAAAGTCGGTGCCGTGGGTAGCGCCCCAATCGGAGGTGACGAAGCCCTTGAATCCAATCTCCTCTTTCAAAATCTTGTTGAGCGTCTCCGAATTTCCGCAGGCGTAGCGGCCATTGATCAGGTTATAGGAGCACATCACCGATGACACGCCGGCCTTCACCGCCGCGTCGAAAGGCGCGACATAAACCTCATGCAGCGTCTGGTCGTCGATTACGACGTTGGTGCCGTCCGTGTCATATCCGATGAAATGCTTCGCCTGCGCCATCACGCCTTCCTCCTGGATGCCTGCGACCTCCGCGGCGCCCATCTGGCCTGTCAGGAACGGATCTTCGCCAAAGGTGTTGTAGCTGCGACTGAAGGAAAAATCCCGGTCGATGTTGATGAACGGCTGCAGTGCGACGCTCACGCCGTGGGACTTCGCTTCCTTGGCAATGACCTGGCCATTGAGCCTGGCATCCTCGCGGCTAAAGGTCGCGGCCAGCCCCATCGTGGAGGTCGGAGCTAACGACGGGATTCTGGTCAACACGCCCGGAGGCCCATCGGCGAACCGCATAGGTGGTATGCCCAACCGGGGGATGCCGGGAAGATATCCGGCCTCGCCCTGATAGGTCGTGGCGTCTTCTCCGGTGCCGTGAATCATCGAAATCTTCTCATCGAGGGACATCTGATCGAGCAGGCGATCGACTCTGGCTCTGCCCGTCTCCGGGCCCGGATGCGCTGCGACTTGCGCGGCGCACACGCCTATGTTGAGAACGATGCAAACGATCGATGAGACAGTCCAGGAAAATGAGTTCTTTTGCATTGCGATGTTAGCTCCGGCCTTCCAAGTAAGGTCAACGAACACGAGTGACTTTGCCGCGACCAGCAGATGCCGCCGGAAACGTCCGATACCTATGGCAGCGACGAGAATGGAGAAGCTGGCAGATCGGCTTTGTTGTAGAGATTGCACCGCGGATTTGCGGCCCATCCGTAACGAACGGCCACGGGCGCATTGACCTCCGAGGCGGTCGCTACTACTGTGTCGCCTTCGATCGCGGCTTTCGCCGGGTAGAACTTACCGTCTTTTCCCGCGACTTCAAAACCAGTCAGCTCGCTTCCCTTGGCAACTAACCCGCCACCCAGATGGTCGAAGAAAACCCGCACCGAATTACTCTGGCTGATCGACATGCGGTACATTGGCCCGGAGTCTTCGATGTCTTCACGATAGGCCACTACTCGCGCCGCGAGTGACAAGCGACGCCCGACCTCCTGCTTGTTCTTCGGATGGATGTTATCGGCGTCGCCGATGTCGATCGCTACCGCCAGGCCCGTATTGCTCACGTCAAGGGTGCGACGTTGCGCCTCACGCAGCTCCGCCCATTCGGGGTTCGTGTTGAAGTTCGCCAGCTGCACGAGAAGAAATGGAAAATCGCCCTCGGCCCATCGTGTGCGCCAGTCCTGGATCAGGGTCCGCATGAGGGATTGGTAGTAATACACGCGCTCTTTGCCGGCGTTGCTTTCTCCCTGATACCAGAGCGCCCCGCGGATTGGGAATCTGGTTAGCGGAGCGACCATTCCATTAAACGCTCCGCCAGGTAGCCACGACCGCAACTCAGGATGCCAATCGAAAGTTGGTTCCGGCTTGCCCTGCGCAAGAGCGGCCTGTTTTTCCTTGTTCTCTTTTGCGACGGTGAGCAATCTTTCCGTCTCGAGCTCGGTCATTTGCCCCCAGGTTGCGAAGGCCGGCATGAGCGATGCGTCCGCCGACATCGCTTTCACGCTGGTCCATGTCTCCGCGGGAGTTCCGCCCCAGTCCGCTTCAATCAGGCCGATAGGAACATGCTGGTCGGCTTGGATATTCAGCGCGAAGAAGTATGCGACTGCCGAGAAATCCGCGACCGACTCCGGTGTGCAAGCGGTCCAGCTTTTCGACACCACGTCGTCCTGGGGAAAATCCGCGGATCGCTTCTCCACATGAAACAGATGAATGTTCGGCTGATTCGCCTTCTTCAATTCTTCATCGGCGTGGATGACTTCCTTAGTGCTGAACTCCATGTTCGATTGCCCCGAGGCGAACCACACGTCCCCCACCAGGACATCCGATAGAACGATGCGGTTCGTTCCTTGAATCTCCATGGAAAAAGGCCCACCCGCGTCACCGCCCGGCAAGTCTATCTGCCAACGACCGAGGTCGTCCGCGGTGGCGCTACCCCGCTGGTTGCGGAAAGAAATCGAGACCGTCTCCCCCGGTGCCGCCTTGCCCCAGACGCGCACAGGTAGACTTCTCTGGACGACGACATGGTCCGCCCAGATCGCGGGCAGCGACACCTCGGCGTGGCTGGGCTGGGCGCTGAATGAGCTGAGCGCCGCAATGGAAATAAGAACAATCCTGGAAACTAAATCCCTCATTGTCGAGATATCCCTGGACTCCTTATGAATTGCAGTCTTGCAGATTAGAAGGTTAGTTGCTGCTCGCCGCCATGTAGTTCATGAGTCGCCCCGCGCCAGACAAATACTCCGGTCATATTCTCGGGCAAACTAACTTCCGCCTTCAGATGTTGGTCGAGGGTTTGATACTTCACACGGATAAGCCCTGACGGACTAGCGACAGCGGCTTCCAGAGACTTCAGCGGACCGAGGGCCGGTTCGATCCGGACTTGTTTGAAGCCGTGGCCCTCGGGATGGATACCGGCCACGACCGTAAGCAGGTCGAGCGAAGGATGCGAACCCCAACCCTGGGCCTCCTCCCTTGTAGGTTCCGGAGTCTCAGGAAAGGTCGTAAAACCGCGGTGCAGCATCGCTCTCCAGCGGTCCAGCAGCTTCAGATAGTCGTCGCTCATGCCGGCATGCTCCATAGCGCGCGCCACATAGAATTGAAAATAATAGCTCGCGGGGGCGATTGCGACGCTAGCGGGCGCCTCGAACAGCTCCGGCATCATCCTATGGAGAACATCCTTCTGTCGCTCTTTGGGAATAGTGTCGGTCATGACCGCGAAGGCGTTGGCCTGCTGACTGAAGCTGTTGCGGTCGGGGGTGTCGGCCAGCAACCCGGCCTTCTCATCCCAACATAACTTGTAGATGCCAGCTGCGGCGCGGTCGGCGCGTTGGCGATACTCGGCCGCAAGGTCTTTGTAACCGAAGGTAGTCTCCAGTTCGGCCGCCTGACGCAAAGCCCAAACATACTCCAAACTGATCAACGCCGAGCGGCCTTGAGTGTCTTCCGGAGGGAAGCTGCGATCGTCCTTAGCGATCCAGTCTTGCCAATTATTGAACGGAAGCCGCGTCAGCATTCCATCCTCGCCCTGGTGCCTGTCGAACCAGTAAAGTACTGTTCTCGTTCCCAATAGCCGGTCATTGACGAAAGCTGGATCGTCCCGCCAGGTCCAATAGTCGTGGACCATACCTATCCATAACAACGAATAGCAAGTAATCACCTGAAAGATGTTGCTGGGGTAGCGAGAAAGCGTAAGTCCCTCTGGGATTCTCGAGTAGTCAATCTCACGGATTGCCTGCCGCGCCAACCGGTCGTCGCCAGTAACGGCATAAGACACCATCAACTGCGGCCGCATGTCCGCGACATACTGAAGTTGTTCCACAGCGGCGCTATCGACGTAGGTTTCATGGGCATTCAGCGTTGCCGTGTACCAGGCCACATCCCATAGGTGGTTGAGTTCGGCGTCGTCTGATCTGAAATAGGCCTTCCGCTCCAAAGGATAAGCGCTGAAGAAGGCGCGAAGCGATTTCAGCGTAAGCGGCTCGTCCTCGGTATGGACCGTGATATTCAGAAAGCGATACCCTCTCCACCATAGCGGTTCGAAGACTCGGTCCTGGCCGCCGTCCGGATAAAACTCGTCTTCAAGGCCGAGGGCTTGCTGATCGCCAATGTCCGTCCGAATTCCCTTCTTGCCCTGTGCATCGTAGAGCGCGCCGGCGTAAGTCAGCTTCACCGAAGATCCCTCGCCGCCCGACACTACTAGCTGGGGATAAGCAGTCGTCACCGCGTCGAGGGCGATAAGAAGATTTATTGTCTTGTGTGCGGGAATCTCCACTGGCGCGGCGGGAAAGCCTTCGGCGCCCGGCAGGTTCGTCCTCACCGTCTTCCCCGGGCTTTCCTGCTTATAGAGCATCGGCGGCAGCTGGTCGGGTTCTAGAAGCCACGGCGTGTCGTTCTTATGATCGTGGGACAAAGGATGGGAACCGTCAAAAAGCACTGACTCGCGCATCGCAGGACCCGCGGGCAACCAGTGCGAGTTCGGACCGTTCGCCCCCGTAGCCCAGGACCAATCGTACTTGGCGGCGTCGATCTTCTCGCCCGGCCCCGCGACAAAGTAGTCCTTGTATTGGTTCATCGGCCGAGGGAGGCAGTTCTGGCCTAACTCCTCTTCGACTTCCCAGCTTGAATTCGTATTAATCGCCGCCTCGGCCGCAGTGTCGCCCTCGACAAGGAATGCGGTGCGATCCGACATCTGCGCCATTGCGGAGTAGATGCCGAAGTTCCACACCGTCGCCGCGATTAAGTTCGCGCCGGGATGCAGATGCGCTGCAAGATCGAACGTCTCGTAACGCCAATGCTGCAGGTCGCCGCGCGCTGGGCCCTCCCCAACACGCTCGCCGTTCACAAATAAGATGAATCGATTATCGGCGCTTACATGGACGAGGTAAGTCGCAGGCTTCGACCTTAATTCAAGCTTCTTGCGGAAATGAAAAACCATCGGTTCGCGAAGAGGCGCGGTAGGATGGTCGATCCATTTCGCGTTCCAGTCCGCGCGCGGAGAGACCTCGGACGTGGCGCAGCAAGGCGCTGTGATCAGCACCACAAAAGCAACGAAAACTCCTAGACCAGCGGATCTGAGCGAAACATATGTCCCGCCCTTGAGACTGACTCTTCTCATACTTTCAGCAATCACTCTAGTATTTTAAGAAAAAAGTGTGGGGACGCGGACGACGTCCCCACGGGGAGGTGAACTCTGTAGAGGAAGGCCGTTAGAACTGTAGCCTTCCGCCAATCTGCAGAATCCGCGGTTGATGGACTGAACTGACGATTCCCACGGTCGAGAGATTGTCATAGTTTGTGCCCGGATTGCCATAGTTCGCGTGGTTGAAGGTGTTGATGAATTCGCCGCGCAGCGCCAAGCTCGCCCTCTCGCCAAGAAACCATGGCACGTCAAACTTCTTGTTCAGTCCGGTGTCGAGATCGAAATAACCCGGGCCAAAGAAATTGTTCTGCCGGTCGCCTTCCTGGTTTATTCCCGCCGGCGTGGTGAACACGGGTTGTCCGGTGGTCGCTCCCGTCACATCGCCGAAGACGGAGGTTGCGCCAAAGAAGGATTTGTGCGCTGCGTCGCGACTAATGACCCTTGTCCTTCCCGTGTAGGCGGGAATATCGTAATCGGTGCCGTCGTTGTTGAAATCGTTGCTGCCGGAAGTGGAGACGACCGTAAAGGGTTGACCGGTTTGGGCAACTACAGAGTTGCTGATGCTCCATCCACCGAGCGCCTCATTCAATATCTTGTTACCGAAAATCGACGGGACTTGGTAGACCTGCGTCAAAGAGAAACGGTTCCTGGTATCGCTGCCCTCATAGCTGTATTGAGAATGAATGTTGTATTGGTCGGTCCAGAAGTTCGTCGGATCGCCCAGGCTCTTGCCCCAGGTATAGGACGCCTGATAGGTGAGCTTGCCGATCGTCTGCCGGCCCGTCACGATCAAAGCGTTGTAATTGCTCGAAGCGGCGTTCCGGAAGAACTTGATTTTTCCAAAGTCTGGATTGTAGAGAGGATTGGCGGCCGCATTGCCCGAATAAGCCCCCGGATACGTGTTGACATCGGTGGTAACTAGCTGGTCATAGGATTTCGAACCCGAATAAAGCAGCCCGAAGACGAACCGCTTCGGAAACTCCTGCTCGAAGCCAAAGTTGTAGAGGATTGCCTTCTGCGCCTTCAGATTTGGATCGACGCCAAACAGGTCCCCGATCTCTACATTTCCATTGGCATCGAGCGGCGCGCCTTTAGCAGAGTAGCCGTAGATCGGGTAATTGGGAAACTGGAAGCCATACGGATTGCCTCCGGGGGGGCCCTGAACGGTGGTGGTGCCGAAACTGTTCACCGCCTTGGGAGTGGAGGACTGACCCAGCGTCAAAGAGAGGCGCACGGGTGGCTGAGTGGGCAGGTTGGCGGAGACGTCGCTGAGGTTCAGGTCGTCCTCGTAGAGACCGATGCCGCCGTGGACGACGATCTTGCGCTCGCCGCCCGGGAGCGTGTACGCGAAGCCGCCGCGGGGGAGAAAGTTCGAGTCTCTGCGGCTGGAGTAGACATTGTTGACCAAGCCCACCGACAGCCCGGCGACCCGCTCTTGCAGCGTGCTGCCTTGCCCCAGAGTCACGTTGGAATATTGTTCGGCATTCTTTCCGTAAGCGGAAGGGTTGCCAAAATCGTCCCAGCGTATGCCGTAGTTCAATACCAGGTTCGGAGACACCTTCCAGGCATCCTGGGCGTACAGCCCGAACCGGGTCGAGCCGGAGCCGAAGAGCTGAGGAATGAACTTCCCCGGGAAGTTCTTAGTATTTGCCGAAAGGGTGTAAATCAGCTCGAAATCGCTGAGATCGTTCAGGTAGTCAAGATAGAAGAACGCGGCCTGAAAGAAAGGACGACCGTAAACCTGGCTTGCGTCCTGGATCTCGTTGTTATAAGCCCCTTGAAATCCAAATGTCAGGTTGTGCTTGCCCTTTACCCATGACACTGAGTCGCGGCCGTAAGTTTGATGCTCCAGAAGCCTCTCAATGAATTGGATTTGATTCCCGCCGATGCAAAAGCAACCTGAAAAGTAGGGCAACAGAAGCTGGCTCTCTGCGCCGGGGGCGACGCCATAATTGAAGAAAAACCTCGTCTGTCCAAAGCTCGCCTCATTGAGCAGCGAAGAAGTGAAGGTGTGGGTGTAGTTGCCAGCGAGGTAGTAGCCTGTGCTGGGCGTCACTCCGCTGAACGTGGATTGTATTCGCGGAGAATCGCTTTTCTGGTCGAAGCGAAAGAAGCTGGCATAAATACGGTCCTTACCCTCGCGCAGACTGTGGTCGAGGCGGAAATTATATTGCGCGCCGTTTTGAAAGAATGGAGCGTTATAGTAGGCCTGGCTATAGATCGGCAGGTCGCAAGGAACCGGTATCAGGTTCGGAGCGATCGGGTTTGTACCGCAAGGGATGTTTCCATTTGGCACTGTAGATGGCACGAGGGGACCGCCGCCGTAGAGATCCTTACCAAGGGTCAGCACCTTGCTTGTCCCAGGCACGGCGTTGTCTGCGGGGTACGGAGCCAGACCGCGCGAAATATTCTGCGAGTTGGGGTAGTTCGCCAGACCCCATTGAATGAATGCTGGATCGTAATAGCCGGTGATCCCCCCACCTGCCTGCCCTACTTGCTGGTTGAAATAGGAGCCGAAAAAGAAAGTACGGTCCCTCCAAATCGGGCCGCCGAGGGCAGCGGATACATACTGGTCCCGGGCCGACGGTTTGGTGGTCGAACCGTCCGTGTTGGCCTTGCATGAGCCAGACGCATAGGTATAGTCGACGTCGCCGTGGAACTGGTTGGTGCCGGACTTGGTCGTGATGCTAGTCTGGATGCCGCTGCCGGCGCCGTTTTCAACCGCGAAGGTGGTCGACTGGAGGGCGATCTCCTGGATCATGTCGGGATGTGGAATCAGATTGATGTAGCCGGTGCTTGTGCCTGAGCCCACAACGTTGCCCAATTGGCTGGTAATCGGGATGAAATCCAGCAGGAAGACGTTGCTGTTGATCCCGCGCCCACCGACGGATTCTGCGGCGGTATCGCGGTTGATAGCGACATTCAGATGCCCCTCGTCAATGCCGGTCGCGCCTGGCGCGCTCCGCAGCAGGCCTAGCGTGGCTCGGTTCTGCAACGGGAATTCTTCAATCTCTCGGGCGCTCAGCGTGTACTGCAAGCGGGTTTCATCCGGGTTGAGTTCGTGGCCGCCTTCCGAGGTCACACTGACCGTCGTCGTCGCCTTGCCGACCGCCAGGTGCAAGTTCAAACCCAACGTTTGTTGAGTCGTCAAAACCACCGAGCTCACGCTTTTGTCGAAGCCGCTTGCCGCGACAGTCACAGTGTAGGGCCCAGGAGGCAGACTATTGAAGGTGTATTGACCCGACTCCTTCGTTGTGAAGGTTGACGAGATGTTCGTGTCGGTATCGGTGAGCGTTACAAGCGCGCCGGCGACTGCCGCGCCGGCCGGGTCGGTGACCGTGCCCTGAACACTACTAGTGAATTGCGCGAGCGCGGGGAGGCTCGACAGAGCCAGGAACAGCACGAACAGTTTGCGCATCTTTCCTCCAGAAATCACAACAACAGCCGTTGCTTTTGATCGATATCGTATTGCGGCTTGATCGTAACTCCCGGATTGCACGGCTAGCCATCGGATTCGCCCGCTTGCGCTCGTTAACTGATATGTTTAAAGGCGCTCGGAATCGGTTCTGATATGGTTTTCCTTTGTACCGATTGCCTGAGCATTGGCCGCACCCTCTTGAGTGGCCGGAAAGGCTTGTCTTGTAAGTGGGAAGCGAGGGTTAAAGGGGTCGATTTTCCATAAAGAATTGGCTTTTTCTTGCAATTATGCGTGCAACTGATATGTTTCTAGTGTGCCCCGGAGCCGAAGCGAACACGTGCACGACGTCAAGCTCAAGCTGCTGAGCAGGCTTCGCGACGCTCCGAACCGGCCAGGCCAGCAGTTCCTTTCCAATCGGGCGATTGCCCGCCTTTATCAGATCAGTTATCAGACAGCCGACACTCTCGTCCGCGAGCTGGTCCTCGAAGGGCACCTCGAAAGACGCGCCGCCTCCGGGACGTATTACCCGGGCCGCGAGCGCATCGGCGTAGGCGTCCAGCTCCTGTTTCATCCCCGCGCGAAGAGAAAGAACAGCTTCGGCTCGCGGCTCCTCGATGAACTGACGGCCCAATTGGACCGGGAGAAAATCTCCTGGCGGATGAGCTGGACGACCAAACCATCGTCACGACCCCAGGCCTTCGACGCCTGCCGCTATCCCGTGATCTGGGAGCGGTTGGATTTGGTAGACCTGGCGGTCCGCCTGGATCGCCATGCCCTCCTGCTCAATCACAGGCCTCCTCCCGGTATTGGATCGAGCCTGATCGATAGCGTCTCAGTGGACGATTTTTCAGGTGGGGCGGCAGCCGCGCAATATCTGAGGCGTAAATTCCCTTCCTCGAAACGGATCGCGATACTGTCGGGACCGGTGGACGACGCGCGAAGCAATGCGCGGGTGGACGGCTTTTTGTCGCTTGTCGATGCCACCGTCGTCGCTTCTCCGACCTGGTACTACGAGGGCGCGCTCTCGGTTGCGGACCGTGTGCTCGCTGCGGGGGGAGAGGGTATCTTCTGCTGCGCCGATCGCCTCGCCGAGGGCATCGTTCGCCGTTGCATAGCACGGGGGCTGAAGCGCCCTCCGCTTATCAGCTTCGACGACGCGCCGATCGCTCAATGGCTGAACTTGACGACCATGGCGATTCCCTGGAAGGAGATGGTGTCCGCGGCCCTCGGCGTGATCAAACACCGTCAGTTCGACGACTCGTCTTCCGCGATCACCCAACTGATCTCGACGAAATTGATTGAGCGCAGCTAGAGCAAAGTCAGAGTGACTGTGTCCAGCGCCGAAGCCGCCGTAGTACAACTCTTATCAAGAAAAATGCTACCTCCTGGATGTTCTCCGGATACACCTACTCTGATTTCGCTCTAGAGGTTTGCTTCTCGACGATCTCACCGTGGGCGAGGAGCATCCTCTCGATCTCGTCGCGATACGGGATCGATGGTTGCGCGCCCGCGCGCTGGACACACAGCGCCGCGGCGGCTGTCGCAAAGCGAATTCCAGCGGTCAAGGGCCGGCCTTCCGCCAAGGCAACGGCTAGAGCGCCGCAAAATGTATCGCCCGCGGCAGTGGTATCGACGGCTTCCACTGCAATCGCGGGCACACGGTCTTCTCCATTGGCTGAGCAACAACAGGCACCCCCGGCACCGAGGGTCACGACCGCGAAGGAATAGCCTTCGCCTCGCAACGATCGGGCGGCCTCGAATGCGGACGTTGAATCGTTCACAACGACATTTGTAATCGAAGAAGCCTCTAGCTCGTTGACGACGATTCCGGTCCTCGGGGATATGGCCAGGCTCTGAGCCAGCTGCCGGGCTGGAGCGTAATTCAACAAAACAGGCAGGCCTTGCTCCCTTGCAATCGAAAGCGCGGCCACCAGAGTTGCCTCGGGTATCTCGCACTGCACCATCAGCATTGCGAATTCGGAGAAGCTCCCGGCCACCTGTTGAATATCCCCGGCAAGAAGGCTGTAGTTCGATCCCGGAGCTACCGCCAAATAGTTTTGCCCAGCGGAATCGAACATCACCAGCGCCGTTCCGGTGGGAGCATCGGCGGTGTGAACCGTCAACGACACATCGACGCCATCGGAGGCGAGCTGCCGCGCGACGGCGCGACCGTGGTCGTCTCTGCCGAGGCAGGTCATCAGGCTCACACTGGCGCCGGCCCGTTGCGCGGCGATGGCCTGGTTCGCGCCCTTGCCGCCGAAGGTCTGCATAAACCTGCCGTCGGTGACTGTCTCCCCCCGTGACGGCAGGCGGGGCAGTCCCATCACCATGTCCACATTCGCGCTGCCAATGACCAGTATTTTCTTCATTCCATCATTTGCCGAATTTTGCCAGAGCTTCATCGTAGATTGACTTCGTGGACGCGGTACCGATCCGAGTAGCTCCAAGTTCCACCAACCGCAACACTTGCTCCAAAGTACGGACACCCCCCGAGGGTTTCACGCCTACCTCTGTCGAAGAATGCTGCCTCATCAGGATAACGTCATGCTCGGTCGCGCCGGTATAAGCATAGGTTTCATTGCGGCCTTTCACAAAGCCAAAACCCGTGGAAGTCTTCACGTAGTCGACCCGGAGTTCACTACAAATGGCGCAGAGCCGTACCTTGAGCGAGTCCTCGGGAAGGTAGTCGGTTTCGAAAATCACTTTGATGATCCCGCCGTGTGCGCGCGCAACCTGCAGGACGGCCGAGATGTCGGCGTAGACATAGTCCCAGTCTTCCGAAAGCACCTTGCCAACGTTCACCACCACATCGACATCGCTGGCCCCGTCTCGGAAGGCGGCCTGGGCCTCCGCGGCTTTGATCTCAGGCAGGGCCGAACCGTGGGGAAACCCGATCACCGTGCCGACCGCGATCTCGGTGCCCGCGAGTTCCCTCACGGCCATGGGGACAGCGTAGGGTTTGATGCACACCGATGCGACAGGATATTGCCGCAGCTCACGCAGTTGCTCCCGCATGTTGCTGTCGGTGAATGTCGGGTGAAGGATGGCGTGGTCGAACAATCCCACAACTTCCTTCGCGCTGGCTATGGTAAGGAATTGCTGCGTCTTCATTCGGATACTCCTCGGCTATCGGCTCCGTTTTGATTGACTGACGACCGCGCCATGGTTGCAGCGCGCATGACTATACAAGCAGATTAAAAAGCTGCCGCTCCGATAAGAAGGAGACCCAGGCTATAACTCGTGAACATCAGAGCCAGCGAGATGACCACGCTTCTCGACGCCCCTTGGAACTCTTTCCAGACAATGACTCCCCACAGCGCGGCCACCAGAGTCGCCCCTTGACCGAGGGCATAAGACACCGCCGGCCCAGCCACCGAAGATGCGATGAGGTTCGAGATCAATGCAATCATCCAAATGCAGCCGCCCGCGAAGCCCGCGAGATGAAGGCGCAACGGGCCGTTGAAATAGCGGGAGTAGGTTTGCCCGCGCGCGACCATCAGCACCGAATTGATAATCGTGTTGCTCGTCAGCAGCCCCACTGAGAACAGCACCGCCGCCGCGTAAGGACTCACTTGCCCATGGCCCGTACCCGTTCCGGCAGCAATAGACGATGCGAGCCGCGGATAAAAGAACCCCATGATGCATCCCGAGGCCAGCGCGAAGTACACGCCGCGGAGGCTTTTTATTCGGAACGAGCGCGACCTCAACGTCGACGCAACCGCCGACAACAACATGGCGATCAAGAGAAATCCAAGGCCGAAAAACAGTGGAAGCGGCTTGCCTGCCGGCGACTGCCAATAACTAACCGCTGTCCCGATGACGACGGCAAGGCCTACCGCTATCGGAAACGCGATGGTTATCCCCGCAAGGTCGGTCGCGATGACGATCAATACGTTCGACAGATTGAAAAGGCCCCCTGAAGCGATGGCCGCGACAATCGCTCCGCGTGAACCGTTCAAAAGGCTGGGAACTGTGGCCGTACCGCCATCGCCATGGCTCCCGAGGGACAGAGCGACGGCCACGCAGCAACAACACATTCCGATCACATAGTCCCAATAGTAAAGCTCGAACGGCCAACCCCGATCGTCGGCGAGCTTCAAGGTATTGGCCCAGGATCCCCACCCGATCATGGTCAGGACACAAAGCCATACAGCGGTGATCGGACTATGGACGCTATACATGATTTGCTTGGGCCCGCCGCACTTCTGTCTTTTTCGCGCTTGCTTTGGACCCAGACTGACTCCGTTTCTGTTCAACTATTTGGATGGCCGGCTATCGCTTCGATGAGCCTCACTCAGGCACGAACTCCCATTGCTGACTGGTCGCGCCTGTGTTCGTATCCTGGACGATTAGCGACCCGAGGTTCGCTGAACCTCCACTCACGTCCATGACCATCCCGCTCAGTTTGTTCACTAGCGTGTAGTAACCCGAGTCCGTGGGAACGAGCAGCCACTCCTGCGTGCTTGCCGTCGTGGCCGTCTCGACATCTACTGGCGAGCCAGATGCTGTCGAACCTGCCGCGCCGATATTTGTGGTGGTGTATAGCTCTTCGAAGGTGTAATAACCGTCGGGTTG
>Ga0116229_10009205_pt1 | contig 15145 bp, 14 predicted proteins | sample S1TSphgellanicum_3_FD_87313 | JGI IMG/M metagenome (GOLD analysis project Ga0116229, IMG submission 87313) | Host-associated microbial communities from peat moss isolated from Minnesota, USA - S1T2_Fc - Sphagnum magellanicum MG | ecosystem: Host-associated > Plants > Peat moss > Unclassified... | reverse complement strand
CCGTCAGTTCGAGTACACGCGCAAGCTCGAGGAGAGCTATCAGCGGCGGATCATTGAATTGCTCGAGCCGATCGTCGGTCCGGGCCGGGTGCGGGCGACCGTGACGGCCGATCTCGACTTTACGCAAACCGAGGAAACTCACGAGAACTACGATCCGCAAAAGACGGCGGTGCGCAGCGAGCAGACCAGCAACGAGAGCCGCAAAGGCGGCGACGGCGCCGAGGGAATCCCCGGTGCACTCAGCAATCAGCCGCCGGGCACGTCCGGCGCGCCGATCATCGCGGGCGCCGCCACGCCGGGCAATCCCGCGCCGGCGGGTCAGGCGAATGCGGCGTCGAGCGGGCCGAGCTCCACCGCGCAGCGCAGTACGCGCAATTTCGAGGTGGACCGGGTGCTCTCCTACACCAAGAATCCGGTGGGAACCTTGAAGCGCCTGAGCGTCGGGGTGGTGCTCGATGATTGGCAGAAGGTGGACGAGACCGGCAAGGTCACGAGCAGCCCCATGACCGATACCGACATCAAGCGCTTCACCGAATTGGTCAAGGAGTCGATCGGACTCAAGGATGATCGTGGCGATCAGATCAACGTGCTCAATCAGGCCTTCAAGGGCAATGGACCCCTGCCGGCGGTGGAGGGTCCGCCGCTGTGGCAACAGCCATGGCTCGCGCAGCTCGCCAAGCAGATCGTGGGTGCAGCTCTGGTGCTCATCGTCGCGCTGCTGGTGCTGCGGCCGCTGATGAAGTCCCTGACCAAGGGCACGCCGCGCGTGACCGTCGCCAGCGAAAGCAGCGCCGATATCACCGGAGACAAGGTCAGCCTGTCCGGCCAGAACGCGAATGCCATAAAACTTTCGCCGAGCTTTGAACAGCAGATCGCAGCGGCGCGTACCTTGGTAGGCCAGGATCCTCGACGTGCAGCGCAGGTCGTGAAGGATTGGGTCGCCGCGGATGGCTAACAAGCCCGAGGAGATTTCGGGAACGCAGCGTGCAGCCATATTGCTGATGAGCCTGGGCGAGCAGGACGCCGCCAATCTGCTCAAGCAGCTGGACGCCAAGGAAGTGCAGAAGCTGGGCATCGCGATGGCCGAACTGAAGGAGATCTCGCGCGAGCAAATGACCTCGGTGCTGGAGACTTTCATCGGCATCGCCGACTCGAAGTCCAATCTCGCCAGCGGCTCCACGGAGTACGTGCGCCGCGTATTGACGCAGGCGGTCGGCAAACATAAGACCGACATGCTGCTCGACCGTGTATCGACCGGTCATACGGGTCAAGGGATCGAGTCCCTGAAATGGATGGAGGCCAAGGCGGTGGCGCAAATCATCAGCGGTGAACACCCGCAAATCGCCGCGATCGTGCTCGCGCATCTGGAGCCGGAACAGTCCGCCTCCATCATGCCGCTGCTCAGCGAGGAACTGCGCACCGAGGTGTTGATGCGTATCGCCTCTCTCAACGAAGTGCCGCAGACGGCGCTCACCGAACTCGACCAATTGGTGGAGAAGCAGGCGAACGTGGCACCCCCCGTGCCGCTGCGGCGGGTGGGCGGCGCGCGCACGGTGGCGAACATTTTGAATTCCATGGAGCGCGACAAGAGCGGCGCGGAACTCGGCAAGATCGAAAAGGCCGACGGCGAGATGCATCAAAAGATCAAGGATCTGTTGTTCATCTTCGACAACCTGCTCGACGTCGACGACAGGGGCATTCAGGCGCTGCTGCGCGAAGTGGGTTCCGACACGCTGGCCGTGGCGTTGCGCGGCGCCGAGCCCGAGGTGCAGGAAAAGATCCTGAAGAACATGTCGAAGCGCGCCGCGGAAATCCTCAAGGACGACATGGAAGCGCGCGGCCCGGTCAAACTCGCGGACGTCGAGGCCGCGCAAAAGGAGATCATCGTCATCGCGCAGCGTCTGGCAGAGGAAGGCACCATTACGCTGGGCGGCAAGGCTGAGGGCGAGTTTGTCTGACGCCGGCGGCAAACCTGCACCCAAGGTGTCGCTGTGGACCGCCCCGGCGATGGACGGCGCAGCGCCCAACACCAAACTGGCGACCGTCGGCGGCCTGGTGGATTTGCAGGCAGAGGCACACAAGGAGGCATTCCAGCAGGGGCTCGAGGAGGGCCGCCAGGCGGGGCGTGCCGAGGTGCGCGCGCAGGTCGAGCGCCTGTCGGGCATGTTCTACGACCTTGCCAAACCCTTCGAGGTGTTGGATGCCGAGGTAGAACGCGAACTGCTGACATTGGCCATGGCGCTCGCGCGCCAGATCGTGCGCCGCGAACTGAAGACCGATCCGACGCAGATCATCGGCATCATCCGTGAAGCGATCGCGGCGTTGCCGGTGGCGGCCCGCGATGTGCGCGTGCATCTGCATCCCGAGGATGCCGCCGTGGTGCGCGAGAATCTGGCGCCCACCGAAAGCGAGCGCGCCTGGACCATGATCGAGGATCCGGTGATGGCGCGCGGCGGGTGCCAGGTCACGACCGCCACCTCGCGCGTCGATGCACGTCTCGAAACGCGGCTGGGCAGCATCTTGAGCGAGCTGCTCGGCACCGAGCGGCAAGGGGAATCCGGGCGGGGAAACCCGTGAGTCCTGCTGCAACCCGGCCCAGGCCCAAGAAATGGGTCGATGCGCTGGTCGAGGCGCGCCAGCGCGTGGCGCATGCATCGGAGGTCATCGTCGAAGGCACCTTGAACCGCATGGTGGGCATGACGCTCGAAGCTGTCGGCTGCGAAGCCGCAGTCGGCGGCCGCTGCCTGGTGGATACCGCCGAGGGCAAACAGATCGAGGCCGAGGTGGTCGGATTTTCCGGCGACAAATTGTTTCTCATGCCGACCGGGGACATTCGCGGTGTCATGCCGGGAGCCCGTGTCATCCCCACGCGGGGCGAATCGCCGGTGATGGTCGGCGACGCCTTGCTCGGCCGGGTGTTGGACGGTGCCGGGCGTCCGCTCGACGGCATGGGCGAACTGCGCTGCACGGATCGCGTCTCGTTGACCGGCGAGCCTTTGAATCCCTTGATGCGGCGCGCGATACGCGATCCGCTCGATGTCGGGGTGCGCTCCATCAATGCGCTGCTGACGGTCGGCGGCGGGCAGCGCATCGGGCTGTTCGCCGGATCGGGCGTCGGCAAGTCGGTGCTGCTCGGCATGATGACCCGCTACACCAAGGCCGATGTCACGGTGGTGGGGTTGATCGGCGAACGCGGCCGCGAGGTGCAGGATTTCGTCAGCAACACGCTCGGTCCCGACGGCATGCGGCGCGCGGTCGTCGTGGCTACACCCGCTGACAATCCGCCCTTGATGCGGCTGCACGGCGCGTGGCTGGCCACCGCCATCGCTGAATATTTTCGCGACCGCGGCCTGAAGGTGCTGTTGCTGCTCGATTCATTGACACGCTTCGCGCAGGCGCAGCGCGAGATTGCGCTGGCGATCGGCGAGCCGCCGGCGACCAAAGGCTATCCGCCGTCGGTGTTCGCGCGCATGCCGCAGCTGGTTGAGCGCGCCGGCAACAGCGATCGCGGCGTCGGATCCATCACGGCCTTCTACACGGTATTGGCCGAAGGCGACGACCAGAACGATCCCATCGCCGATGCGGCACGGGCCATCTTGGATGGCCACATCGTGCTATCGCGCCGGCTCGCCGAAGCCGGACTGTATCCGGCCATCGACATCGAAGCATCCATCAGCCGTGCGATGCATCAAATCGCGACGCGGGAGCAACTCGATCTGGCGAACCGCTTCAAGCAGGTCTATTCCACGTATCAGCAGAATCGCGATCTCATCACCGTGGGGGCCTACAAACGCGGCGCGGATGCGCGCGTCGACCTGGCGTTGGAGCAATGGCCGAAGATGCTCGAATTCTTGAGGCAGGACATGTACGAACCGGTAGGTATTTCCCGCAGTTCGTCGGATCTGAAGCAACTCGTGACGCAGTTCTCAGCGCCGGCCACGTCAACCGTCCGATAGTGCGCTGCCCATGACGAAATCCAAGCGATTCGAACCGATACACGAAATTGCCTCGATATCCGCCCAGGACTTGAGCCGCGCCATGGGCGAGGCGGGGCGCAAGGTCACGGACCTCGAACGTCAGCTGCAGCAGCTCGAAACCTACCGCGATGAGTATGTGCGCAATTCCACGCAATCCGGCGGCGCGATCGATGCGGTGAAGCTGCAGAATTACCGCTCATTCCTCGACCGCCTGGGCGAGGCGATGCGCCAGCACGCAAAGTCTTTGGAAGCGGCCCGCGCCGAGTACGAAAGGCGGCGCGTGATATGGAGCGAGAAACGCATCGAAGCAGAATCGCTGAGCAGAGTCGTGGATCGATTCCGCAAGGAAGAACGTCATGCGGCGGACGCGCGCGAGCAGCGCGACGGCGATGAGGCCGCCATGCGCGTCGCGTTCATGGCGCGCGGGGAATCGTCCGAGCCCTAGTGCTATCCTTCCGTATGGAAGGCGCCGCCCCCGATTTCGTTTTGGTTCCGTACACGGAACTCACCGCCGAACTGCTGCGCGCGGTGATCGAGGCATTCGTGCTGCGCGAGGGCACCGACTACGGCGACCGCGAACTATCGCTGGATGAAAAAGTGGCGCGGATGATGGCGCAGCTGAAAAGCGGCGAGGCGAACATCGTATTCGATCCTGAGTCCGAGAGCGTGACGATCCAATCGAAGAACCAAACGACCGTTAGGGATTGATTTCAGCCGACTGTCAGCAGGCTGGTATGGTACAAAATAAATAGTCCTTTCAGCTCGGCAGCAGGCATACGATCAGCACCACGGCCACCATGACATCCGACACCATGGCGACGTTCTCGTTGGCGGTGCGTGCCTTGCGCAGGAAATGATTCACGCCGGCAAGGCAGTAGAACACTGAACCGGCGATCGCAGCCGGCATCAGCCATGCGGGCAACATGAGACTGCCGGCCGCAATGCAGCCGATCGCCGTATTGCCGAAGCCGAGCTCCCGCCCCAGCAGCCTGGATTCCTGGTTCTTGAAGCCGATGACCACCTCCGCCTTGTGGCGGGGCTGGATGATTTGACGCAGCCCGGCCACCAGCAGGCGCACGCCGACGGCCCAAAAGACGAACCATTTGAGCAGTATGCTGAACGCAAACGCACCCTGATTCGACTGGAAAACCTCGAAGATCGTGCAGCCGATCGGTATCACGAGCATCAGCGCGACGACCATGAAGGCGTACATCCGGCGCCGTCTAGTGGATCAAGTCGCGGGCGTCGAGGAGCATTTGTCGAGCGCCTGGTGGATGGGGAGGCGCGACACGGTGCCGCCGTCGTAGTCGGTCAGCCAGATGGCGCCGAAGCCCAAACCCAGTGAATCGCCGCCCGGTCCGGCCCATTGGCACTTGAGCCGGCCCGACTTGGCGTCGATCATCGAGAGCGGCATTTTCGGCATGGTGCTCCAAACCAAGCCTGCGTCGAATTGAATGTCCCCACCATGTCCGGGTGTGTGCAGGGCAATCGTGCTGGTGAGATGCGTATGTGCGTCGACGCGCGTCACGGTGCCGTCGCCTTGATTGAGTGTCCAAATCGCGCCGCCGCCGGTGGTGAGGAATCTCGGGTTTGGCCCGGTGGTGACAAGGGCACTTACCTGCAACGAGGCCGTGTCGACTCCGGTGAGACGTGACCCCTCGGCTTGCGATACCCACACGGTGCCCGCGCTGTAGTGAGGATTGTAAGACCCCGCGGCGATTTGAACGGTCGCCCGCACGGTTCCGGAAACAGGATCAATTCGTACGAGCGTGCCCTGCTTATCGGTGACCAGCCACACGCCTCGTGCGTCCACCGTGACGCCCGCTTCGGCCGCGGCGGCGCCGATGTCGAAGATGGCGCTGAGCCGGTTTGTGGCCAGATCCACCTTTGCGAGCGAGGGGCTTGCGGTACACAGGGGAATCCACAAACTGCGAAAGCCCACGGCAAGACCTGCACAGGGTGCGCCCGCCAAAGTCACGCTGGCCACGACGTGGTTGGTTTTCGGATCGATACGGTGCACGGCGAACGGTCCGGTGCTGCCCACCCACACCGCGTCCGGCGTGATGGCCACCCAATCGGCGGTCTTGCCGAGGGTCAGTGTCGCCGCCGGGGTGAGTTCGGCGATGGATCGTGGCGTCAGGTCGCCGGCCCAAGCGGGTGCAATAGCGTTCATGAGCAGGAAAACGTTCATGCGCAGGAAAACAAAGGCTGGCCAGCGGCGCGCGCCGCCGATGATGGCAGGTCTCATACATCGAGTATGGACTAGCATGCTTGCATATAACAAACTGCCGCAGCTGCAAAGTGTCATTCACCAGGACAGCATCGTGCCGTATAGAACCCACATCGACAGCATGCGTTTCCTCGGGTTGATCGTTGCCCTTTGCTGCGTACTGCCCGCGCGGGCACAAAGTCCCGCGGAGCTCGAACCGGTGCAGCATGAGTTCGTGCTCAAGAACTTCAGGACGGAAAGCGGCACGGTGCTGCCCGAGGCACACATCATCTACGGCACCTACGGCAAGCTCAACGCCGCCGCAGACAATGCCGTGCTGCTGCCGTCGCATTACATGGCGGACATGCACGGTTATGGCTGGCTGATCGGTCCGGGCAAGGCACTTGACCCGGGCAAGCTGTTCCTGATCACCAGCGAGCTGTTCGGCAACGGCCGTTCGTCATCGCCGAGCAACACACCTGAGCCGTTTCACGGTCCGCGTTTTCCATCGGTGACGATTCGCGACAACGTGCAGGCGGTGCATTCGCTGCTGGTGGAGCAATTGCACGTCAAACATTTGCGCGCCGTGATCGGATTCTCCATGGGTGCGCAGCAGGCTTTTCAGTGGGCGGTCAGCTATCCGGATTATATAGATCGAATCGTCGCGACCTCGGGTACCGCAAAGACCTATGGCCATGGCATCGTGCGTTTGGAGGGCCAGATTGCCGCGCTGACCGCGGATCCCGTATTCAACGGCGGCAACTACACCGCGCAGCCGGAACGAGGCATGCAAGCCTTCGGTTTGGTATGGGCCGGGTGGCTCTTCTCACAAGAGTGGTGGCGGCAGGAACTGTGGCGCACCAACAGCGCTTTCGGTGGCACCTTCGAGCAGGTGGTCGAACACTTTCGCAGCAATTTCATCCCCGGGGCGGACCCCAACAACTTGATCCTGCAGATGCGCACCTGGGAGTTGCATGATGTGGGCAAGACCAGCGGCTTTCACGGCGACGTCGAGGCCGCGCTGCGCTCCATCAAGGTGCCGGTGCTGTACATGCCGTCGCAGACCGATTTATATTTTCCCGTCACGGACGCCAATTACGAAGCAGCCTTAATACCGAATTGTACGCTCGCGGTCATTCCGTCCTTGTGGGGGCACCCGGCCGGAGCCGGCATTACCCCCGCCGACAACGAGTTCATCAACCGCCACGTGGCGAGTTTCCTGGCCGCGCATTGAACTGAGCGAAATAGGCAGCCGTTGTTCTTTGCGCGCCACCGGGAGATGATTCGCGGCAATGACTTTCAAAACATGGCTGTTGTTCCTGACGATGGAGAGCGCATTGTCGCTCTCGCCGGGTCCGGCGGTCTTCTACGTCGTGTCGCAAAGCACGCGCGGCGATTTGCGGCGAACCCTGGCCGCCACGCTCGGGATCTTGAGTGCCAACGGCATTTACTTCATCCTCTCCGCCACCAGTCTCGGCGCGATCATCGCGGCCAGTGCGCGCTTCTTCACCATCGCCAAGTGGGCGGGTGCCGCTTATCTGGTGTATCTCGGCATTCGAGCCCTGCGCTCGGCCGGCGCGTCGCATTCGGTGGCCTTGCAGCCCGGGGCGGCGGCTTCCTTGAGCTTGCCGCGCGTGTATCGAGGTGCGTTGACGTTGCAATTGGCGAATCCCAAAGCGCTGCTGTTTTTTCTGGCGCTGTTGCCGCAGTTCATCGATCTCGAGTCGCCCGTGGTGCCGCAGATGCTCATCTTGACGGCAACCTCGATGATCCCGGAATTCTTCATTTTACTGGGCTACGGTTGGCTGGCGAATCGCGCCGTGCGCGCATCGGCGCGCTTTGGCGTGAGCGGCCGCATGAACCGGTGGCTGGGATGGATCGAGGGTGCGGGTTTGCTCGGCTGTGCCACCTTGGTCTTGAAATTCGATCGCGGGAATTGATCATCGAGGGCAGCGAAACTTGAAAACTGAAATGCGGCGCATCTGGCCTTGGGTCATCGGCTGCGCGTGCGCGCTCTCGGGCACCGCGGCGCAGAATGCGCCACCTCCGCGAGCGTTGCATCGCTATCTGGGCGTGGTGATTTCGCCGAACGCCGACTATGTCGCGGCGGTCGAGGGGGATGCGCCGTTGGGCGGCTCCGCGGTACCTTTGCGCGATCTTTTCATCAGGCGGGTACATGACGGCGGCGCGGTCAAGGTGCCCATGCCGTGCGGTCATGTGAAGGAATGCTGGCCGGAAGCGGCGACCTGGAGCCCGGACGCCAAGCGCCTAAGTTTCGTGCTGCGCACCCCCGGCAGCCACGCCCGGGCGATCTACACCGTGTCCGTGGATGGCTCCGGCCTCACGAAGCTGCTCGATTTCAACGGCACGGTGAAGAATCTGCGGTACCTGCCGGACGGCACCTTGAGCATGCTGGCGACGATAAACGCGGTCAAAGAGGTGGGTGCCACCGAGGCGGGCGCGCCCATTTCGGGCGACCTCGATACGCCACCCCCCGAACAGCGCATTGCGCTGCTGAAGAACGGGGTATTGCAATTCGTGTCGCCGCCCGATCTATACGTGTACGAATACGATTCGCTGCCCCATGGCCAGGGTTTCGTCGGCACTGCGTCGCCTGGCGACGGCGACAATAATTGGTGGACGGCCAAGCTTTATGTGTTTTCCGAGGCCGATGCATCGGGGCGAATCGTCTACGCACCCTCGGACAGCCGTCAACAACTGGCCGCTCCAAAGGTTTCGCGCGACGGTGCAACCGTGGCATTCATCGCGGGCATCATGAGCGACTTCGGCTCGACGGGCGGCGATGTTTTCACGTTGAGTTTGAACGGTGGGACCGCCGTCGATGTGACGCCGATGATGCATGCATCGGCCACCAGAGTCGCTTGGCGCTGCGACGGTCATTTGCAAGCCGAATTGCTGGCGGGCGATGAGCTGCAGTTCGTGGATCTCGGCTCAGGAACCGATCCCACGGCGGCCAAGGTGCTGTGGAGCGGCGCCGAGTCCTTGGGAAACGGTGCCGACGGGATCTCCACCGCCTGCCCGTCAGGCGTCACGGCCGATGAACATCAGTCGTTCACGGCGGCGCCTGAAATCGAGATCGGCGGCATCGGCCATTGGCGCAATTTGACCACGCTCAACGCCGGCATGACTGCGGTTGCGAAGGTGCAGAGCGTATGGTGGAAGAACGAGGGCTTCGACGTGCAGGGTTGGCTGCTGTTGCCGCTCAACAGCAGCGGCAAGATTCCCACCATCGTCAGCGTTCACGGCGGTCCGGCGGCGGCGGTCACGCCGAATTTTGTCGCTCCCGGCTCCGCGCCGCTGCTGGAACGTGGCTATGCGGAATTCCGCCCCAATCCACGCGGCAGCTACGGTCAAGGCGAGCTGTTCACGCTCGCCAACGTGCGTGATTTTGGCTACGGAGATCTGCGGGACATTTTGAGCGGAATCGATGCCGCGGCGAAGGTCGCGCCGATCGATACGGATCGCCTGGGATTGACGGGCGGCAGCTATGGTGGATTCATGACCATGTGGGCCGTGACGCAGACCAACCGATTCAAAGCCGCGGTGGCTGCCGCGGGCGTCAGCGATTGGCTGTCCTACTACGGCGAGAACGGTATCGATGCATGGATGATTCCTTATTTCGGCGCCTCGGCCTACGACGATCCCGCCGTGTATGCGCGATCCTCTGCGATCAATTACATGCACAACGTGAAGACGCCGACCTTCGCCTGGGTGGGCGAGCGCGACATCGAGTGCCCGCCGCCGCAAACCCAGGAATTCTGGCATGCCATGAGAGCCATGAACGTACCGACCTCCATTATGATTTATCCCGGCGAAGGCCATGGCTTGCGCGACCCCGAGCATATCGCCGACGCCCGAAAGCGAACGCTCGCGTGGTTCGACCAGTATTTGAGGTGAACACCATGCCCTTGCCTCGCAGCCTTTGGGCACTGACGCTGGTCATGCTCGCCGCCGCGTGCGGGCCGGCCGCGCTTGCCGCGCCCGCGCCCAGCGGATTCGACATCATCATTACGCATGGCCACATCATCGATGGCACGGGATCGCCGTGGTACGAGGGTGACGTGGGCATCCTGGATGGCCGCATTGCGGCCATTGGTAATTTGTCGGGAGCAGGCCGCAAGCAGACGGTGGATGCCCACGGCATGGTGGTGGCACCCGGCTTCATCGACATGCTGGGGCAGTCCGAGTACGCCATCCTGGTCGATCCGCGGCTGCCGTCGAAGATCTTTCAGGGCATCACCACCGAGATCACGGGTGAAGGCGATTCGGTGGCACCGGCCAGTGTGGCGATCCTCAGGGAAAATCAGGCCAAATATGCCCACTATGCCATCACGCACGATTGGGACGATTACCAAACCTACTTCGCGCGCCTGAAGAAGCAGCGCGTCGGCATCAACGTGGGCGACTACGTCGGTGCGGCGACGGTACGGGAGATGGTGCTCGGCTATGGCGACCGGCAGCCTTCAGCCGACGAATTGAAACGCATGCAGCAACTGGTTGCGGACGCCATGCGGCAGGGTGCGATGGGCCTCTCGACGGCGCTGCAGTATCCCCCTGCGCCTTATGCGCGCACCGAGGAACTGATCGCGCTCGCGCAAACGGCCTCGCAGTACGGCGGCATCTACGCGACCCACATGCGCAGCGAAGGCGATGCCGAAATGGCGGCGCTGGAGGAGACTTTTCGCATCGGCCGGGAGGCTCACATCCCCATCGAAATCTTTCATCTCAAGGCGTCGGGCAAATCCAATTGGGGCAAGGCGCCGCTGGTCATCCATGCCATCGATGCGGCGCGGGCACAGGGCATCGATGTGGCGGCCGACACGTATGCCTATACCGCCTGGGAAAATGATTTCTCTGCCTTCATCCCACCTTGGGCTCATGACGGCGGCAACGAGGCGCTGATCGTGAGGCTCAAAGACCCGGCGATGCGCGCGCGCATCCGTCAGGACATGAATACGCCTTCCAAGGATTGGGACAACGAGTGGCTGGCCATCCAGGGCCCGCAGGACATTCTCATCACCGCCGTTCTCATCAAGGAGTTGCTCAAGTATCAGGGCACGCGCGTCAGCGAGATTGCGGACGAATGGCACGAGGATGCCATAGACACGATTTGCGATTTCCTGATCCGCGATCAAGCCGGCAGCAGCGTCGCGGTTTTTGGCATGGATGAGCCGGATGTCCGGTTGATCCTGCAACAGCCGTGGGTGGCCGTCGACAACGATGCGTCGGGAGCATCGACCGAGGGGCTTTTGTCACAGGAACATCCCCACCCGCGTGCGTATGGAACATTCCCGCGTATCCTGCGCAAGTACGTCAAGGAAGAGCACGTGCTGACCTTGAGCGACGCCATTCGCAAATTCTCGGCATTGCCGGCCCAGCGCGAGCATCTGGCCGACCGCGGCGTGCTGAAATTGGGCATGTGGGCGGATGTGGTGGTATTCGATCCGAACTCGATCCACGACGAGGCTACATACGAGAACCCCAATCAATTGTCGGTCGGCATGCAGTACGTGCTGGTGAACGGCGTGCCCGTCATCAGCCAAGGCAGGATGACCGGGGCGCTGCCGGGTCAGGTGCTGCATGGGCCGGGGTATACGGGGCGGTAGCGTAAGATCGATGCAGCAGCCAGTATTACGGCCGGCGCTCGGCGGGGAGCGGCGAGAATTGCAGACCGAGCGGGTAGGATTGCTTTCGTGGTATCAAGACGCGCCGGCACCGGCCAGTTCAGGCACGCCGCTATTGCTCATCCACAGCATCAATGCGGCCGCTTCGGCCTACGAGATGAAACCGCTCTACGATCACTACCGGCAACAGCGGCCGGTGTTCGCGCCTGACCTGCCCGGGTACGGATTCTCGGAGCGCAGCCGACGATACTATGATCCGCGCTTGATGACCGATGCAATCCATGCGCTGTGTGCGGAAATACGCTCACAATATGGGCCTGGGCCCATCGATGCGATGGCGCTGTCCCTGTCGACAGAGTTCCTGGCGCGCGCGGCGACTGAAAATCCCTCGCTGTTCCGCGGGATTGCGCTCATCAGTCCAACCGGGTTCAACCGCCTGCCGCTGCGCGAGGGACCGCCGGGCAGCACCCGGGGACTGCCGGGGCTGCTTGCGTTTTTCAGTCGGCCGCGAATTGGCCGGAATCTCTTCAAACTGCTGACGCGGCGACCGGTCATACGCTACTTTCTACGGCGCACGTGGGGATCACGCAATATCGACGAGGGCATGCTCGACTACGATTGCGCCACTGCGGCGATGCCGGGCGCCGAACACGCGCCGCTGCACTTTCTGTCGGCATTTCTATTCAGCGGAGACAGCGGGCGTTTGTACCGCGCGCTCGAGCATCCGGTCTGGGTGCTGCACGGAGTACGCGGAGATTTCGTCGACTATCGCGGACTTGTCGAGTTCAAGGATAAGCCGAATTGGCAGGTCGAGGTCTTGCCGACGGGAGCGCTTCCGCATTTCGAACTGCCGCGCGAATTCGTGGAGCGTTACGACGCGTGGTCGACGCGAATCTGACCGTTGCCGTGTTTGTCCCCGTGGGATAGTTGGCCGCGCGGGCACGGGAAAAAGACGCAGTGCCCGCGCGACCAACTGTCCCACCGGGCGGAGCACGGGCCGGTCATCATCACGGATTCGTCTGCAATTGCCCGTTACGCGTGATTAGGAGCGAGGCAAGCAGGTCACTTGCACCGCCGTGGCAGGTTTGAATTGCTTCGGTCAAAATGGGTGTTGCTCAAACACTCGGGCATACGGAGGTTCGGTGCATGCACATTGTCATTCCGGATGCGACCTCGGTCGAGATTTTCTCCGTGGCGGCGATCTTGCTGTTGCTCACGCCGGGTCCCGCCGTTCTCTACATCGTTGCGCGCAGCGTGGAGCAAGGCCGCATCGCCGGATTGGCTTCGGTTTGCGGCATCACCACCGGAACGCTCGTGCACGTGCTCGCAGCGGCGTTGGGGTTGTCAGCACTATTGGCGTCATCCGCGCTTGCCTTTGCGGTCGTCAAATACGCGGGCGCGGCCTATCTGATCTATATCGGAGTACGGCGGCTTCTCAAGCGCACTGATGTGCCGACCGCGCCAATGGCGCTGCCGCGACGTAGCTTAGGAAGGCTCTATCGCGACGGTTTCATCGTCAATCTCTTGAATCCGAAGACGGCGCTGTTCTTCCTGGCGTTCCTGCCGCAATTCGTCGATCCGTCGCGGGGCGCTGTCGCGTTTCAAATTGCCTTCCTCGGGTTGTTGTTCACATTGATGGGCCTGACGAGCGATGCTTTATATGCGTTGATCGCCGGTACGGCGGGGCGTTGGGTCAAGGGCAACGCTCGCTTCTTGCGCTGGGAACGTTACGTTACCGGTGGCGTGTTCATCGGCCTCGGCATGACTGCGGCACTTGCCGGCAGTGGGCGCAAGTAGGGTGATCACGAGCCGCGGCGGCGAGCACCATGCGGTATTGGTTGGCGAGTCGTATCTCAAACAGCTGGAAGCGGCGGCCAAGAGATTGGGGATATCGAGTCCGGCAAGGTTCATTGATCGCTACATAGTTTCAACACCCCAGCCCTGCGCCATATTGCGCCCATAGCTGCTCTGCGCGCCGTTGGGCTGCGGATCTGCGTGGAAGGGCGGATAAAGCATCCAGCGTTTCCCTCATGGCCTTCACGTTGGACCAGCTCTGACCGCACTGCATCTCGACCGACGCATGAATGAGCTTCCATGCATCGACGTCGATCGGGTCCAGTTGGTTGGGCGTCAGATGCGGAGCAATATCGAGCAGCGCTTCGAAAAAACCGTGTTCCGCTGCCGTGAGCGCCGTGCGCACGCCCGCGGCCGGATCCGCGGCAATTCCTTCGCATCCATAGAACAGGCACGTTGCGAGATTTCCCTCCGCCTGCGGAATCTGCGGTGCCGACTCGCGCAACAGCTCGCCGAGGTCCAGCGCATCAGGGCCGGTGCCCAACAATTCTCGCTGATAGCCTGCCAAGACGGTGAACGCTATTTCGAACTGTGCTTGCGCTGAGCCGGCAATCGCCGCGGCACGCTCCAGACTCTGTTGCTCGGCGATTTGGGATGACGTCTTCGATTCGAGCCATAGGCTCTCACTGTCCCCGTGCTTCGCAAGCCCGTCCACCAGGTCGAATGCGTGTCCGACATCCACCGATGCGCGGCAGGCAGTCCCGACCGCCTTGTCAAAGGCGATGTCTTGCAAAAAGGCGGTGCGGAACCATTCCGCGTCGGCTGCGGGCAGCGTAAGCGACTCCCGCATTTGCGATGCGGTGTAACCGTCCAGCTGATCGGTGGTGCGGCCAGACCAGCAGTTCCAATAGACAAAATCGGCGTACAGATTAATCGCCGCCGGATCCCCTGCAAGCGCCTGCTTTTTCAACTGCTCCAACGCACCCACGATATCCCCACCGACCATTCGATCGACGAATTGAGGGTGGGCTCCCGCCTGCCAATAGCGTCGCACGAGCTCCTTGCGCCGCGCATGCAGTGCAGCGTCCTTCGGCGGCCGCCGAACCCAGAGAGATCCCGGAAGACCATCCGCATCGACTGCAGCTGATGCGGATCGAGCAGCCACCATGTCTGCAACGGTGTCCATCGACTTGAGATCGGACGATCGCATTGCCGCGTCCGCTTGAGCGACGACAGCAAGCGTTAGCAGTACTACCCGCGCAAAAAACCAACGATCCATGTCTTGATATCCGGCCACAGGAGCCTCGTTATATCGTGCAAAATCGGACATCGCAAACTGGAAAGGCACGCATGGATTCGATATTGCGAGAACTACTGCCGTCGGATTTGGGCCGTAGCGAGGCTCTTGGCACGTGCCTTGCAAACTCCCTGGCATGAACTCCATTCAGCCGAACATGCAGACGCCGCCGCCCCAGGCTCAGGCAAGCCAACTCAAGGCCGACAACGGCGCCGCCGCCGCT
>Ga0116229_10009203_pt1 | contig 15148 bp, 11 predicted proteins | sample S1TSphgellanicum_3_FD_87313 | JGI IMG/M metagenome (GOLD analysis project Ga0116229, IMG submission 87313) | Host-associated microbial communities from peat moss isolated from Minnesota, USA - S1T2_Fc - Sphagnum magellanicum MG | ecosystem: Host-associated > Plants > Peat moss > Unclassified... | reverse complement strand
GGACGAATGTTTGCAAATGTATTTTATTTGATCAAATTTGGTGTAATGTATTATTTGATTTGCGCGAATCTGGGAGCAAGTAGCGTAGCCAATTAGATTCGATGCATGTTCTTCTGTCAGAGGGCCCTTCACTTCAAATACATCATGAAGCGCTGGCGCGCAGGGTTTTTTTTTTCCTCAATTTTGTGATGTAGCTCAAGTGGCAATCATCCATAAGAGGCTTTAGCCAGATTGGCTTCATACTTCAAAATCTGTTGGTTTGAAATTTTCTTCTTTCGAAATCTGGCAAAATTGGGTCACTTATTCCGTGACAAATCCTTTGTATACGTCCTTTGTATACAATATACAATAATCCTTTGTATACTTTCTTGCATGAGTATATATGATCGAAAAATTGCTAGTAATCTCCTTTTGAGTATATATGGCGAAAAATTGCTAGTAAAAGAAACATGAAGTTTGGATGGAGGAGGGCCAGTGACATGCCCTTTTTCGCTTGTCACCTTGCGTTTCATGCGCTATGAAGTTCCTCTCACATCGTTTCATTTAATTCTTAATTATTTGCACATCTCATGACACACTTGGTCTGCTCACATCGCTTCATTTAATTCTTAATTATTTGCACATCTCATGACACACTTGGTCTGTGACAAAGTCCCGACCGCTGAGGATGAACCTAAATTCTATACTTCGACTCACTAGACTTTGGTATCGAAACTAAGTCCTAGTTTAACTTGGAGCCAACCACAAGCCCAACTCCCAGAACCTGCCCACATGCCTTTAGAAACGGGTCAACCCCAGATTGTTTAGGGGCCTTATAGAACCAACTCCAGAGTTGGTCCAACAAGGATGTCAACCGGGAGAACACCAAGTTGTCCAAGGGCCAACCCTCCTTTGGTGGCCTTGAAGCTTAAACAGGACAACTCCTAATCGTCTAAGGTGCTTTAATGGGCCAATCCCTTTGGGTCAACCCAAGACAACACTTAATCGTATATTGAGGGTTTTAAGAGGATAGTGCATCGCACTATAATCCCAAGGATAACCCGCAATTGTCCTTGTGATTGACAAGAGCCCGAGCTCCCACCTTAAACTCATTCAAACTCATAAGCTTCGATGTCACCTGACTCCTAAGGGAGTTGAACCTCACAAAACCATTTTTGGCCTAACACCATATTGCTTTAACGCCTCATTAAGGTGGTCCCAATATGAAACCCACTCCTGTTTAAAACACTTCTTAAGCAGCAGGGCATGTTAGCTGAGGTGAACTAGCACATGAAGCCTCTTAATGGCTATATAGTCTATTATTAATCCTAAAAAATGTTAGATTTAAACTCAAAGACCCAAATTTAGCTTTACTCAGTGATATTTGTAATTTTTACAAATATTTTTAATGGATTTTGGGATTTTTTATCATGTACCAACTTGAATGTTAGTTCACCTAAAGGTTAGATGGAGTACAACCTTCAAATACTGTAGGTTGGAAATGGCTTTAGGTGTTTGGATCAATGTTGGCAAGTTCAGGTTATTTGCAAGTTCTAGGTTAAGTTTTTAGATATTTGGACCAAAGGTTCAAAAATTTGAAGAAATCAAATTTGAATCTAGACCTTGGAACTGTCTTTTTTGAAAATTGAAATTGAAACTTGAATTGGGGCTATTGTGCTTGTAAAATAAGTTGAGGTTCTTTGAAGGTAGAAGCACCAAAGCTTCTTAAAAAAACATCACTTTCTCTTTTTCAAAGAAACAAGCTACCTCCCTTTCAAATGGGTTTGATGTCTTATTTCATTGATTGTCAATAAAAAAAAATTTAATTGCATACCTCCCCAATTTTTTCTTGGATTAATATATCACTTCTCTTGAATGGGTTCATATTTATGTAGGTTATTATTTTTGTTTGGTACAATGTAAATGGAATTGAATCAATTTTTAATTTGAACTAAGTTCCAAATTCTTGGGAATTTTTTTAAACTGACGGTTTTGTAAATCTAAAATACCATCATCAAATTGACATTTAAAGTTCTATTATGAAATTCAAAAATCAGAATCAAAGGTTTTTTTCAAAATCAAGAATCAAAGAACATTGGTTTGTACAAGTGTTGGTGGATTTTTGAATTTCAAAAGGTTCAAATCAAGTTATAAAATTAGGTTTTAGGGTTTCTAGATCAAAAGTTCCAAGTTTCCTTGGAACTACCATTGGAACCTAACCAGAGAATTTACCTATTTTCTAAATTGAATTAGAACATGAACCAAAAGGGTTAACCCATTTAAATTAAAGGGTTCAAATTGAAAAAAGTATAAACTTGACCCTACATTTTAAACAAGTTATTTTATTTGATTGGTTGTACATAATTAATAATATGTCTTTATCTCAAAGTGTGTGCACTATTTGAGCAAACTAATTACACACTAAAGGCCACTTTAGACAAGGGTGCAAAGATCAAAATCCCAAGGGACCAATTTGAAGCAAATTGAACCTTGAATTGGACCCTTCTTCAAGTTTAAAAACCATTTTTTCTTATGGTACAATGAGTGTATTTCAAAGCTTGGGATCCAATATCAAAGATGCGTGATTTATATGTGAGAGGATTAGGTTAACCTTTGGTCTTTTCTTTCTATTTTTTCTTTTTTAATGGTTTTTTTAATTTTCTGATTTTTTCTTTTTTTATTCCTCCGCACAATGGATTTTTTTTCTAACTTTTTAACCTTTTTCATTTAAGTATTTCACCACAAACACCTTTTTCCTTAATGGTTTCTTGAAGGATTTTTGTAAATTCAAATCCACTTTCATTTTCTGCCCCACCTTCTAATTCAACTCCATTTCATGCATTTGGAAAGGTTGAAAATACTCTCCTTCTAATAACCACTTTGTGAAGATCAATAAAACTAGTCATGCCAATTTTTAAATTGGTCAAAAATGGGGGAGCTTGTGTGCTCTCAACAATGTCTTCAATCCATAGCATGTTTTTCATTTTTTTTAAATTTGAAGAACAAGGGTAAAAGAAAACAATGAAAAAGAACAAAAAACAAAGAAATGAATGACCTTGGACCTTAGCTTAAATTTTGGTTCTCCAAACCATGAGCTTTCTTTAAACCTATTTTTTTTGGGTTTGGACCAATTGGCTTTCCCTCCAAAACAATGCCATGTAAGTTAAATCATAATTTGATTTGTCTTGGTCTTGGACTTTTGTCTAAAACCATTCGTACGAATTTAAAGCTTTTGACCAATAGAAATGTTTGATTTCATTGGACCCTACTCTTTAGATCCTTGTCTAAAGTGGCCTTTATTTTTTGGGTTTAATTGTGTGTAATGGAAATGGAACCAAAACTTGTTTTTAATTGAACTAGTTTTAAATTCTTTGTGAAGATGACCAAAAATAAAAGTTTTAGAAATCTAAAAAATTGGTCTTAGGACTAGACCGGATGTTCCATTGTGCATAGAGCTATTTCTTGTACTCAAATTGTAGTTGCAATATATCATGATCAATCACCTTTAAAGAACCCATGGGTGGCATATGGAATTTTACATGTAATTTGAAACTTTTTTTAAAAATTAATGTATTTTGATTTGTAATCTAAATGGTCTATGTGTATGTGTATAATATGTACATCTATGGAATATCACAAGAACCTATACGAAACATATGGCAGCCATCAAGGTTGTAATTGCCGTTCTCACCTATGCAATTATGTGTATCAAAAACAAAAAAAAGTTAGAACTAGGAGTACATGTTCCTTTTGAATTCAAGAACTAAACAATATTGGTTTGGACCAATGTTGAACTTGGTTTTTTGATTATGAAATTGCCAATTTTCTAATTTATTATATAGGTATGTAATAAATAGAGGTTAGTTTATGAAAGAAATGTCTTTGGCCCCATCTTGGCAAACCTCAATTCATAGTACTTAGCCTTTGCTTTGACCTAGACTTCAATTTATTTTTTAATCCTTATACCAAGGTGCACCTCCACCCCATCACCAAAAATTGGCCTATGTTTTTTGATTAAAAATTTGATCTAGTACATTGTTGAGAACCATCAATTTTTTGTCCAAGGTCTATGTCTTTTTTATCTTTTTGAATTTGAACACAATAGAGAAAATGAAAGTCAGCAATCAATAGCAACTACATCATCACACCCTTTTTCCTTGAACTTCTTATGAATGCGACCTTGGAACACTTCACATGAAGATTTTCTATGTCAACAATTTCCTCTTGCTCTTTATTCAAGTATTGGAGAGTGTAATTAAATTCGACCTAAACAAAGGTGAGAAAGTTTGAATGAATAAAGTTATTTTGTTCTTTTTCACCAAATCACTTTTAAAGCTTTGGTTCATTTTTTGTGATTTAGAATTTGTTCTATCACCAATCTCAAGGTGTTTTATGCAAGTATCATAGGTTATTTTCCTATTTACTTGTTAATGAATAGCTTCCATTGTCAATGGTTTTAACTAATTACCAACCAAATTTTCATTTCATCATTCTCCAATTGGGCTAGCCTTCTCACCTTTTTTTCCCTCAATGCCTTGTTATTTATTGCTATTTTTTATGTATTTCCATTTTTTGTATGTGGTCATTGATTCATTGCAATCACTTTTGTGATGATTTAGTGTTGCCAATCTTATGGAGTCTTCAATTCTAAATGTTAGTGTAAATGTGCAAGCCAAACCACATGTTAATGACTTGTGTGGTGTCTGTATCTGATTGGCAAGATTATAGTAATAATATCATTATGAATGGATTTTTGTGACATTCTTTCATTCCATCTTGGTTGCAATGTACTCTTTTTTTACAACCATTTGTAATCCTTAAGACAATTGAACTAATATCAAATTTATGTCTTTTTAATGTGAATTTAAACATTGGTAGATTCTATTATTCCTTATACCTTGGACATTTGAAATAATCTAACATGTTTGGGTTTTCAATGTGAGTTGTTCCTAGGAAGTTCGTTGAAAGAAAGGTATAATAACAGTTGTAATGAAACTTTCTTGCAAGTCCTTAATGTGCAAGGTAAATTTGAAATAACCACTTATGGATTTGTTTATAACTAGCAAAACATAGTTAATTAAAGGTTCTTTGCCAAAAACCACCTCATTTATCCAACTAGTTTTTTTCCCAAAAAACTAGCATAGCAACAACCTTCCAAACCTACTCATACCCAATTGGTTTTTATAATGTGTAACAAATGAGATACTTAAACTTGGTTGATTTATTCAAAATTTTAAAATTCAAATATCACAAATCAACAATTATTTCTAAAAAATAAAAAATCGCCAAACTCTAATAACATCTAGTGTTGACCAATTCTTCCTTTTTGGAAGAAGCTTCAATTTCAATTTTGACATTAAAATTTTGTTTTGTTAAATTATCCAAATGCAAAAATAGGGTCCACTTGCATGTTCAAATTTAATTCATCATAGTTCAATTCATTTATAATTCATTTATAGTTTGGAAGGTTTTCAAAAAAGGTTCTTTAAATGGTGAACATAAAATTTCTTCGAGTTAATTTCCCAAAGGGATATAATTATAAAAAACATCCCCATTATTTTTAGTATGTTCAACACCAATTTGAAATACAATCTTGCAACATCACCTTGTTCACTTCATTTCACATTCATGGTTTCATACAATATCAAAGTAAAATTTCACTTGCACTTTTGTTTTGCATACTTTGTGTTTTTGTCTTTGGTTTTCACCCACCTTGGAAAACTTGCCCCTTGACATTTTAATAAGTTTACATAACAATGTTTTAAATATGTTATGGGGACGTGTTGAACGAATTGAATAGAATATAATATATATACAATAGTCAAAAACATCATAAAACATTGTAACTAATGTTTTCATTATTTAAAACTTTTAGAAGACTTGAAATGCTTTCAAAATGAGATAATCATTTATAATATGTATCCACACCTTTACATATTAGTATAATATTTCATGAAAAAAAATTTAATATCTTTCACCACTACAAAAGTCATGGATTTCTAATTCATCACCTTTTGTAGCCAAGGATAATTTGCCATATCCTCTCTATAAGCAATTTCACAATTCTTTAACTAGTCACCCAAGCAAACAATGTCACTCCTTTTATGTTGTTTGCATCCATGTGCACACTAACACTACCCAAGGCTGAAAATTTTATATGTAGGAAGGTTCCCAACAAGTTAAAACTGAAATTTATGAAGGTATCAAGTTTTACAATAAATTATAAAATCAATCACCTACTTATAAAGTTCGGCCTATTTATGAGCCTTTAAATGTTTTCAAAAAAATCTACCTACATGAATAACTTGAAAATATTTTTAAAAATTTATTCTCCAAGTTCCAATTCTAATTGTAACACAATGTTTAATTTGATAGTCCAATCTTTTTCTAGTTCCACCAAAAGGGCGTTAGGTTGAATATGAGTCACAATAACCTATACCTAAAACCTTGGGTTTAACACTTCAAACTAGGGAACTTACCAACATTAGTAATAAGTTAGTAAATTTTTTTAAGTTAAGGGAATGCAAGCTATTTTGAGTACTATTGGATCCTCAAGATGCATGGCATTTATTTTAGTTGGTGTGTGTCACTTTTGAAACACCTGGTTTTTTCTTTTTTATGCATTGGGTATCATGGAAAAAGAAAGAAAAAACAAATCTATAAAGTTATTATGTGGGTCAAATAAGGAGTGTTCCCAATGTGGGTCCTTCCCTTGATTGTGGCCTCAAGGAGCCCTTACCAGTGTTGGGCAGCTATTAGAAATAAGGCCCCCAATGGTTATCTAGGAGATCTTAGGATTCATAATCGAGGTTCCAAAAAAATTAAAAACACAGTTTTTTCATGAAAACTACGGCTTCTTGCAAGGCTTTTGAGATAACTGGGACCGATGGCTTTTTGATTCTGGTTTTTTCAAAGAGCCCAAACTGGTGATTCTGTGATTTTGAAACATGTTTAAAACTAGAATGGGTGGTTTTTTGAAAATTCAAATATGCACACGACACTCTTGCCCTTACATTGGGAAGGGCCACCAGTGCACCAATGTGGATGTATGGGCATTGATGGGTGCACCTTTTTCGTCCCTCAGCTAACTAAGGTGGCCAACTTAGGTTGACCTTTTTTTTCCCTTTCTTCAACTCAAGTTGGTTTTTTTTGGGGAAATTTTTTTTTCTTCAACCCCCATGCTCACCTAGGTTTCATATACCTACCTACATTTAGACTACCTACCTATCTACATTTATACTACCTAACTATGCACCTTGGCCTCCTCCTCCCCTACCTACCTACCTACTTGGCCACCCAGCTAGCTACCTACCCACTCATTTGCCTGCCTACCCATCAACCTACCTTCTTACGTATCTACACACTAAATCTCCACCAAGGCGATGATGATGCAAGACAATGAAGGTATTGCAATATAACATGTAAGTTGTTTTGCCACCTTTCCAACCTACCTACCGGACCCTGCAACTCCATGATAGTCGAAAACAATGTTGAAATGCCCTAAATAAATATATTACAATTAAATTAGATTTATTATTTGTACCCCTATTAAATTCAATAATTAAATTATTTGGCAACACCCATATGAAGGTATTACAAATGAATTTTGTATATTTACTCAAGCCACATCAATCCAATGATATAATTGTTTCTGCAATATGTTCATTGAACTTCCTCACAGTTAGTAGAGTTCAAACCTCTACAATACCCTTTGCACAACTTGCAAATACATATATATAAATTAACTAATCATCACATTGCCTTCATAAAGGTAATGCACACCCATCGGATGATTTTACTGAAACGCAATATCTTGAAGGCAAAGGGAAAATATCATATTGAACCTAATTTATTTTTTCAATACCTTCATCAATTAATGCATGAACACAACACATTTTAACAATAATGCAATACCCTTAAGCCTAGTTATAACTATTTATTTCATCTATTTCATCCATGCAATACCCTATGGACACATTGACAATATAATATTCAACCCAATTCACACATGCATTACCCTCATCAAGGTAATGCAAATGCACTGGATTGTGCAATACTTTCATGCCCATGATAATATATTTCACCTCATTTGATTCAAAAATGCAATACCTTAATAAAATATTGAAAATAACTTGTCCACCCCGATTCACACATGCATTACCCCCATCAAGTTAATGCAAATTTACTAGATTATTTTGGTCTTATGCAATACACCCATGCTTACGTTATATTTCATTTCATCTAATTGAACAAGTAATGTGATGCCTAAGAACATATTGAATATAACTTAATGTTTCGTAATACCTTTAAACATGTACAATTATTTTATCTTATCTACTTCATTCTATTTCATTTCATCTAATTAAACAATGCAATATTCCAAGACAAAACATTAATATCATATTCAACCATATCCACAAGTGCATTACTTTCATTAAGGTAATGCAAATCCTCCAAATCATTTTGTTGTTTTGCAATATCCTTAGGCTTAGGAGGGCAATTGCTGCTGATGTGGATGTTGTTGCGCGGAAGCGGGCTAAGGTTGTTGAGTGTCTGCAATAGGCCGATCGCTCGAGGGAGTGGGCTTAGTAGGTTAGGTCCATGGTTGGTGTGGCATTGGGCCAGGGTGCCCCACAATGCATCCTATACCGCTCTGGTGTGCCATTTCACAACCCATTAGTCGTGCTATGGCGTTTTGGGGAGCATTTCACCAAGGTTTTGGGGGGTGGAGGGGACATTTCCCTGTCGGTTCGGGATCTTTTAGACACGCTGGTTTGTGAGGTTGAGTTTTCCTTGGGTGTTGAGGGTGAAGTCTGTGACAAGCCTTCTTTGTAGGAGGTGGCTAAGTGCATTGCTGCATTGCACAATGTAACGACTCCTAGGGTAGATGGTATCACTACCCCATTGTTGAAGGCAGGGTTGGAGCCTACTGCTTGGCTCCACAGGGTCATCTTGGTTGTTTTGCATAGTGGCAGGCCCCTAAGGCGTGGAAATGGGCTTTGGTGGTTCCACTATACAAGGGCAAGGGCTCGCACTAGTGCACGGATAACTACCAAGGAATCAGTTTGTTGAGTATCTCAGGCAAGGTTTATGCGCTATTGCTAATGCACTGTTTGGGGCAATGTGTGGGCGGCCAACTGCATGAGGCTCAATGTGGTTTTCATGGTGGTAGGGGTATAGTCGATGCAATGTTTGTCCTACACCAGCTTTCAGGGCGGGCCTAGGCTAGCACTAACTTACAGCTGCACCTAGCCTTCATTGACCTCACCAAGGTTTATAACAACATCAACCGGGATGCCATGTGGCAGGTTCTTTGCACCTATGGTGTCCTTGTTCACCTCATCAGCCTCCTTGAGGACCTGCACTCGGGGACACAAGTCGTTGTCTGACTTGGTGGTCATTTGGGGCGAAGCTTTTCGATCACTAGAGGTGTGTGGGAGGGTTGTGTGGTTGCCCCTTTACTTTTTAATGTGTTCTTGGATTTCATTGTTAATAAGGCCCTTAGGGCGTTGCCAAATTATGGGGTGGAGGTTGAATTCTAGTCTGGAGGGGAGCTGGTGTACACCCCTGGTTCGACGCCTTTATCTCTTGCCACCATTGTTGTGTTGTTGTATGCAGATGACATGGTTCTGTTCAACACAAATGTTGGGAAGCTGGTGGAAATGTTGAAGGTGGTTGATTTCTGGGCATCTGAGATGGCCATGCGCATCAATGTTACCAAGACCAACACCAAGATCATGTTAGTGGGTAGGGGTGCCCCCCAACTGCTTGTTAACACCCCCATCTGTAGTGGTTCGATGCAACTAGTGGAGTCTTTCAAGTATTTGGGAGGCATTGTCAACTCCCAGGTTAGCTTGCAAGAGGAGGTTGATACTCATCGTGCGCATGGGCTGGGCGCTTTTGCACAATTTTCCCATGTGTGGGGGAATCGCCACCTCTCAGTGCAAACCAAGGTGAAATTTTTTAATTTTTTTATCATTCTACACTTCGTCTACGATAATGAAATGTGGCCTTTGACACGAGCACGAGGGGACAGGCTAGAGACTGCATACAACAGCTACCTGAAGCGGATTTTGGGGGTTGGCATTGTTGACCACCATAGCCTTGAGCATATGAGGGGCAAGTGTCAGGTACCCTCACTGAGGTGGTTTTTGGCCCAAAGAAGGCTATCATGGCTAAGGCACATGGCTAGGATGCTTGAGGAGAGGTACCCATGTCAAGTGTTGTTTTCATGTCTACGTGGTGCTAAGCACTCCAGGGGCCATCTTTGCCCAATCCTTTGTCTCCATAGTGTGCAAGGACCTTCAGGCAGTTAACATACCATCCGCACAAAGGGGTTGGTATGAACACACTTAGGACTGGCCTTAGTGGCAGGTTAGCATCAAGGAGTTACCCACTTGGAAAGGTGCCTCGATGCCCACTCGGCAAAAGCCTCTCAAGTCTTGTTGACTACAAGTTCAGGCATAAGCTACCTTTATAGCTTTTGTTTATTTGGTCTGGTGATCATGTGGCACCATCTGATTAACACTCCTGACATGCATTACTTGCATGGAAAAGGCTAAGTTGGTAAAAGGCAATGATGATGATGATGATGATGAGTTTAAATTATTTCATCTTATGTAATTAACAATGCAATACCTTAAGGACATATTGGAAATAACTTATGTTGACCTTGTATACAATACTTTAATATGGGTGTTAATCAATATTTTAATTGCAACCTCACATAAAATTAAGGTAAAAAATTTTAGTCCAATTGTAATACCCTCATTTGGTCTACCCTATTCCTATTGGGGTTATGCAATACCATCATGGGTGTATTATGGTTAGGTTTAGGGGTCAGGGTATTGCATGGACCAAAAAATAATTAGAACCTATGCAATACCCTCATCATGCATATTTAAACTATTTCAAAGTTCTAACTATGAAATAAGGGATTGTTTTTATGATGATGGTATTGCACAAAAGCATGCCTTTAGGCTTTTATGGAACTTGCACAAATTTTTAGATTATAATTACAATACTTTCATATACTAGCAATATATCCAATCAATTTTTTGCTCAATGCAAGATGCACATACATCACATGTGGGTATTAGTAACATTGTTTTTGTACAAATAAAATTCAATTTTTTTACAAGTTGTAGGTATCTTTGCATACATTCATTTTTTATGCCAATGGGCTATATCCATGGAGGCTAAATTAATTCACAAAAATATGGCATGAATTTATGGACGCCATACACATGGTACAAAATGTGTATTAATCCAAAAATGGAATGTCAAGTTAAAACCCACAAAATGCTCTATGACCATGCTCTAATTGTTTTCACCTTCATTTTCACTTGAACTTTCATTAGAGCTTTCACTAATAAATTTCAATGATAATCTATTTGATAATGTGCCATTGCATGTAGTACAAATTGAACATATTATTAGGCGTGTAATTGCCAGTTTGCCTAAAATTGTTTTCAATGCATTGGTTATAAGGCCTCCGTGGTGGTATTTTGAATCTTAAAATGGACATACACACAAACCAATGAATATAAATTGGAAAACATATGTTTGAAGGATAATGCAAATTTGAAGTGAAAATTGAATGTAATGGAACTTATTAGCCATGAATCATCTCCGATTCATGATAATTCATGAGTGATTTCCTTTTTGCACTCCTTTTTGGATGAAGATCCCATCCAATTCCAACTATCCCAAACATTTTCAAGGCCTTTCACATAAAAGATCTTGTTAGTTTGACTTAAATTAGCAAGATCTTCATCCTTCTTTAACTTGGTCATTACATGGGGGGGATGGACCCACACCCCATGTTGGAATGCCCAATAAAGTGAGCAACTTGGAAGAGGTGACTTTTACCAATGTAGGTTTTGGTGCTAGTTTTATTCATAGTGCATCATTCTACAAATGATCCCATTTACATGCAACATGGATCTTTGTTTGAACAAATTTTTTTGCTTATTGCATTGAAGCCTATAAAAAGGATTACTTAAGACCCGTGCATTCATCGATGCATGGTCTTGATGGTGTGGCCCCTTTTATCAAATAGATGGGTGTTTGGGCTTCCCCAATTATGTGGAAAGATTGTGCTCTTAATGCAAACATTTTACAAGCAAATATTTTTCCAAATAAGATGTATTGCAAGCTTCAACCTTGCAAATAAACCTATGCCCATTTTTCTCCCAAATCATGCTTTCTTTGGTAACCCCATGCAACACATTTACCTTTAAACTAGCAAAATTTTAAAAAAACAAGGGAAAAGACCAATAAGATTTTTACATACAAGTTAAAAATATGTAAAGAAGTTCACCTTCATGGCACCTACTTTGATGGTGATAGTGACACATGCTTGTGTTAGACCATGGAATTTAACAACTTAGTTATTATTAAGGAAAAAAGTTACCAAATTAAAAAAAAAGAAAGAAAAAAGATAAAAACACATGAAAGTAAGACTTGTGTATTGTCTACATTGTGTCTTATTATAACTATTGTCCTGTAGTAACTACCGTCATGTAATAAATATTGTTTTGCACATATCGTCATCTGGAGACTTGGAAAAAAACCCATAATTGCTTACAGACCTTCGATAGTTGTTGCTTACCATCTACAACATTTGCAAACCTTTTGTAGTTGTTGTTTAATGTTTCTAGCACCTATAGGCCTCAAATGTCATGTTGACCTCTTTATTGCTACCTTATAGTGGTAACTATTATCTTGTGGCAAAATGCACTTTTTACTCCAAAGCTATAACAAAAAATAATAATGTTATAACTTTATAGAAGAAAACAAGAACTAATACATAAGAATATTAGGGTCTTATATAAAAACTTGATATGAGTTATTCTTTTTCCTTTATCACACTCTAAATAGAACACACATTAAGAAGAAAAACTAGAATCCATATAACTTTAACCATTCTCCGTTATATAAGGACAAATACAATTCTTTCCCATGTTTTTTTTTTCCCGCACAAGAGTATCACACACAAGCATCCTCCTAATGCTATGACTTATGAAAACTCATGAACCTAATCATCTAATCTTTTAATGAAATCCTTCATTCACTATGATAAAAATGGGTGTTTTGCAACTGGCTTTACAATTTAATTTTTTAGTTGCACTAAACACTTGCAACTCATTGTATTTATATGTTGTGAATGCTAATGGACAAGTTGCATGAATTATGAAGTTGCAATTCATCATATATATGGTGTAATTCATTACAATTCATTTGCAATTTAGTCAAAATAATTCATTTTCAATTATTATGCAATTCCATTATAATTACACCCGTGATGTCATACTAATGTCATTAATTGTCAACCATTTATCAAAATATAACACGTGGCATTATGAAAATTTTTGGACCTAAAAATTATTTTCTTTTCAAAATACTGATTTTTATTGTCCAATATGATTGTTAATGATGATCCAAAATTGTGACAAATGGTTCAATTGAAAATTGCCACATGGCATATTAATTATTTTTTGAAAAAAATATAAATATCTATTTTAGTAGCTAGGTAGGTCATACATAACCATGGGTTGGTAGGTCCTACATATTTAACTAAGACTTATCTGCCTACCTACATAGGTAGGTAGAAAAATAGGACCTACTTATTTACTTAAGTAGGTAAGTAGGTAGGAAAACACAAGATTAAATGAATTAAAAAATAACTATGAAATTTTGTTTTTAGGTTGAATTGTTTTGCGTTCATCCCAAAATGACACATGTATTTTAATGTGAGAACATAAAAAAACAAACCCTTTTTATATAATTTGCAACATGGGATTCAAAAATAAAACATATGGGTTAAATTTTTTAGTTGTTTCTTAGTTGTAATTGAGTTGCAACTATAGGATAAATCAACTACTGACCAAACATTTAAGCATTCAAGGCAAGCTAGATCCAAGGGGAAGGCTTTATTGTTTCTAATGTCTAAAAAAAACTTGAACATTCTTGTTGGTGCATTTGGCGCACTAAAAATCATCAAAAACGAAATAAAATTGAGAAAGTTACGGCCCCCTTAAGTAGAGGGGGTCAATAATTCAAAAAAACAAACCATCGAATGCTAGAAAGGCCAATTCCCAAACGCCCAAAAAATTCCTTGTATGTTGGTATGTTATTATCAAAGATCAAAGATGATTTGTAGAACTTTAGGTGGTGTTCCTATAACACTTTAAATCATTTAAAATGAATGAGAAATAATAAAGTTATGAGGTTTGAAAATAAGAGGGGTCCAAAGAGGAAAAAAAAAACAAAAAAAAACCATGTTTTATAAAGTGAAAACCTTATTTTTCTTCTTCTTGTTTTTTCATTACTCTTTTTCTTTTGCACTTCAAAGATGATTTCTAAAGCTTGAGGTAATGTTTTCATAACATTCTAAATCATTCAAAATGAAGCACATATGGTGAAGATATAGATAACTATTCTATCATATGCAGGTGATCGATGATAGCTAGCTTACTTTTAAAAGATTTCCCACATGCTTTGTGCTTGTTTTTCATTATGTAACTTATACAATTAAATTAGTGATTCTATGATAATTAAACATGTGAATTAAGTATTTCATATTTAATTATTGAAAATAGGGATTCAATTTATTTGATTGAATTAATTATTTTGTTCAGATAATTGATTACCAAATGATGTAATTATGTAATTAATCACTTATCATTTGAAAATTTGAATTTAAAAAAATAAATAATTAATGAACTAATTACTGTATAAAACTTTTTGCAAATAAATTACTTCTGTCCTAAACCTTTCACTCTAGCTCCAACTCATTTAGGATGAAAGACACTCGGCCGGGCAACTTCGATTTTATGCCAAAGAAAGATTTTTCTGATGAATGGACTGAATGAAGTCACTTTTTTGATTATTTTAATAAAAAAAATAGGGTTGGGACTTATGTTTGGAGTTGGATTTCCATTTGTTCTGGACCCAACTCCTTGCCTAAGTCCCAACCCATGAAACCAAAAAGTACAGCCACATAGGATTCCTACTCACGGTTGGGACTTATAAATCTGGCCCCTGGTGTGAAGGACTTATCCCGATTTGGAGCTCTAAACCAATCAAATTGCAAGAATGAATGGGGACTTGTAAATCGGGCCCTAGTGTGAAACGTCTCTTATCTTCAAAGTTCTTTTCCACACAT
>Ga0116229_10009194_pt1 | contig 15157 bp, 10 predicted proteins | sample S1TSphgellanicum_3_FD_87313 | JGI IMG/M metagenome (GOLD analysis project Ga0116229, IMG submission 87313) | Host-associated microbial communities from peat moss isolated from Minnesota, USA - S1T2_Fc - Sphagnum magellanicum MG | ecosystem: Host-associated > Plants > Peat moss > Unclassified... | reverse complement strand
TAAACGTCATTTCCGCCTTGGATTCAATCTCTCACTATCTTAATGGGTTTGTGGGTTCGCAGATCATAATAAAGGTTCTTGGATCCTGGGCTGCTCTTGTCTTGGAAATCTTCAACAAATAGGGTGAAGGTGATTTTGATTTTTCAAAGGGGTACATGTCAAAACAGTTCTTGTGCCCCACCCCAGTTCCTTGTATATCCCTCATAGTGGATTTTCAATCTCTTATAACTATACTCTTGTATCCATTGCAGAACTAATTTGTTTGAGAACTAAAATAAGCAAATTGAACTTGAGATTAATGTTGTGCTGTGGAAGGTCACAAAGCATGAGCTTCATGAGATAAACCCATTGGCAAAATTCCTATGTTTCAAGGATGTTGTGTTATCACATGGTGGCAAGGTGTGGTAATTGCATTGCTATTTGCCACAGGGGTTTGCAACCCATTGGTTGTTGCTGCACAAACCCAGTGACAACCATGTACTTGAACAGCTCCAGACCAGCCTCCAGGACTTCATCATCTGCATTGAAGTTAAGTTCTCAATTGAGTTCCTGTAGAAGTCTGAACAGTCTCACAAAGATATTGTACATTGTATGTTGAAAAAGGTAAGATTTTGGGATCCCACTTGCCAAAGGGAAAATCCAAAAAATTTATCATCTCAGACTTGCATTTCTTCATGTGTGAAAATTATAGATGCTGACTGCAGTTGTGGTGCACACCTACTAGATGTGCACCCAGCTACTCCTTACCAGCAGCAACATGTGGACAGTGGAGAGGTGCAGGATTTGAACAGTTTTGGGAGTTGTGGTGGATGTAATTGGAGAAGATCTAGAGATTGCAGCCACAAGTGTCAAAGATAGTATACAAGATGTTGTCATGGGAGGGGATGGACATGTAAGAAAAAATTTCCTCGCCAAGTTCTTTCACATGAATTTTCTAAACTGAAATTCTTTGATTTCCAAAGGTTGAAAGAGTTTTTGGTGTTCTCTCACCCTTCTCCTGGGTTGTTTTCTTCATTTTGTGGCAGACGTGAGAATTACAGTTTCACAGGCAGTTGAGCCCGTAGAGACAGGCTTCACAAAGGTCAACAAAGCTGGACATGACAATGTGTCAAAGATGAATGAATCGCTACATGAGTAAAGGACAAAGTTCAATGAAACATTTCATAAGACAGTTCAGCATTTGGGCAGAAAGGAAAAGGAGGAGATTGGCAAAGATGGAACATACATCATTGATGAGGAGGATGACACAGAAATTGTGGAAACTAAACAAAATGTATGAGTTGAGCAAGACACAGGACAATGATCATGAGGTACCCATCAAGTCCTTCAATTCTCAGAAAAGAAGTTTCAGGCTCAATGATGACAACTTCTTGTATAAAGGGTGGAAAGTGCAGAGAAGATCAATTCCAGGCAACAGAAAGAGATCAGGTCAAATACATCACAAATGAAGGAGAGAACAACTGCTAAGGAAAAAAAACACCAATGATGCTGGTGAATATCAACAAGAAGAGAAGTTAAAAATCAGCGAGTGACACGAAGGTGGCTAGCTGGGAACGGTGAAGCTATAAGCAAGGAGACAATGGCAGAATGAATGGGTAGCAAAGAATGACAATGGAGATGTTGACAAGAAAGAAATTACTGAAGAATTTGAAGAGATCAATATTGATACAGGAGAACTGGTAAAAGGGTGTGAAGAAGGTACACACAGAACACTAGTGCTGATTGATTGAGGAATGACCATTGCTTGGAAGAGCATCTACAGTGGTGCTCAGTACCTGACCCTGCCAAAATATTTCTCATATCCAAGTTTAGTTATTTACTTTTTTTCCAACCCCACTCATAATGCTAAAACTGGTACTGCACAGTGCAAATAGGTGAGAGACTACTAATAGCAAACCAACTGATCGACCAATCAAAAACAGGGAGCAATAGTGAGATCATATTTATTACACTCTTCTTTGGCAAGTAATGGGCTTTGCCGTGCTTTTTACCAACCTTAAGAAACTGTGCAAAAATGCTGGGCCAAAACCTCGTTGCTGAGCCAATCTGGCATGTTTTGACTTTTCTTCATCCAATTTGAATTTGCAGAGACAATAATACTAAGCACTGGTGGAGTTGTCCTAAATAGCTTGCATTTTCTAGCAAGCACTAAATGTACAGATTTGCATGATCACTGAAGAACTGAGACTTTATGTGCTCATCAATGAAACAAAAAGAATCATTAAATATATACATATATCAACAATCAATCATATTTGCAATGTAAATAATGCAATGGTTGCATAGAAATATAAATGTTTTTATTTGGGTTCTCATTTTAAAGTGATAATATTTTAATTCAGGTTTCTATTTTATGTTTCACTTGCTTTGTTTAATATTCGGCACTTCAACAACCAATACCAACACAATTCCATTACAATTCATATGTACAACAAATATGGGGCAAAACAGTTATGTACCTTTGGAACAAGCCATGTAGGACCTTTTCCACTTAGGAATGCCCAACAAGATAGAAGCACTTAAAACTGTCAAAGCAAGCCATTGGGAGTAAATCACATTTCAATTTTTATTTATACTCAATTTTTCCTTAAAAGATAAGACCATTTGAAGTTCAACTTAACTGAAAGCTCTTGTTTTCGGACTTTTTTTAATCAATTAGTTATGAATTTAAGAAAATAAATAAATTGTATGGGTTTTAAAAATTTGTGATTAGGCTCCTCTTTGATTGGGGGGTGTGGGTAACATCTTTAGTCCTCCAAAACAAGCTTTTGATATGATCAAACACTGACCTTAATATCATCAAACAAAGCCTTTTAATAATACAATAAGCAAAAATCCTTAAACTAAAGTTCCATGTGTCCAATTTGGAAATCTTAAAATTGAGGACACATGTGCCCAAAGTGACATCTTAAATAATGATTTTAATATAGTCAAACAAGGCTCTTAATACCAAGCCACTAATCTAATCATGTAATCTTTAAAGTTGTCTTAAATTGTCTTTTATTGCAATTACACATTCCAAAAACAAATTGAACACCCATAGGAGCTCAAAGTAGGGGTTGGTTTAGGGTAAGGTGCTTTTACCTTATCACAAGTAGGCCATTATCATGCATGGCATTCCTTGTAATTGTTGATATTTGTATCAATGTACTATCTTTGTTTAAGGTCTTCCAAGTTCCTTTATCCATGTTTTGTATTTTTCTTTGTTTGAAGTATGTTGAATTGAATTAGGTGATTCTTCTATTATAGACCATTATTTATGTGCAAGCATGATCTCCTTGCTTGTTGCATTGCATTTTATTTTAGCTTCCAACTCCATTGGATATGATTCATGACTAATGGACCATATGAGAAGCTTTACTTTTCATATGAAGAGTACTTGTGTAATCCTTTACAAGTTCATAGTCCTTCTATATTCAACTTCCAAGAAAATTAATGCCTGTTGTCTCTTGTTTGCAATATTTGTAAAATCAAGTATTATTCAAACCAATTTTTTATTATGTATTGTGCAAGGAAATGATGATTACCAACATTAATATTGTTGGCAACAAACACTTAATTTGTAATGAAGACACATATCTTTGAATGTAAAAAAAAAAAAAAAAAAACAAAAATACTTGTATAACAAGTCAAATATTGGTTCAAAATGGTGACTTTTTAATCTTCTCCTTTTGTGTTTCATCCCTTTTGCATAAATCCTCTTGTCTTTAAGGGGAAAATGAATGTAGGAAAAAAAAAAAACTTGATATGCTTCTTTGATGGTTTTGGTGCTTCTATTTTAGTTGTGGGCTTGCCAACAAGGTTGGTGTAAGATGAAAGTAATGAGTCAAAATTGAAATAAAGGCAATGCATCACCCAAACACATTCCCTAGGTGAGTAGGACGTGTGTGGAAGTGCAAGGGAAGAATTTTCATAGTTTCTAAGTTCATTCACACTTAGAAAATCATGATTCTCCTAAAGTCCCAAGACCTTTGAAACAAGATTAAGGTCTTGTCCAAATCAAATGATATGTAGCTTGGCGAAAAGATTTCATTGAATATTATTAAACATTGTGTTTGCATTCGATTAAAAACTATATATATATATATATATATATGATGATTTGCAAGGTTAAAAATTTGCATAACAAAAATTGCCAAAATGACTCCCCCTCATTTAGACCATCATTTGGGGACCAAATGACATCTAAGTGAAAAAAATGATCCATCATTGAAAAGGTTTTTTCAAGTGTTAAAAAATAGTGTAATCATGTGTTTAATTTGGTTGAGGTTTGTAGATGTTAATTGTTAGTTCATTAAAGTGGTTCAAGACTGGTTTAAAATTTTGATAATTTATGCATTTTGGAATGCCCAAGGCTAATTACAAGATGGAGATCAAATTTGAGAAGAGAATAGCCTTAGTAGGGTCCACATAACTTGTTACATATAATCATCAATTGGGGGAAATCTACCTTTGCAATTCAAAACCTTAAATATGTGGAACTTCTATCAATTCTAGTAATCATTCTATGATATTCATCCGGAAACAAGGCAAATACCACATAAAAGCCAACAAATTGGTCACTATACCAATTTATCATTAAAATTTTCATTTGAAAACTTTATGGGGCACTACTACAAATCATTTTGAACACATAGAGGGGTAGGTCAATGTCATACCCCTAGAAACAAGGTACATTGTAATGTGAACATTTTAAAAATTACCTTTATCCAAATGCTCACATCCTATTGGGTTTTTTAATAATTCTATCTAGCCAATAGAACTACTAAAAAATGCACATAAGTGTTGGTTATCAATGCTATGATCTATACACAAAATTATTTTGGTCATATAAAGATATCATGTGTGGAATATCAATATGTTGTTTTGGGCAAATTGGTGTATGCATATAATATTATCAAAATACCATGCAAGGTTATTCACATAAGTTTCATCTTTTGGATCTATGGTGTAATTATTCAACTTTTAAAAAATAAATTCCATCCTGAAATCATTTAATGAAAATAATTACTAAAATTTCCTACCAAAATGTTTTTTGGACAATTTTAGACAATAGATGAACTTCAATTGAGGTGATTTATATGGCATTGGAAATGTTTTTCCAAGGGTTACAAATTGGACAATTTAAATGCTCAAGTTGGAGTCTATTTGAAAAAATTATAAGTTGCCAAAATTTTCGATTAAACTAGCTATTGAATGATTACAAACTATACCAAAATATCTACCAAACTTGAAGAAGTTATGAGTTTTCAATGTTATGTAACTAAAATATTGGTCACCAACTAGTAAAGATGACTCTACCACTTTGGTAAGGGTGCCACCTTAATGAGTTTTGGATAACAATCAACTTATGAAGGATTATTAAAGGTTTTTGACCTACCTTTAAAACTAGCATTACACCTATCGAAAGGAGAATGCACCATTTTATAATTCTATAAAAGTGGATGGGAGTAATTCTTTAAACATTTAGATCCTCAAATGTTTATATATATATATAAGAATATAAAAGATCACCACTTGAAGATTCAAAAGTGTCTTTTAGAACTTATGTATTTATTTCTCTAGAATATTGAAGTATCCTTTGCATTTTACTTTTCTTATCTCCAAATTCAAGTTGTGCATTGTTCTATTTGTCAAATTTTGTGGCAAACCTTTTTAGATTTGCAACAAGTGTTTGATCATTCCATTATTTGTGGTACATACTTCTATAATAGAAATTAAATTGATATTCATGCAAGTTTGATTTGATTTTTTTTGTTTTTACTCAATTTGGTAAAATTTCTTTTTACAAAATCTTTTCTTCATATTCTATGTTACAAAAGTTCCAAGATTTTTTTTGGGAGCATTTCCCCTAGTTTTATAGTATTAATTTGATGAACAACATTGATAATCAATTTTCAAGTTTTTTTCAGTTTTTTTTTTGGGGTGTATCATTTATAAACAATGTGTGCAAAAATTGGTAAGGAGAATGTAAAATTTTATTTGTAGGTAGGGAAATAGGTTTGTGTGAAGGAGGGAGGCATGTATATTATAAGCTTCACCCAAATACATAAATAGATATCAATTACAAACATTTTCTTTCCATGAATTGGTCAATTTCATCCATTTAACATATTTGATCATTTTATTGTGCTTTTCATTCATGGAATTCATTTTTTTCCATGTGGTAAATTCCATGAAAATAAAATCATCTATTTTTAATGATTCATTTCATTACACCCAAACATGGTTTTTACAATTGGTCCTTTTCAATTGTATTCAAATTTAGCTCACCATGTCATTTTTAGTTATTTTTTAATCAATTATACCATCTATAGTTGTATAGGACTAATCATGGATGCCATGTTTTGGTGTAATGGTTATGATGTCATCAATTTTTTTGATATGTATTATGTTATCACTAAGATGCATGGCATGGAATTGTGAAAATTTTCATTTATATATGTTAATTTAAATTGTGTGGTCGATGTCAGCCATGTAATTGATTTCAACAATATTACCAATTGCCTTTATGTGGTCAATTTTTCCATGACTTGGTGGGGGAAATAGAAAAAAAAAAAAAAAAAAACGTGAATAAAAATATAGAATGCAATATATGGTTGTTGGGTAAAAATTATAAGTTAATTAGTTAAAAAATAGGATATATTTTATTCAAATAATCAATTTAATTATAATATATGGTATGTAATAATATGAAATACTGAATTATAATTAATATAGGGTGACTTTAATATATATAATAAAATTAAATAATAATAGGTTGATAAAAAATGGGTTGGACAATTATCTAATACCCCCTAAAAATGATCGTTTGATGCACATAGATCTCAAACTTTACACTAAATGTCCCCCCAAGGTCCATCTTCTCTTTGTACAATCATGCACTAAGGTGACTTTAAAAATCAAATGAATACACACTCATGAACATTCCCAACCCCATTGCCCAACAAATATTACATATATTGCAATGTAATAATAAATGAAGCTAGACATAATGTTATACATGCCACCCATGTTTTAAAGAAATTTGACACCTTGGATGAAAAAAAATCTCAAATAAAGTAGACCAAATGGTTGAATATTGCAATTGACCATAAACATATAATTTTATAAATGAAAAGATGTGACCACATCCATGAAACTAATTTCTAAGATGGAATTTTCAATACAAATAAAGTCATGAATGAAAGGATGTTCATGTATGAAATTTATTGCAAATGTAATTGATCAATTGGGGTAAAACATGATGATGGACAAAAGTATGTTGAGTATATGCTTACAAGCATACATATTTTTGGTCCTTTTTGAACTTCTTTCAATAACCATGTAGGAGCTACCAAATCCATTTTGTCAAAGGAAAAATTGAATATTTAACATAAATAAATCTTATTTATTAGAAGTTGGTTTATTTTCATAATGCATGAAAAATGTACATGTCACTTCCTTTTTCTCTTATAAGGAGGATTTAGGATCACAAAACTCATATATGTTCTTTATGGTTAAGCATGGAAGTTGAGCTCGTGTATAGACCAATGTTGTGAATGTAAGTGTAAATGAGGTGTAAATTACTTTGTATAAGCATGTACATGTAAATTGTTTACATTTACACTTAACCAAGTGTATATGATTCCATTTATGTCCAAAAAATGGTATGGAAATAGTGTAAATCATTCTCACATGTAGTTATGTAAGCCAATGTAAATAATTCTAAGACACGTGTGAATAATTATTGTATTTTTACTCAACCCCAATACTCACATTGACATTTGTAATGGGTCAATTCAAATGCTTGTTTGATATTGGAAATCACTTTATACTTCATTCTTCAAGTGTATTGATAAAAAATTGGTGAACCACTTGAACATGTAAAAAATGGTGTCTACTTGTCTTGCACATATATATATTTGTCTTATGTAATTACCTAGTTTTACATGACCATTACATTGCATGTAAGTGTGTTTGTTTTACACTTATACTTCAATCATTTTACACATCATCAAATGGCCTTAAATGATTATAAACTTACATTTATATGACATGTGTATTTTAAACCATATACATGCACATATATATTGCATGAACATATTATATGTGATATGCTCTTTTTACTTATTGCAATGTTCCAAAATATACTAACAATATATGTCCATTTGGATGTGATCATGAAAGTTTGATGTCAACTCTAATAATATTATACTTCAAAATTATCACATCCCTAATATTTTCTTGATCTGAAATTTAGTGAAATGCATTTTTGTACAATATGATATGTAGGGTGGTACATTGATGGCAATGTTGCGGAATGTTCATTTCAAACCTATCCCTTGACAAAAGAGGTGCTTGAATGGAGGGAGACATGCATGGGTTGGAGTGAGAAAAAGTTGTGAGTTGCTTTCAACTAGTGTTAGACTGGGATGGTCAACATGAGCTATATAATCTAGAAAGAGGAAGGTAGTTGGTGAAGTACAAAAAGAGGAACCAAAACTTGAAATTGTGAAAAAAAGGGCTAATCACCCAACAACTTTTTTACTTCATATGCCCTTTATAGCCAAAATGGGTTAAACTGTCTTACGGATGATTGCCACTTCGGCAACATCACAAAAAGAAAAAAGAACCCTTCAATTTCCACAATGCTCCTAAATCTCAACCAAAAGTTTGGCTTACTGATCATCCTAAAACTATTGACTCCACAGCCAACCAAATATGAAACCTTAATCAAGCTTCTCATCTAATAAGCTTCATGGGTCCAAGAGCATATAGAAATTAGATTAACCAAAATGGGCAATTCGTCAGCTAAGACAAAATGGCTTCCAAAAACCCACAATACCCAATAACTAACATCTTGAGACTACCTTAGAGCATCCCCACTGGTGCTGAGTATGTGACCCTCCACATTAAAATTGGATGAAGAAAAGTCAAATGATGCCAGTTTAGCTCAGGAAAATGGTTTTGCTCCTGCAAATTTGCTGAGGTTGCTGAGGTTGCTCAGGCTAGTAAAATGCGCAGCAAAGCTGTGCACCTGGTACAGAAGAGTGTAATAAATAGTATCTGTCTGCTGCTCCCTGTATTGATTGGCCAAACATAATGAGTGGTCCAGGTGGTTTGCTATTAGTAGTTTCCACGTATGTGCAGTCCCAGTTTCAGTTTTATGGGTGGGGTTGCAAAAAAGTAAATAAACTAAACTTGGATGTGAGAAATATTTTTGCAGGGTCACATACTAAGCACTGCTGGGGATGCTCTTGTACTGATTGGAATATCACAGGGCTAGTTCCTGGGTGACCACTTACTGGCAATTAGAACTGGCCCCCACAATTTTAGTGGGTAGCCCACTTAGAGTTCCCTATAATATAATAGATTTCCAGTATATTGCCCTCATATGATATAGAAATGCTCAATTGCAGATTGAGCATAACCTCTTGTGCAGTAGTGTACAACCAAAGCTGCAAGGATCCAATCGATCCAGGAGAGCGGATCTGATATGGCAACATAAACATACATAAACAATATCTCATGACCATAAGATTGCGTTCTAAAAGGAAGAAATTTATTATTATTATTACTACCGTACCTGACATTTGATGTTTGGCATGAGTTAATCATCCACAAAGACATTTATAGTTTGAGAAAGAAAATACAACAATTTATTTCATGCTGTTTCAAACAAACTCGATGTCTGAACTCACTCACCCACGGTGTCCTACTTAGAACAAATGACATGAAGTTTTGCTTCCAAATTGTAGTAACAAGTGGGGATTCATACACAGACTACATGAAGTTTCTAGATCTAGTCCTACTGTCAAACATTTTGACAGATTTGAAATGGGGTGTGTGCAGTCTGGATATATGTGTGGTGCAAGCTTCCATGGAGTTTATCCTTTTATCAATAAATAAATAAATAAATACATAAATAAATAAATCCATGTATTCCGTGATTTCTATTGTTGATCTTTTAAGGTGTAAAAGACCTCCTTGGATTTTGACAAATTGTTTCCCGTGATATTTGGTAGGTATCCATTGGGTATCATAGGACAAAATTTTTAAAAAAAAGTCGTGACTGATCTTTATATCCTTGGTAAAGCCCTCGGCTGCTTACCTCAATCCTTTCATGATTGGGAGAAGTATTTTAGGGTTGGGGAATTTTTTTTATTCACACTTGTATTTATTCCTATCACATATACAAATAAATGAATATATAAATATGTAGTCACCTTTTTCCTATTGTGAATTGAAGTTTTTGGAATTTTTGAAATAAAATGGGAGATTAATTAATGACTAACTTATGATGAAGTTCTACTAGATCATAATTTCACAATTTTACTAATGCAAAAATGCTCCCATCTTCATGTAATTAGAGAGATACATGTGTGGTGGTTTCAACTTTTTAACTCTTCAATAGTAATTAATGATTTTTTTGGTGGTGAATTTTTTAGCAAGATTTCAACCTCAAAAGGTTTATCCTGTCACAAATCCCCTTTTTTTTTAAAAGGAAAAAAAATTCATCACATATTCGAAAAATTTGTTTGGAGAAAAATTCATCACATTTCAAAAATAATTTCTAGTTTTGAGGCAGTTTGTTTTGCTAGTGTTCTAGAGTTTGGACCATTTTTCTTACAAATTTGTCATGAATTAATGCTAAATCTTTTTTTGGGATGACTGGGAATGGCAATGTTACATCAGAAAAATGAAAAATAAATAAAATTAGAAAATTTTAAAAATAAAACTCTGACTGTGAAGGCAAAAATTTTCTTAAAAAATTCCTTGGCCACTTCCACACATGTTTGTCTAATAAATAATAATTAATTTTGAGAATTCCATTTCAACATCTGATATATTCCTAAATATTTTATCAGATTCTTTATTTTCTTTCATAATTTTACTTTTTCTTCCAGAAAAAAATAATTAAAAAATAATAATTTCAACTTTTCTGAAAATAAAATAAGTGGTGTAGTAGAACTGGCCCACCAGGTAGCTACTAAACTACTACAGTAAACATATCATCTCTACTATTTCCTCTTTAGGCTAGCCAGTAATAAGAGCATTTCCACCAGAAAACAATTTCATGGCATGTACACAGTAGGGTAACTTTGGATGAAGTATAGCCATTAAAGTATAGCTATTAATTTTAATGGCTATAATAACTTCATCCAAAGTTTATACTTTTGTGAACAAAAAAAAGACACTGTAATACTTTCACTACCATGGAAACTGAATGAGAGGAGAACTTGTGGGTGGGTGGGTGGATGGATGGAGGAGATTTCTGGTACAAGTTTTACAATATAGAACAATTAAAGCTCCAGAAAATTTTATATAAACTGACCAGAGGGAGAGACATGTTCCTTTGTCCTGCTGACCTCGGGCACAAATCTCAAATCTCTCACTCCAGGCTCTCATATAATTACATCATCATCATCTTTGTGATGAGTCTATGTTACCTATCCTCAACTCCCCTCCTCCTCGCCCCCCCAAAAGTCTAGGTTACAAGAAAGAATAAGAGAAAATTAATTGGACATGAAAATTAGTGAAAATTACAGTCTAATTAATTAAGTAAGTAAGGGCTGAAAATTGAATCTTCACCCAGACATAAAAAGTCTAGACTACAAAAAATATATATAATAAAAAAAGGATGATATTCACCATACTTCCCCTACCCCCCCCCAAAAGGTCTCTAGAGTCTAGAAACTATCTACTACTACTACCCAAAAAAGGGCAAAAAGAAAAAGAAAAAAAGAAGAGTTGTACATGGAAAGAAAGAAAATAGTGGTAATAATAATAATAATTATTATTATTATATTGCTGCAAATTTAATTAAGAATTATGAATTAAGTAAGGGCCTGTTATGGTTCCAAGTTGAGAGCTTAGGTCACATAATATTGTTGGTGTTGGTGTTTGTGCAGAAGTGGTGGAGTGATGAGAAGAATGGTAGTAATTCCAACTGGTTTGCTGTAAAAGCTTCAAGAGCTCACGAGCTTTCACCCTAGTCCCTGGAGAGCAGTCCAACTGTAGGAGCAACAGCAAAGCAGCAAAAGCTCCTGACTGTTGAGCAGCCAGTAGACAATCTGAAGACGAAGAAGACGAAGAAGAAGCACCAGCACCACCTTTGCTGCAAACCCACCACAGAATTGCAACACTGAGCTCGGTAGCTAAGCTGGAAACAGTGTGGAGATGGTGTACAAGAGCTGCCATGGCAAGTGCATGATCAGCAACTGCTGCTCTTCCTTCTGCTGTGCTGCACACAAGCTCCAAAACTCCTAAAGCTAGCTCTTGTACTGCATTGCTGCTGCTGCTGATGCTGCTGCTGTTGTTGCTGCTTCTTCTTGGACTTCTTCCACTGGCTGCTGCTGCTGCTGCAGCATCTGGGAGAAGCTCTATGAGCAATGGAACCACTCCTACCTCCACTAGCTTGATTCTATTTCTCCTTGCAGCTATGCAGAGAGTAAGCATCGCCTTCAAACTTGCTCTTATGGCTTTGGGATATAAATCCTCTCGTAATAGCTTGGTTAGTGCTTCCAGTACTCCCGCTGGTATCTGTACTCCCAGATTGTTGTTGTTGTTGTTGCCGTGTGAGGAGTACTCCCTTCTTTGATCTGCTTCCGTCGATGGCGCCGCAGCAGCCATGATTCCTGCCAAAATGGTTGCAGCATTTACCTTGGCTTCTAAGCTCCTTCCCTTGCACAAAAACCAAGCTATGGCTGTAACCGACCTCGGGGTTAGAAGCTCTGATCGTGGCCGGTTTGATCTAGTACTGTTTGCTGCAGCTCCCTGCACATCAAGGAGAGCAAGAACGGCCAGAGCTTCTTCACAAGCTGCCTCTAATTTCCTATGATACAGCACCAGATCTAGTCCAGCTGTAGCAGCAGCGCCACCTTCTTGTAGAGGTGCAGGCACAGGCAGCGGCATTGGGAGTTCTTCCACAGCTACTGTTGCTGCTGCTGCTGCTGCTGCTGCACTAGTAGTGATCATGGAAGCGAGCACTGAGACGGCATCGGAATCTTCCATACATTTGCGGTTCCTCTCACTCTCCCGAGCTAGAGATCTCATCTTTTTGAGAATAGGCAAAGGATCCATGAGCTGCTGCCGCGAGGTACAGCTAGTCTGAACTAGTAACTCCTCAAGGATTGCCGCCATTGTGTCCGCAGTCAGAGGCAGTTTGGGAGTCGAGATTGGCGCCATACCCAAAGCCGATCCGTGAGCTTCACACCAGTTCTGGATGAGCCGCCGTAGTGTGTGGTTGGGTACTAGCTCCAAGGACGAAAGCTTTTGCATGGTGGCCGGGCACGTATGGTTGCCCGCTTCCAGCCATGGCTCGATGCTGCTCCGCTCGTAGCTTTGCCCCGTGCTCAACACTACCGGATCCCTCATGAGCTCCAGAGATATCGGGCACTTGAAAAGCGCCGGCACAGCTGCTCCTACTACTAAGTCCATCGACAATCCCTCCACCCACAATGCTCAAATTTTACTCACAACCCAAGAAGAAGAAGAAGAAGAAGAAGAAACAAAAACACAAAATGAAAAACCCCAAGTACCTACTTCTTCAACTCCTATAATTATACAACTCCACAAATTCTAAAGAAGAAACAGGCAAGAAAATGCAAATTCTTCTTCAAAACAAAACAGGGTTGCTTTGATTCTGCAAAAACCTATGTCGATTTCTCTCTCAACTGGACATTCTAGTAGGGGGGAATGAATGGCCAGCTTATTTTCCAGTCAGTCAATGAACTACCAAAAAACCAGTTAGATCAGAAGAAACAGGCAAGAAAATAATGCAAATTCTTCTCCAAAACAAGAAGGGCTATGTCGATTCTGCAAAAACCTATGTCGATTTCTCAACTGGACATTTGCAGTAGGTGGAATTAATGGCAAGCTTATTTTCTTCAGTCAGTCAATGAACTACCAAAAACCTAGATCAGAAGAAGCAGGCAAAGAAAATGGTCCTGACAAATGGATCAAGCACAAAGATGGCAGGAGGAGGAGGAGGTCCTGAAGTGCCGAAAGAAGCTGAGAAGAAAGCAGAAAATGGGGGTAGGTTTTGGGGGGGGTGGGGGGTGGGGTGCAATCTTGAGATCGATCATATGAGACAGCGGTGGAGGAAGGAAGGAAGGAAGAAGAAGAGGAGACATGGGGTACTAATGTAAACAAAGACAGTACTGGATCGATCGATTGGGTCCATTGATATTCATCCGATGGGGATCGATCTCGATGGATCGCTTCTTGTACAAGAGTCAAAGAAGAAGAAAGAAGAAGAAGAAGAAGAGACAAAAAACAAAACAAGAAAAAAAATGGCAGGAAAGACTAGCGAAGCGGCGAAGAAGAATATCCAGAGACAACGATGACAGAGGAGGAAGAGGACGACGACGACTCTCTGAAACCGCATCTATGACCCAATCATTTACCCTCCTCCTCCTCCTCCTCCTCCTTTTCGTTGGAAGGATGGAAGGATGTTTGGATGAATGGAAGGAAGGATGGATGGATGGTGAGTGACTGAAATTGTATTTCCTTACAAATAACATACAATTCTTTTTAGAGTAAGCCCCTCTGTAGCAGTAAAATTGGCCTTTACACTACATTTTGGATGAAGATTTACAGCAGAAAAGACAACACTGGCTGGTAAAACCAACACACACATGCACAGTTTGCCCTAGGAAGGAAGAGTAGCACCTGCAGTGTAGCAGGAGGAGGAAATGACTGTTGTCTCTTAGTAAATAAAATAAAATGATTGTTTCTCATTGGCCAACTACAATGATTGGCCCAGGTGGCGGTGAGAGGCGCTTGAGAGAGTCAAGTAGTCTCTCTCTCAGTTTGTACACAGTCCCATCTTTTTCAGGTTTGTGGGGGTGGGGATGAGGGAAGAAACTAAAACAGTGCCACATTGGATGTGCTAAATACAGATAAGAGGGTTGGAGCTAGGTATGCTCTAATTTAGCACAATACGAAGCGCTGATCTTGGAGGACACAAAAAAACTGTATAGTGTTTGTAGAACCGTGGTCCGATGTCATAAATAATGACCTGGACAGAGTTTGTTGGAGGATGTTTAGTTTCCTCCATTGGATGGATGGATGTATCGATGTATAGATGGATGAATGTATGTAAGGTTGAGCGGCTGGGTGTATGGATGGATGGATGGATGTAAGGTTGAGTGACTGGGTGTATGGATGGATG
>Ga0116229_10009193_pt1 | contig 15157 bp, 6 predicted proteins | sample S1TSphgellanicum_3_FD_87313 | JGI IMG/M metagenome (GOLD analysis project Ga0116229, IMG submission 87313) | Host-associated microbial communities from peat moss isolated from Minnesota, USA - S1T2_Fc - Sphagnum magellanicum MG | ecosystem: Host-associated > Plants > Peat moss > Unclassified... | reverse complement strand
TTTATTTAGATATATAGCTCAAAGTAGGTAGCCAAAAATATAGAAGGATGTTTTCAAAATTATACTTTCATATTTAGCTAAATCTTGACACTTTGGCTCCATCACAAAATTGACCCAATATACATAAATAAATAATAAAATTACTTCTATAAAATAATAAAATAATAAAAATAAATACATATAATATATAAAAATAATGAAATAATTAATTTATATAAATTAAAAAAACCCCACTGCGAGTTGTAACTTGTCACTAATGCACTGACAGACACTAAGTAATAGCAAAAGACAAACAACAAAATACAAGGCCATCATCATCAATAACAACAACAAGTATTGCAAATCCAACTTGCAAAACGCAACAGCTCGAACTGACTGGCAGTGAGTTCTTTTACTGGTGAAGTTTCGCCAAAAAGCACTCATATTTATTTTAGCTCCTTCTCTTTTTTGTTAAAGGAAATCCTAAGAAAAAAAAAAAAAAACTAAATTTAAATTTGCCTAAATTTCGAAACCCTGGGATTTTATGGAGGGGCCAGAAAGCTGCTGAAAGTTCCAGGAAGGTAACCAGAAATATATTTAAAGGATTCATTAAAAGATTTTGTACTCTTTACTGGTTTGTAGCCAGATATGGCTAAATGTTTTTTTCCTCTGGATGATCGCCATGTTTTTTGCTGCATCTTTTTATGGATGACAACTAACCAGGTTGGGTTCCTCACAAAACCCCCCCCCCCCAAAAAAAACACTGGACTGTGACTGGGGTTTAGACCCATATATGCTCTTCAATTTCCCAGCTCTGCAAAAAGTTGTACTGGGCTAAAACCTACAACAATTCTTTCAAACTTAACAGCTCAACAACAAAATTTAACAATAAAGTTATGCTTCAAAGTTAAAATAACCTCACCTTTGGCCCAGGGTTTTTTCTTTCAATTTTTTGGTTTTAAGATTTTGGGGATTTAACAAAAATAAATAAAAATTCTTTCAAACTCACATTACAAAAAATTCCCTTAAGCTAATATACTCTATAATGAATCTAAATACAATATCCTTGCCTTGGTAGGCAAGGCCAACAACAAAGGGGGGGAGAGAAATTGCTTTTTTGCTCCCAAAACTGGTTCTTAAAAAGGAGTTTGACCCCCATTTTATTTTCCTGGGTTTTCAAAAAATGGATGCTCATTTTAACTTATTGGGGTGCTCATTTGCTTTACCCCATCACTTTGTGAAAAACCTCCAACTGAGCATATGAATTAGAGAAAGTCAAGCACAAACTGACGTCCAAGCTGGTGCCGTGCCTAACAACAGGGTATACTTTACAAAATAACCTTATGAATACCAACAAAAAACAATTTAAGTGACAATTAATTCAATGCCATGGGAAAGTCCAAAATTTAATCACCTGACACACAAACTTGTCTATAACCCAAGTGTAAAAAGCATCACTATTTTCAGATTCCCTGCTTTTTTTTTTTTGCAGTAGCAATTTATTTTCTGTGTGTCATCAAAGTCAGAAGCCCAACTGAAATGGAGTGTGTGAGTTATGAATTCGTTTTTCGTTAGCAAAATTCAAGCAAGGGCAGCAAATTCTGCATCCCATTGCAAGAGAGTCTATCAATTTGAGCTCGGCACTTCTCCTCCACACTACCAGCGATGATCAACTCTTTTTTTTCCCCCCCCTTATGTTTTCATACAGTTTTCAATAATTCTTCAATATTTTTATCAATGGAAAATTTAATTTAAATTAATATACAATTCATGGACATGAAAAAACACGTGTTAATTTTTTTTTTCATCATATCCATTTTGGTGGATATGGAAAAAGAGGGAGGTAGTTGTAAAATAGAGAGAGATATTACAAAAGGTGGGAGATAATTATTAAGAAAGTTAACAAGAAAAGAAAGTAGTTATTAAAAAAAATAAAATGAAATAGTTAGGCTTGAAAATGAGGTAATTATTTTTGGAATTGTCTTTGGAGTGGTTCCATGGATGACCATACCAAGGATTCCAAAAAAAATCCCCCATATACCATTTTCAATCACTCATCACTAGAATTTAAACTATTGGCAAAGAAAACAACACTAGCAGATTTTTGGAATCTTCTCTGATGAGTTGTATGTTACAATTTTATGCATATTTTGTGAGAGCCAGGTGGAATTGCATTCAAGAATGTTATTAGGTTTAGGGTTTAAGGTTTAGGGTTTTTTCATAAAATAAAGCCCCCCTTTACACTAGAGCCTCAAAGCACATGACCATCCAAATTGAAAATCTCTCATTGGAGGAAAAGTCATGTAAACAAGGTACAAGAAGAGTTTCGCTTTTACGCAAAGGTTGGTTGAAGACCTAAGAAGGTACCAAGGAAATGTGAATGGATGAAACATTGACATTAAATATATTTTGAATAATTTTTTCATGGTCTAACTAATTTCATGGTGGGCCTAAATCCTATTAGACCATGAGCCCAAAATGGCATGATTGGTGGAAATTGTTACTTGTTTTTGGTTTCGTTATAATATACACGGATGGTTCATGCCCTTGCCAATAGCGTAGACCGAAAATGCCAAAGAACACAAGTAGGCAAAAAGAATTTTTGTAACCAATGAGATGAGGTAACATGTACCCAAGATGCTCAATTTTTATTTTTTTCGTGGGGAAAGAGGAGAGTGTTGGGATTTTTGTTGTTCCCATCAAGTTCCATATGGGTTCTAAAGAGGTTCTCCAAGATGTTTCCAATAGTAGCTCCTTCCTTCATCCCATATTTTAAACCCTAGGTTCTACTCTTCAAAACTTATATGTCCAGGCCAAAGGAGGAGATTACAACATATCTATTTTGGAGAATGTTCAAAGATTGATTTTTAAAAGACTTTTTTTGTGTGATGAGCCAATCAAAGATGTCTATTACAAATTATTGTTTTATTTGAACCAAGGGGGTTCCCAAAACTAATTAATATGCATCACAATATACTACTATTAGGTATTATGTTAAGGTACCTCGGCAAAGCTTTTATTGTTTTACATTACACTTCACAACAACGAGGGATTGGACATAAAAGATTTATGAATTTCCATGGGACAACATTGGGATGTGTTGGCTTTACAATCATTTCTTTCTGGGCAGGGCAGGGCTGCCAAATGAGCACCTCCGGGCAGGGTTTTTATTTTTAAAATTTTTAAAATAAATTTTGTGATGTAGCTGAAGTTGGTGAGCGATCATCCATAGGATGATTTAGCCAGATTTGGCTACAGACTAGATATAAAAGTAGAAAAAAAAAGGAAAAACAGAATCCTTCTATATTCTTGGGCTACCTACTGGAACTTATCATAAAAAATCTGGCAATCTGGCAATTCTTTCTTTTTTAAAAAAATCTGGTGAATATTGGGGTTTTGTTTTTTCCCACGGAAAATCCTTTGTATAGGTCGAAATCATATTTTTCAGGTCGAAATTTGGTCGGCCCCTGAAAAAAAACACTGCCCTCGGTAGCAGGTGAGAGCTTACAAATTGTTTGTCTACCATTTATGAACGGGCAATTTGGAAAACAATTGAATATCATAGGGGTAATTTTCAACCTTAATTTTTCTGGTTGTTTATTTCCCTTTCTTTAGAATTTGAATCCGGTTTTTGGGCAAAGGACTTTATGATGGGTTTTTTCCTCTTTTTTTTTCCCCCAAAAATTTGTGAGATGATGCTAGAACCTATGGTCTAGAGATTTTATTTTTTTTAACATCTCAAAATATGATGACTTTGGGTGATTTTTTTCCCCAAAAAATCCTTTGTATGAGTTTATTAACACCTTTTTTTTTCACATCAAGTGACAAAAATTTGCCAAAATAAGAAAAACTCTTGAAATGAAGTGATGATCATGCATAGGACAATTTAGCTAGGTTTGGTGATTTAAAATTAATAAATGTAACTTTAAAAATAAGAATCCTTTTAAATTTTTGGCTATTGATTGGAACTTAGAATTTAATTTGACAATTAAGTTATTTTTTCGAAACTTGGCAATGAAAAATCCCAAAGAATACTAAATTTTCATCAATTTGAAAAAGAATCACCATTTGACTAGATTTTGCTAAACAAAAACCTGCTCCCATAAGAATGTAACTACATAATTACTTGTCAATTCTCCCTAGACATTGAAGACCTTAATTCCAAATTTGACTAGGATGTCTTTAATTATCAAAATACCTAATTACATCGGGTAATTAAAGACATTTTTTTAAAAATAAAAAAAATTGATCATAATTTTTTCCCATTATTTTCTTTTGTTACCTATGCCCACACTCAATTTGCAGCTCTACCAATGAAGCATTGATCAAATGCAAGAGTTCTAAGACAAATTATGACTCATCACAAAGTTAAGTCTATGTATATTTCTTTTCCCCATGGAAACATGTTCCCAGAGTTTGTAACATTGATTAAGTACATATTTTGTAATTTACACTTATAATTGCATTATAATAATAATAATAATAATAATAATAATATATGAAATTGTGAATTTTGAGAATGTGTCTTTAACAAGAGTATTCATTTTACTATTGTTCAAAGCATGGATGCAAAAAATAGGAAACTAGACCAACATAGGAATGTCACATGTCAAATGAAATTTTTGATTTTTGCTCCCTAAACTCTTTTTATTATGTTTGAATGCTTGGTTATTTCATTTGAACCTTTGAAATTTTTCAAATCAATTAATTCAAACATGTTTTGAGTATTGAAATGCCAATTAAAACAACTGAAACTATGTATGCACATTGCACATGTGATTTGATTCTTATCAATACTTTGGAAACTAGCCTAATAACAATTCCAATGGTGCCACTTGTATCAACATTCACATCTAATATTCAACCTTAATTATTCCTCCCTCCCTATCCATTCTAATGAGAAATTGAACAACAAAAATTGATAGATCATTTCAATTTCACCACCTAGGTCAATCATTATCATGGACATTAGTGTAGCTCTTACAAGTTTCACTACCCTAAACAAAGTTAATGGAGATGTTCTAAATGAAGAAAACTAATGTAACTTTCCTTTCTTTTTTCACCCCCAAAACCTAGAATTTTTGAAGTTATACTATCACTTTCATGAAAAAAAATGATTTATATTATCGATGCAATTTTATGTGATCATGTAAAGCATATATATTTTTATTTGTAAATATCATCAATTAGGCTATTAAGATCATCATATATTCCAAAATTTTATACTTTTTTTTTTGTTAAAATCTATTCAACACCTATTTGAAACAAAAGGATGCAAACACGATCAAAGAAGCCAAGGCAGAAAGGTAAAACTCATTTTCCAAATATTGCATGTGGCATGCAACATTTTTGTGTTGGTCTATAACCTTATATATTGAAAAAATCCTATATAATTTACAACTATGTGCTGGATTGTTTTGCTACAAATTATCTTATATCATGTATATTATGTATTCATGTTCTTTACCTTTAAAAAATGAATAACTTTTGTCACAACCACATTCTCAAACATAATTTTTAAAAATCAAAAACATGTTTGAACCAAATGCATTCAAATGTGTTGTAAAAGTGAATTTTACCAATTCCAATTCTTTTTTCTTTTTTAACCATCAATGTTAAAATACACATTTGATAAGGAAAAAAGATGTTTGAAATCAAAAGAAGAATTTTCCACTTTAGAGGTTTGAATGCTTTAAATGTGCAAAAGGGAGCATTCATGGTTGGGGTTCCAAAAAGGAGTGTAATGAAAAATGATTGTAAAAGACAATTTTAGATTTTGTATATTACAAATATTGTGTATTGTTGAGTTCTCACAATTAGACTATTGAGCTTTTTAAAAATCCAATATTTATTGGATGTTTTTGTAAATGCCCTTTTGAGTCCTTGACCAATTTATGGTTGATTGTCCATATTACAACTTTTTATAAAGGAATGAAAAAAAAATGCATAAAATAATATAGTTGATTTCAAAAAACTTGTACAAGAAAAACATGTTTATCTTTATGTAATTACATGTTCATTAAGTTAATGTGATGAAAAAATAAATCATATTAAAATTTCAAAGTCTTGAAATTTTGAAGTAAAAGGTATAAGGGAAATGATTTTTATTTTACATCATTTGGCTAGTTGTTTATATTCATTAAGTTCAAAATTTCTATCTATGGCATGTGCAAAAAATATTCATGTGAAAAAACATGTTTAGTTGAATTTAAAAGCTCATTTTAGCATTTTTTGTTTTTTTGCTTATAAACTAGAATATTGATGCACAACTATGTATGCATGTGAAAAATCACCACCACCACATGAATTATTTTATTTTTAACTATTCAATTTTTCTCAATAACATTTGTTCTATGAAAATGTTGTTTGTGTGTATTAACCTTAAAAATTTCCTATAATCTTTTTTTTTGGGAATGTTTTTTGGAACCTCAAATGTGAATGGACTTGAAAACACTTTTGATTTGCATCAAATTTTGAGCATTAAATCTTTGCAAGTAATGAAATTGATTCCATTCTAAAAATATAGACTAATAATCCAAACTATTGCGCTCCCCTTTTGATTCTTCAAAAATATATATATATTTTTAAAAAATAATCCACCCATTTAGATGGCTCCATTTATTGTGTTGTCATAGAAAAGTTCACATTGTGAAAGTAAGCATTGAAAGCTACTTTTGTTTTTAAAAACCTACTTGAAACTTATATGTGACATTAAAAATTAAACATATTTACATAATAAGTGTATTATTTTGGATCATTTAATTAAAAATTAAATATTTTACTACTAATTTTATGATGAGTTTTGTTGTTACTTTACATTTGCTTGCAATTTTGACAATGTACACCAAATGTTCATTTTATTCTCATTACACTCAACAACACTTGAATGTTGGTAAGACATCTAAAACACCCCAACCTACCATAGTCCTCCTCTTCTTTTCCATCCCTAATGAAACCTTCACCGAATTCACCGAAGATCAACTAAAACTAAACATGCCACAACTTCTTTAAGCACTAATTAATTTACAAACTAACAACTTATTCCTACTTTGCCCAACACAAACCACAACCATCATCCCCTTTTTCTTTATTCTTCAAATTTCAAAATTCAAGTAGCACAAAGGTTTTCCTAGTCTATCAATTTTGTATATCTTTTTCTATCTGAAAACAAAAGTCCTTTATCCACCCATAAGCTTCATCTTCCTATTTGAATCCCTCAAGTTCTATTTTGTCTCTCTAGCACCTTGCATATTTCAACAATTAATCGCCAAAAATCAAGTCCATAGACCATGCATACCCCTTGAACCTTAGCCTTATGTTTGTCCCTTTGCATCCTCCTCCCATAGCCGCCATGTTACTCCCCTAAAACTTGTTCTCCTCACTTGACAATGATTTTGCTTTACTTTTAGTAGCTTCCTTCCTATCTTTTTCAAGCTTTCAAAAAAACACAAAAGGGTAAGAACCTTCTTGTCTTCTTCAAACTCAACAAAACACAAGAAAAACAAAGAATCCCTTACTAAAGCTTTTAGTATTGAAGCTAGCCAATTCTAGCCCACCAAGTGTTAGAAATTTAAACTAATAGTTAACACCTCAAAATGGCAAAAGGCATGCTATTCAAAATTTTAAAATTAAAAAAACCTTAATTAGTTAAAGTCCAAAACTACATGGATCACTCCTTAATGCAAAATTTGGCTTTTTCTTAACCTTTATCCTAACTTCAAATTTTGGATATCCTAAGATACTTGTCACATAATACCTTTATATATCAATGTTTCAACATGAAATGTGTCAACATATGTCATTTTGGAACATAGATAACCAACTTGACCCAATCTAAAATATTTATGTTTTTGATAGATCGCATTTACCTATTTGTTAAATTTGAAAAATATTGCCAATTGGTTCAAATTAATGTCTTATTTTGGTTTGTGACATTTAGCTTTTAATACATGCATGGGATGACACTAGCAATGCATGTATATAAAGTTAAATCTCACAAACCAAAATAAAACATTAATTTGGTCATGGAAATGTGTTATGTGTGGTTGCAAGGCCATAAGGTCGGAACATTCCACTTAACATTTATCCAACATATGTTATGTTACAAATCTGAGCCTATGGCTTAAGCAATATTGTACATATATATTTCAAATTACACATTTGAGTGGGAATTGCATGGGATGCATGATGATAAGCACATAAGACATGTGAATGCAAAAATGTCATGCCATGACCATGTGTTCTAAATATTGTTGCATTAAAACAATACTCAAAAACTGAATTATATTGGAATTACACCAATAATTTATTGACATTTTACTTTTGAACTCCTAGCGGGGTTGATGGCCTCAAGCTTGGTTAATAAGCACCTAGAATAAATATTAGTGTTGTGTGTGTAAGTGCCAATAGTTGAATATACAATGTGTAAAATTATAAATTTCTTGGAAGTGTAAATTATTTACATTTACATGTTTGAACTTTTTACACTTACACAAGGCCAGTGTAAATATTTGTCAAATAGACCCACACAACCCCATGTAAATGTTTTGGGTGTGTAAGTGTATATATTATAATACCCTTAATGCTCATACCTTCTTGCAAATGCGTATTAATTAGTTGTGTGTGCATCCCAAAGCTGAATTTTATTTTTTTGCAATGGGCCACTTTGATTGACCTTTTACTCCCCCAAACATTAGCACTTTCTACCAATATGGAACTACGATGGTGCTATTCCAAAGAATATTTTGAATGCACATTTTTGCCTCACCTCATTGCTGGAGTAGAACTTTTATGCCTAACATTATTCCTCATCATTTTGACCTAAGCTTTTATAAGAGCTTATGTACTTATTGTGATTCATATTAATTAATTAAATTAGTTGTGGTGCATCCTAAACCACAAATAATTTTATGATTCTTTTTTGTCTTTGCAATGGTCCATTTGGTTGGCCCATCACCAAAAACATTTTGAAATCCCCCCCTCTCTCCCCCACATTTTTAACATTGCTTCACATAGTTGTGTAAAAACCATATAAGGGTATTTGTTTAAGTCTCATATTTTACATTTACCTCAGATTTGGTCAAATTTGATGTTAATCTGAGTTTCGTTCCCCCCTTCCCCCCCCCCAACTTTAAGCCGAGTGTACAATTTTATAACTGTTTCTAAAAATCTCACGCACTTTATGACCAAACAGGTGCTGTGTTTTCCTTACTTTACGGATATCTCTATTATTATATGTGTACATACTTGTTATTATATATGCATTATGCACAGGGTTCACACTAGTACTTGTTATTGCAGACAGTACAAAACGATTATTTTTTGACTGCCCATTTTCCTGTCCAAGATGTGTCTGGTGGTTGTTTCAAACACATCTTGATGCCGATAGTACACACTTCCAGACTCTCTGGGCATCTTACATCTCTTTTTTTTTTGAGATTTTTTTTTTTTTTTTTTGGAGAAAAAAGATGGATCAAATAAAGGCAAAAAAACAAAAGGGGGAAAAAAAATAACAACAATGTGCACACTTAACTTAACACTTAATGATGATGTAAATTTTTTTAAAAAAAATTCCCCAAAACACAACAGCAGACCTGACCTGACAAACCGTTACCACCCCAAGTGAAGCTCATTGGCAGAGAGAGGACTGGCAGAGAGGAGTTTCATCACCTCCACTCCACTGGGTTCAATTTGAACCCAAGGTTGTCCTGCATTTGAGCAGGTGCCAGGTTCAAATCTACTTCTTATTGCTATTTCAAAATGTTGTTATGTTTGTATTTGGTTTTGGCTGCAGAACATGACATGCATATGTCCACACAGAACCAGACACAGTATGACTAGCTTGAAGTTGGATAGGGGGGGGGAAGGGGGCAGAGGTATAAAGTCATAGCATCAAAACCTTGCAAAATTTTATTTATAAACACATCATTAATTCAAAAAATGTACAAATGTATTAGAATATTAAAAGGGAGAATGTAAAGAATGCCAAGTTAACACAAACGAAATGTCAAAATCTTTCCATCTCAACAAATTGATCGTTTGTAATAGTTTGATCATGACGATTGGGGTGTGTTCTAAAGGGGTGAAAGTCAGGAAGTAGCTAGGCCTATTGCTATCTATTATCACCTGACTTAAGATGGAGGATGCTTGCAGCCTTTGCAAATTAATTGGTGGAAGTCAGGAACTTATTAAACCTTAGGTTACTGCTCGACTTAAGATGAAAGATGCTTGCATCCTTTGCAACTTTGAAAAAACTTTGGAAAAAAAAAATGGGAAAAAAATAATCATCACATTTGAACTCTGATTTTGGTTTGGTAGCATTTCAAAAACTAATTTAAAAAATCCTGTCGCCATTTAGTGCTAAATCCCTCTTGGGATGCTATAGCCAATAATGACTCATCATCAGAAAAATCGAGACGGAAATTTATAAAACAAAATTAATTTTTTTTAAAAAAAATTAAAAAATTAAAAAAAATAAAATCACTAGGCTACTGATCAGGAGAGGAGGGTGAAAGAAAGTGATTTTCCTATTTTAGACACAAAATAGGTAATAAATTTTGGCCATAGGAAGACAAAGGTTGGAGGGGTCTGCAAAACTGAATTATTTTCTCATCAGCTTTTTGTCGCCTAGTAAATATTGATAATAATGGCAATATTAATGACTCCCTTCAGTAGCAGGCCACTTATCAGTGGTTAGATGATGAGCCTGCTCTGCTGCAGCTGCTGCTGGCTTGCCAAGTTCCAACAGAGAGGGAAAATGCAAGGCAGAATTCAAAACCTTGGCTTTACTCCTTTCTTTTCTATTATTACAGCTACCTCCATTTGCCAAAAACCTACCACAGCTAAGTTCCATTTGCCAAAAACCTACCACAGCTATGTCTATTTGGCAAAAACCTACCTACCACAGCTGAGTCCATTTGCCAAAAACCTACCACAGCTATGTCTATTTTTTGGCAAAAACCTACCTACCACAGCTATGTCCATTTGCCAAAAACCTATCACAGCTACATCCATTTGCCAAAAACCTACCTACCACAGCTATGTCTATTTGCCTGTTTGTAGTCAAAGTGGCTATCATCCATGGGAAGATGAAGATAACGAGGTTGACCATCCCTAGGAAGATTAATTAGCCAAATCTGGATATTAATCAGAAATAAAGTAAAAATATTTATCATTATTTTATATATATTTTTGCTACATGATGAAAATTGAAATGAAACCAAATATATGAATCTAGCAATTTTATCCTCCTTTTTTTAATTCCCTCCTTGCAACTAAAAGCTTCCAAAATTGCTTCTTTAAAATTGGATTTTTAATTCTGCCAGTAAAAATAAATGCTGCTAGGGTATCAACCAGGGCAAAAACCCCAAGATATCCTCAAAATCATGAAAATGTGATTTCAATTTTTAGGTAAGGAAGTTGATTTTTTGAAAAAAACAAATGGACAAGTAAGTTGAGTTTCATAATATTAATTTTAAGTAGTAGTTGAATTGTGCCTATATAGACCTCTTTTTTAATTTGTTGGAAAGCTTTCTACCTATACAATTTTCAACATTGGGGAAGTGTGTAATGTGTATATGAAATTGAACTTGGTTTTTAAATTGAGTTTCAAAGTTTTGGAATTTGAAAAAATGTGTTAAACCTAGAATCAAAAGGCTTAAAAATGAAAAGAATCATTCAAAAGCAAACTTATCTTTGGGTGGTCCATTCAGAATGTCACACCTTGAGTTTACTAGATCTATCAAAAAAATTTAAATTATAAAAAACATTTTTTTTATTAGATCTATCAAATCTTTTAAAATTATAAAAAAATTATTTTATTAGATCTATCAATTTTTTAAAAATTATAAAAACATTTAAATAAATGAGTACATTTAAGGTGAACCCATCCTTGGGTGGTATCACTAAGAATCACCTTATGGATTGGTTAAAGAATTAAAAATAGACAAATCATTTTTCTGAACCTTTTTTGTTAAATGTTTTCACAATTATAAATTATTATTATTTCATGTTATTAATTGCATGTTTTAATATACGGTTTGAAGTTATTTGGGAATTTAAGAAATTGAAAATTTTATATTCCTAATTAAAATGGCCCTTTAAAAAATTAATAGCCTTAACTTTGAAAATTCATAATTAAATCATATTTAATCAAATCACGTTTCAAATTTGTGTTCCTAACTAAAGAATTCAAGGAAAAAAACTAACTTTATGTTCTTGAAACTTTTTCTAAATGCAATGATTAGGAACATCAAAATATACAACATTCTTGATATTATTGGGTTTTCAAAATCTATGGAACTTAATAAATGTATTCATAAAAAAAAAAATTATGAAAATGTTCATTTAAGTGTTTCTTACAATTTTTCAAAGTTCAATGGGTCCAAGAAAATCAAGGTGTGGTGTTTTCAGTGGTATCACCCAAGGATGGGCTTGCCCTTTAATATGTTCCACATATTTTGAAATCTCAATAATATAAAAAATATTGTGTATTTTGATGTTCCTAATCATTGCATTTAAAAATTGTTTCAAGAATGTAACATTAGTTCCTTTCTTTGAACTTTTGTCATGAACACAAATTTGAAATATAATTTGAAAATTCTCTTGAGAATTTTTCTCCTAATATAATTTTGAAGTTTAAAAAAAAATTCTATCAAGTAATCAATTGAATAAAATATAATTTAGTTATGAATTTCCAAAGTTAAGGGATGTGAAATTTGAAAGGACCATCATTATTAGGAATACAAAATTTAGAAAATTCTCATTTTTTATTTCAAAATAAATTTCAAATCATTTATTAAGGCATCCAATGGATTAAAAATTTTAAAAAATATATTTGTAAAAACATTTAAAAGATAAATTATTTGATCAACTTTTGATTCCTTGACCATTCCTTGAAGTGGTTCTTAATGGTACCACCCAAAAATGGGTTTGCTCTCAACCCTACAACTAAAGAAGCTTAAAAAAAAAAATTGTGAAAAATAAAATTACAAGTTCTTTTTGGAAAAGAAAAATGTATGTTAATCACATAACATTAGTAATTTTTTATTATGTTAAATAAAACATATGCAAGAGTGTTTCGTTGTTCAAAATTTTCACTTAAATATGAAAAATTACAAAAGAAATTGAATGGATAGGAATGAACGAGAGTAGCACAAAGCTTGACATGTGGGTAGACCTAATGTGTAATCAAAGCTCAATAAAACCAAGAAACTAATGTTCAAGAATTGAAGAAGCAATTTATCAAATTGTTAGGAAACTAAAAATGGGATGTCAAAATCATTGATGTGCTGAAAAATAATTATTTCAACACTTCACTACCAAACCTAACTTGTGGTTATAATATGTTTTCAAAGAATGGACCTCAATATGAAAAAGAAAGAAATGAGAACATATGTGATGGTGAGTTTTTTAAAAAACAAATGTGACAATCACTAGAATTAGACACAATGCACAAAATTGAACAATACACATAGTTAATCAAGCACAAGAACAAAAATGAAGAAGCAACCTTCAATGGTAGGTTGTAGTGTAACAAAAGAGATATGTTGAAAAAACTTCAAATAGGACACAACCATGGATCTTCAAAATTGAAAACAACTGCATGGAGGAATAAAACAAGCTATAAATAAAACAAATGCCTTATGGAAAAAGGAGAATGCCTACAAAGAACATATACAAAATTGCAAAGAAAAAATAGAGCACATTAGAAAAACAAGCACAATGAGTGAGCAAGAAGATGATAAAACCATACATGCTTCAAGGGGAGTAAATGTCAATAATAATAATACTAAATTTAAATTTAAAAAAAAAAAACATAATTACAAATGTTTAGTGTAATTCAAACACTAGATGTGGTCATCATAACCAAATGTAGTTTTGTAAGTGCAAAGATTGCCAGAAGTTCTTTTGAAACATACTTGTTAAGTATGTTGGGGTGTTTGCATCATATAGTGGACTTGAAAAACTATCTCACTTTTTCAATTTTCAAAATAAACAAAAGTTAAAAAGTTTGGAGACATAAGCGAAAAAGGTTGAATATTCTAAATGTGTAATTAAATGTGGTTGACATCTTAATCTATCATTAGGTTGTGGAATTAGTGCAAGTAATAATGATGCAATAGTTCTTTTGAATACATTTGTAACTTGGAGAAAACTTGTCACAAAATCATTGATTTAACAAAACAACTAAGAAATATTTCTTTAAGTTGAAATTTGTTGATAAAAATTTGTAGATCGATGTATATATGTATGAAGAACATTGACCTTCTATCAAAGTTCTTTCCAATTGATTTCAAATCATGAAGTTCATATTTAAATTAGATATAAAACTTTAGTGGTACATCATGTTATAATAATTATGATGTTTATAATGTTTGTAAGTTGTAAAACATTCTTTCATTGAACATATAAATGCCTTAGGTGTTGTTTTTATTTATTCGTGAAACCAAAGAAAATATTTTTAATTAATAAAAAATGACATATTGTTGCCAAATAAGATATTTTTTAAAAGTTTTATAATGTAATTGATGTACATTTACTCAGAGAAAGAAACATGAAGCAATTTGATATTCAAAATTATATTATATTATATTTTTTTAAGGCCTAAGTCAACTAAATGTAATTTCTAAAAACTTTCAAAGTAAAAATTTAAAGTTGTGATACTTTTAATAGTTTTTGTACATTCAATTTTGATGACATTTGTGTCCACCATAACATGCAAACACCTTTTGATAATCGTAAAAGGTGATGATGGTGTTAAGTAACTATTTTTTTAAACTCTTAGCAATAGGTGTGAATGTACTTAAGTATCATACATAGTAGAAATGCAAGTGTTTATTATGTAGGTATATAAATAGGTAAGGCACTTAGGTGCTACTAGGCAAGTTCTACCCCCACATTAGACAACAAGATTTGATTGAATGAATAAGCAAAAAAATGGCTTTGGGCTAGCATTTGTGCATAAGTTGCAATGGCTTGCAAAAGGCACTTCATTGTCTAACACATGTTATTGCTTAGCTAGATTGATTTGTCCATGTAGTCAATTGGTTCATATGATTAATTGGTTTTTCTACAATCTCAATTTTGTGTTCATGGGTGGGGCATGGCACCAATAAACCAAACATCTTGGATGTGAAATTTATTGTTGGAGGCCCCCAAATATTTGGCATGGGTGGAA
>Ga0116229_10009190_pt1 | contig 15162 bp, 20 predicted proteins | sample S1TSphgellanicum_3_FD_87313 | JGI IMG/M metagenome (GOLD analysis project Ga0116229, IMG submission 87313) | Host-associated microbial communities from peat moss isolated from Minnesota, USA - S1T2_Fc - Sphagnum magellanicum MG | ecosystem: Host-associated > Plants > Peat moss > Unclassified... | reverse complement strand
CTCCCTCCTCTCTTTTGCCAGTGCTGACTGAGTCATAGCAGCTCGCTGTAAGGAGCCATCAGGGTTCTTCACAATTTTGACTGGGGATACATCAATGGAATATCGTGTCTGGCCCCTGAGAAAGGAGGGTTCATCTTCATTGAGCTCGATCTCAAGCTCTTCTTCTCCACCCTCTTCTTGATACAACATACCACCCCCATCCTCATCATACATGGGATAGTCCCGCACATCCAACACCCCTGAGGCAATCAATTGCTTTGCTTCCCACCGCTCCGGTGAGCTCATCCTCTTCATAGGCCTTCTGGCTGAGACATTCTCATCTTCTTCAACTACGGTGATTCCTGACAAACCCTTCCTTGTGACAGGGGCCAGGCTGGAGCTGGATGGATTCGTGTGCAGGTTCTCCTCTTCAATGCTAGGTTTTTTCATGGGGAGCAAATCTTGCCCAGTCTTCTGGTCAACATCACGCATGGAGAGACTCATTTTCTTCTCACCAATTGAGATCACCTTTACCCAGACCTCCTGATCCCGCTCCACAGCATCTTTGGCATTTGCAACCCTGCGAGATGCAATATGATACACATGTACAAGTCCCTCTTTTCTATCTCTCACTCCTTGCAGTTGAACAAAGCAGCCATAGTCCATTATCCGCGAAACCCTTCCCTTGTATATTCCAAACAGCTCAGGCTCACCGACCATCTCTGTGCGGCCAGCTCCATTGGCCCTCGCATGACCTCCCCTTTCTCTCCCCTCATGATCGTTATCATTGTTCCTCCCCGCGTCGCTCTCTCTCCATTTCTCACCGCCGTCTCTTTGATGCCGTGCACTTCCTTGCACTGGATCTCTATCGCTGTTCCTATCTCTATCACTCAACCTTACTCGTTCTTCTATCCCCTCATGTTCGCTTCCTCTATCACGTCGAAACCTTTGATCTCTGTCGTCTTTATCCGCTCTACCTCCCACGCCATCGCTCACCCTAATTCCATCTCTCTCACTCGCGCTTTCCCTCTCTCTCCCCCTTTCTCTGTCCCTGTCACTGTCCCTTCCTTTATCTTTGTGCCTCACACTGTTTCTACGTATATCCCTTAGTTCGTCGTCCTCCCCCTGATTTTCTTTTTCACCCTTTTCTCTCCCATTCCTATGCGCCTCTCTCCTTCCGCCATCAACACGATCTCGGTGTACGACTCCCTCTGAAGCAAGCTCTTCTTCCAACTCTCTCACGCGCGTTCGGTTGTCAGGAACGGATAGTCCCGGGAAGGCCGACTTCTTCTCCTCTTTATCCCCGTCTAAACCCTTGAGCTTCTCCCGCTCCGCCTTGCTCTTGGGGGCCAGAATAGCATGGATGATGATCAGCAACGTTTTGACGAAGTACTCAGGGATCTCGGCACCATTCTTCTTCAACCCCTGGTCGAAAGCCTCGACCGTGTCACTACGCTGAGCGATGTCGATGATAAACTGAGCTAAGGTTTTATCAGAGCATCCGATGTGCGCTTCAAGCTCCGTGCAAACCTTGGACACTAGCGACAAATACTCCAACTTCTTCAACCCAGAATCCATTCTAATCTGCTACTCTACAACCTTGAATTCATGTATCCTACGACCTCGCGTGCATCCTCTCTCTCTCTCTCTCTCTCTCTCTCTCTCTATATATATATCTCTGGTGGGACAATGCCCACTCCTCTTTCTTGACGCCAAAACCACAGATCTCAGAACCGTAATTCTAACCCTACTTGTTTCATCCCAGTTTTCACATTCAGTGTTTTTCCTTCCCTGCTTAGCATTCATGATTCTCTGCTTTCCGTCTGTTTCTGCAAATTCCGCTTCTGCTGCTGCTGCTGTGCTTCTCCAAAGAGACAATTGACATATCTAGTAACTTTATAAGAGCAGTTCCGCCGCCACCGGTAGAATGGGCCTGTACACTGTACTCTGGGTCAGTTACAACTTTCAAAAGAGCATGAAAATGGGTTTGGAGTTTGGACTGGTGTTGGTCGGTGGTTCCTTTTTTTCTTTTTTTCCTTTTTTTTCTATAACTAGTGGTCTGGATTCTCTAATATTTTTTTTTAGTAATGCCCTGATAACGTGTAATATAGTGTCAAGGTTTGAGGTAGGGTTTTGTAGGTAAAACTAACCTGGGATAAAACACCCTTCATCCATGCGCCTCCCCCCTTGCCACTTCTCACAATTGCCAACCCAGATCAATCAAATTGAAGTTAAAACGAGAACTTCAAGTGGAGCAAAAAATTGAAGAGGTATTGTGACCGGACAAGAAGTCACTTGGGTTTCTTCAATGTGAACACCATTTCATTTTAGGGTTTAGGTTTTGTTTTAAGCAGTTGTCAACTCTCTTCATGAAGGCGGCAGAGTTGATTTCAACACAGTTTGTTAGTGGTTGTGAGTAGGAAACTTTGTTGTTTGTGTGTTATGTGAAACAGGTTATAACAAACGATGGGTGGTCAAGCGCATTTCAAGCATGCAAGGGTGATGGGAGTAGGAGGATGTTGGACGAAGATAAGAAGGGGAGTTCAAAGGAAAAGAAGACATATATGTGGTTTTTGGTGGGCATCTGTAGTAGATCGTGTAGAATCAAGGGACTACAAAAGTGAGTAGTTACTATTTTGATTTCCGTTATGCCAGTAGCTACATCATGGCAAGCGATAGTGTTGTTGCTAGTGCTAAGCTCTATAAGGGATTGATGCTGAGGTATGATGATGCACAAAAGGGGTTTGAGCTGTAGAATCAAGAACATGTAGAGGGATGCATTCATATGGACTTTGGTGGAAACATTCTTGAAGTAGCACATTTGTGATGAGTTAAAGCCAAAAACTTTAGCGGGTATCCTTGGGTTGGGCAAAACGTCGGTACAGAATGGGAGAGATTATAGAAAACACCCATAAATCCATATTCTAATCAGAATTATGTTTTCCCAACTTGTTGCATGCCAACTTGGCATTCTGTTCCTCATCCTTAGTTCGAACCACAAATCATCTTGTTCATGGAACCAAGCAAATGTCTTTTTGCATTATGTCACAGGGTAGAGGTCTAGTTTAACAATTCATAATGGACCAAATGAACATAGAGGGCACTAACCTCAAGCTCAATCCCACTAGTTCGTGTAATCACATTAACAGGAACTGTTCCTAGCAGTAGTTAGACGGACACTACATAGGAATCCAGAAAGGACTAACAAGTCTGTAATGCCTGGAGTCTCATTCGAGTATAAAATTTTGTGTTCTGTTGGAACATTAACACCAATGTGTTGTAATAGTCCCTAAATCGCAGGATACAAGTTGCAAAAATCCCAGGTATGGAGTTTGGATTTGTAATGAAAAGGTGTTCTTCATACCCCTTTCTTTTAGTATCAGAGCATGGTTAGGTCTGAGGCATCATTCAAACTTGTATGTGGGTGGTTATTAGCAATTAGGCCAATATGTCATCATCTGGTACATATGGAATTAGTACAGATGAGGTCATGCAAGAAATTTGTGAACAATAGACAATTATCAGATTCAATCATCTAAGGAGGCATGATGGACCCCAGATAGGAGCAGTAATTTTGCATCCGTTGGGATTTGGCGTAATGACATTTGTAGGGATAAATCATGATGAAGCTCAAATTGGGGATGTGGCAATAAAAATAGTTCATAATGGTTTTTATACACACACTCAAGTTTGGTTGAAATTAAGAAATAGAGTAAAGGGATGAGGGTCAACCTCAAAGCTACAGAAGTAATATCACTACACCTCATACCTTACGTAGAGTTTCACCTTTAGTTCCTAAAAGGCAGCGTAATATACCTAGAATAGGAGACATTTGGATTCCCAAGCTTTCTATTTCGCCTAACCACTTTATCAGATTGTACATTCCTAGTGTGGAGGACTTGTTTTAAAATGGAGATCACCTTATTAGGGTGGAGCACAATGGATCAAGATCTCGCATCATAAGCTAGAAGATATGGCAAAATCCAGAGGGAAATTGGCAATTCCAACAAGAATCCATAGATGAGCAAAGTTTCTCCATTTTACCATCTGATATTGTGCCTTTAAGACCAATAGGAGAAGAAGATCAGTCTGAGTTTTTGAATTAAATCACATATGACACAGGGCTTCTTTTGAAAAGGATATTCGTTGCATTCAGGATTGATGGAGTCTCAAGTGGACTCAACAATCAATAGAAATCTCTAGTGTTTATACATTTGGAAATGAATTGTGTTGATGCTTCTGGAGCAGAAATAAGGTGGTTGCCAATGGTGTTGTTTTCTTTTCGAGAACAGTGTTGTGCTTGAAGGACATGGCAAAATTTCTTGGAAGGAAGTAGTGTCATACACCTAGTAAATGCCATCCCTACCCCAATGGATTTGGGCCTTTTAACTGAACAAGAGCAGATAAGGGTGAGAAGATGGTGAGGACTATGTTTGTTTGACAATGGTCTAAAGACATTTGTGCAGAAAATGTTGCAATCTTTGATTAAAGTCAACATTGGGAGATGATTAACATGCAAGGGATGGATGAACTGTTCTGGGGGCGAGACCATGAGGATGTTAATGACTGGGTAGAGAGGCTCACCATGGCTACTAAAGTGCAAGATCTAAATGCAAATAAACTTTTCAAAATTGCAAAGCTAAATTTGAAGGCTAGAGCTAGGGAATGGTTCAGGAGATTGCAGCCAACACCAGCTGATTAGGCTGAGTTAAGGACTCTGATAGTACAGAAGTATGGGGACGTAGATGTTGATAAAATCAAGATGAAGCTTGATGCCATCAAACAAAAACCCAAGGAAAGAGTTCAAAAATACTTTGAACGTCTCAACAAACTGTTTCAAAGGGGCAAGATATAAGATGCTGAGTAGAAAAGAAGATTTCTGGCCAGATTAAGGCTAGAAATTCGAAAATTATGTGTGGTAAGGACGTTTACATATATTGAAAAGTTAGTGGGTGCTACAACAGAACTGGAAAGAGTGTTGGGCGAACTTAGAAAAACTCCCTATGAACCTTTGAAAGAGGAATAAGAAGAGGGGGCCTTAGAGACCATGATGGAAAAACAAGTCACTGCATTGAACAACACACTTATCAATTTCTTCAAGGGGATTGTGCACAATCCAAAGGCATCATCTTCTTTCACTGTGTTTGGAGGATGCCAAATCTGCAAAAGAGGAAACCATTTGGCCACCACCTATCCAAGATTAAATGAGCCACGGTCAAAATGTGCCAAGTGCGACATGTTTCATAGGACGGAGAATTGTGGAATAAAATGTTCCTTCTGTTCAGGTTTAGGTCATTCTAAGGACAGATGTTGGAAAAAACCCAAGGATGTGAAATCTCACTCTAGAGCTGCAAACTTCTTAAAGGTGTTACTAAATGATGAAGAGGCAACCATACAACAACTCAACAAGCTCTACGGGAATGAAAATCTCTTCTCTTACACTCAAGTGCCCAGGAGAAGGATGCATGTTGACGTGCAAAAATCCGTGCTAAAATATCTCCTTTTAAGGAGCAGAAAAATGGATTTCTATGGCTCTTTGGCACCAATAGGGGTTGTACCAACCTCTGAAATTGCAGGAGATGGAGCATGTGTAAACCAGGACACTTAAGTCAGATCTGAGATTTTTACCCACTTCGTAAAAAAAAAGATTTCCCTTTCACCTATGGAAATAATCCTTATGATTCCAGGGCAACTGGAACACCTTAAAAGTTTAGTAAGGTTAGTTAAACGAAAGAAGGATTTAGAAACAACTAATAATCAGGTGTCCATGGTTTCCGAAGTTCCAACACTCAGGAAGATCTACATCAACAAGACACATTGAAGCAAAACCTTGCATTTGCTTGTGGAAATTAATAACTATGTTGTTGAAGGACTGGTGGATACTAGAGCATCTATGTTTGTTATGGCTATTACTATAGTAAGAAAATTGGGCATAATGCATCTAATTACTGGATCTAAAACTTGTAAAACTGCGTCAGGAGTCGTTACACAGGTTTTGGGTAGAATTGATGAAGTACGTGTCAAGGTTGGAGGAGTGCAGTGCACTATGACCTTCATGGTAGTTGATATAGACAGTTATGACATACTACTTTGCTTGGATTTTTTGATAAAAATTGGTGCAATCGTGGATGTGGAACGAGGCCTAATCTAAGTAAGGCATGGTCCAAGGGCCAATGTGGAAGTGTTGCCATTAACAATGGTAAATTTGTTATAGAGAATGAACTCAGAAACTTTAATGCGAGATGTTATTATTGTCTTGAAAAACACACATATCAATGATGATTCTAACATAGCTGATTGGACTCCAAATTAAAACAATCCTTTCATGCCCAAAGGTGTAGATGCATTTGCCTCAAATTCAGAGACAATAGTGAGCATTATGATGGAGGACCTCGTCAGGTTGATCAATTTCATGATGAGGATGAGTTTAAAGATACCGAGTTTAAAGATCTAGTAATGTCAAAAGGACCACAATAGATCTTGCAATTGATATTGTAGGATCAAGTTGACGGGTTCATGGAGGAAAAAATAACAAATGTGGATGACTATGCAAATTGGCTGAGATGGGTGTCTGATGCAGAACAAAGTAGATAAGCCATGTATGAATCCACACACAATGCAACAATTCTAGTACTGCTACAAGTTCACCAAGCAGAAGGTGGTAACCTTGATAGCAGCTACACTGAGCAATTGGCATCATCTAACCCTGATGAAATGAGCACAAGATGGAGGGAGATCTATCAACGAATTAAGGTTGACACTAGCTTGGATAAAGAGAAGCAACAACAACTCTATAAGGTTTTGGAACGTTACCAAGATGTTTTTGCTTGGAACAAGGGTGAATTGGGCTGTTGCACTATTGAACAACATTTTGTGGGTATGCAAGGGTTTCCACCTTGCAAGGTATCTCCTAGTTGATTATCCTACTAGGAAGAGGCGGAAGTGAAAAGACAAATAAATGTCCTAATGGGTTTGGGCAAGATGAAGCTTAGTAACTCTGAGTATGCATGTCACATCACTCTACCAATAAAAAGGGATGGGAGCAAGCGTTTTTATGGAGACCATCAACCACTCAACACACAAACACGTTGGGATTCATTTCCAATGCCACTTATGGATGATGTGATTAACCAGCTGGGAGAATCATCATGGTTTACTACATTAGACTTATAATCTAGTTTATGGCAAATTCGGATGGCTCCTGAGGATATGAAGAAGACAGCACTGATCACGAAAATTGGGTTGTATGATTAGAGGGTCATGCCATTTGGTCTTTAAAATGCTACTAGTACTTTTACCAAGACAATGTCATAGGTCTTTAAAAACTTGGGAGACAAATTCCTAAAGGTCTTTGTTGATGATCTCAATGTACACAACAAGAGTTGGGAGGAACATCTTCAACATTTGGACATTATGTTCTCTAAGCTCAGGGAAGTTAACCTAAAGTTGAACCCAAATAAATGTTGTTTTGCTATAGAGAGCATCACATTTCTGGGTCATGTGGTTAGTAAGGATGGTACCAAACCAAATCTAGGCAAAATTGAAACAATTTTGCATTTTCCAGTACCAAAGACGGTCATAAACATTAGGTCCTTTTTGGGTCTAACAAGGTATTACCGGAATTATGTTCGAGGCTATTTGTGACTAGCTGCTTTGTTATTTGAGTTAACAAAAAGGGATGTTGATTTTGTATGTTTGGATTGTCAACAAGCATTTCAAGCATTGAAGGGAGCACTAGTTGATGTGCCTATGCTTATATGACCTAATTTCAAGAAACAATTTTGTCTTGATGTTGACTGATCACCAAAAAGGTGTTGGAGCCATCTTGTCACAAAAGGAGGGAAAGCTTGAAAAGGTGGTGGCCTATGCCAACAAGAGTTTAACAGAAGCCTAGAGAAAGTTTCACCCCATGGAAGGGGGATGTTATGTGTTAATATGGGGCATTATGCATTTCAGGTAATACCTGCATAGGAACCATTTCATTTTGCAAACAGATCACAAACCACTTGAATGGTTAGCAACAATATCAAATGCACATGGCAGGAAAGGTAGGTGGATTGACATGTTCCAAACTTCAATTTCAAAATAATGCACTAACCAAAGTTCAAATATACGGATGTTGATGCATTGAGTAGGAATCCAGTGGGACCAACCACGGATGATGATGACTTCAATGAAGAAATCCAGGATATTGGAAGTATACAAACTGACACATCTAGGGCAGAAGGTGAGATCCTATTTGTTTAGACTGGCAAGAAAACAGAATGGTTCGATTTTAGGAGACAAGAAAAGGGGCTTTTACAACATCATGAATGTTGTTTTGGCACCAACCACTGGCGGTATGCCAAAAGCCATCAACTCTATATGGTTGATGTTGTACCAAAAGAAGATCAGCACAAGGAACTTGTTCCACATGTTAAGGAGAATGAGGTAGTAGATGCAAAAGGGGGTGAGATTCTACAAGATAGTGATGTGAAACAAACACTAAAGAGAAAGAGACCTCAATACTATGATAAACAGCAACAATTAGAGCTAGTATTGGCAGCCCAAAAACTATTTGAATTTGGTGAGCATGACTTGATTTCTACAAACTTTGATGAAGAGGAGAAGTGTTGGACAGACATAAGGGACAGTGATATATGGAAGGACGTAACTTGCTTGAAATTGTTGCATGAAGGAACACTACCAAACACTGTTGATCTTGAGGAATGCAAGAGAGCAAGGGAGAGGATATTGAACTATCATTGGCAAGTTCAGTCACTTATTTCAAAGGGTTGTTTGTGCTAAGACCAAAAAACTGAATGGGATTGATAATCCAAATGCATAAAGACTTGGGGCATTTTGGAGAAGAGAGGACATTGATTGAAATTTGCAGAAGGTATTTCTGGCATAATAGGACAAAGGATGTAAAAACAATTGTAAAGATGTGCCAATAGTGCCAGATGGTGAGGAAGATGGGGAGTATATGTTCAAAAGATGAAGAGTTGAAAAGTATACATGTTTGTGATCTATTTTATAAAATTGCTATGGACATTGTAGGACCATTGCTTGAAACCAAGTTAGGAAACAAGTATATTATAGTGGCCATCAACCATTACTCAAAATGGTGTGAGGCAAAAACAGTTGTTGATCATGGTGTTAAGACTACAGCTAGGTTTGTGGAAGATGACATAATATGTGGATATGGGGTTTCCAAATTTGTATTGACTGATAATGGAGGAAAGTGGGTAGCAAAATTTGATGTCATGTGCAAGGACTATGGGATTCACCATCAACATACAAAACCTCAATGGCCACAGTGTAATGGGATGGCTGAGTGTTTGATCAAGACTATTAAACATGGCATAACAAACTATCTACAACACTTGAAAATGCAAACTGTTGGGATGAACAACTAGCTAAGGTTATGTTTGGCTATAGATGCCACATTCAAGCTAACATTAAGTTTTCCCCTTTTTATGATCCTAACTAGGAGCACACCACACCTTAAGGCTGACAATTACCTACATTCTTTGACTATTGTGGTTGATGACACTTTTGATGCAGAAACTATTGTAGAACAATTTTTACATAAAATGAGATTAATAACAAGCATCCATGATAATGTTTTACTCAATGTAGAGGCACAAAAAAAACAAGAGAGGACCTATGCTACCAAAATAGGAAAATAAACCTTTGAGAGATTGATTGTTGGACAAACAATGGTCAAGATGAAAAAGCTAGGAAAGAAAAAGGCTTTAACTTCCAGCTAGGAAGGTCCATACCAGTTTGTTGCACATATAGATGGAATTAGAAATCTTGATTTTGAGGAAGGCAACAGAATATGCATCATTAAAGATGCTGATGGAAATCCGTGGGATAGATCCCGTAAGGATTTACAAATCTATCATGTTCTATAGGATTAGAGAAGCTGAAGGATTCATCTTTTTTAAGGAAGGGAGGGGTTACGTGTGTGGTCGGATAGGAAGTCATTTGGGATTCTTCAATGTGAACACCATTTTGTTTTAGGGTTTAGGTTTTGTTTTATGCATTTGTCAACTCTTTTCGTGAAGGCGGTGGAGTTGATTTCAACACAGTTTGTTAGTGGTTGTGAGTAGGAAACTTTGTTGTTTGTGTGTTATGTGAAATAGGTTGCAGCAGACAATGGGTGGCCAAACATGTTTCAAACATGGAAGGGCGATGGGAATAAGAGGATGTTGGATGAAGATAAGAAGGGGAGTTCAAAGGAAAAGAAGACATGTCTGTGGTTTTTGGTGGGCATTTGTAGTAGATCGTGTAGAATCAAGGGATTACAAAATTGAATAGTTGTTGTTTTGATTCCCGCTATGCCAGTAGCTAGATCATGGCAAATGATAGTGTTGTTGCAAGTGCTAAGCTCTATAAGGGATTGATGCTGAAGTATGATGATGCACAAAAGGGGTCCAAGCTGTAGAATCAAGAGCATGGAAAGGGATGCATTCATATGGGACTTTGGTGGAAACATTCTTGAAGTAGCACATTTGTGATGAATTAAAGCCAGAAACTTTAGTGGGTATCCTTGGGTTGGGTAGAACGTGGGTACAAAATGGGAAAGATTACAAAAAACACCCATAGATCCATATAATGATTAGAGTTATGTTTTCCCAAGTTGTTACATGCCAACTTGGCATTCTGTTGCTCATCTTTAGTTTGGACCAAAAGTCATACTTGTTCGTGGAACCAAGCAAATATCTTTCTGCATTATGTCACGGGGTAGAGGTCTGGTTTAGCAGCTCATAATGGACCGAATGAACATAGAAATCATTGACCTCAAGCTAGATCCCACTAGTTTATGTAATCACGTTACTAAGAATTGTTCTTGGCATAGTTAGACGGACACTACATAGGAATCTAGAAAGGACTAATAGGTCTGTAGTGCCTGGAATCTCATTTGAGTATAAAATGTTGTGCTTTGTTGGAACAGTAGCACCAATGTGTTGTAACAATCCCTAAATGGCAGGATATAAATGGCAAAAGTCCCAGGTATAGAATTTGGATTTGTAATGAAGAGGTGTTATTCATACCATTTTTTTTTTTGGTTATAGTATAACCAAATAAAAAGTCTTAATATTTGAAGATTCAAAAACTAATTAGAACCATATATGAAAATGCATAGTTGGGCTAAGATGACATATTGCATTGTGATTTTTCAACTTTGAACAACTTTTTGGAGCATGTTTTTTTAAAAGTTTGAGTTCGTTACACAATTTTTAAGCTTTGTTTTCAATTTTGCATTCAAAATCATTATTTTAAAACATTATTTGTGATCCTTGGCTTATTGTTTTATTATATTAAACATTTGGGCATCATGTCGCTTCACACTATCAATGATGATGATTAAATTATTTTGTGTGAACATAATAAGTTTATTGTAATCAATTGATTTGCTAGGAAAAATGCCAATGAAAGTCCAATTCAATAAAAAAGTTCATAACAAAATATAAATAGATAGAGGGAAAAAAACATTGCAAGGGTGTAAAACAACCAACAAGATACAAATAAACAAAAACATTGAAAAGTGCAATATAGACAACAATATACAAACAAACAACAAAAAAAAAATTGCAATGGAATTTGATCTATGATGAATTATATTCCATAATGATTTTGAAATTGTCGTAGTGACAATCACCAAATTATTTTGTGATCATTGGCTTATTATTTTATTGTATTAAACATTGAATTTAAAGCACAAATGTTTTCACCTAAGAAATGTTTTTCATTTATGTTTTGAAAAGACTTATTTTTTCTTTTAGGTGCTTGAATAAAAGGCTTGGAATTGTTACATTCAATAGCTTTTAAAGTGTTGTTATGTTTGTATTATTGCAAAACAATGTCTATTTTCAATAAAAATGCAAAATTCAATCTCATCATGTAGTATTGATATGTCCACATGAAGATGTCATATAATGTTTTTAATTTGTATTTGTTTGCTTTGGAATCCAGCTAATTTTTTCAACTTTAGATTGGTGAAAGGAAAAGATAGTCAACAAAAATTGCAAATGATAATTAAAAACATCCAAACATATGTATAACTATTTTTTCTTAATTATTTTATACAACTTTATTGATACTATTGCACATTTCTTTAAATGAAAGGTAATAATAAATATTTACCATAACTAGATTTAAAGGTGGATATGTATTGCATTTTTATTCTTTGTACATTTTGTTTTGTTGTTGTAAAATGTTTACTCGAAATGATTGATTTTTATGTGAATTCCATGAGAAGGTGAACACAAATACCAACAAGAATATCTTGAGTTCATTCTAGATTACATGTGCATAAATTTTGAAAAAAGTTGGTGTTATTTATTGGTGGAGTGTTATGTTTAATTTTGTAATATCTATTTTTAAAATCTTGTAGGTATTGCACACATATCCAATTGAGTTGTTGGATGTATAATGCAAATGTAATTTACTGTAAAACACAATTTGGAATTTGGATGAAAATGAAATGGATCAAAGAAAAAAACCAATTGTTTAATATTTTTTCATTTTTGCATGGTTATAAGGGTTGTTTCCAAATTTTAAGTTTTTATAACCATTTATGATAAGTCATCTCTTTGTTTTGTTCTTATTAATTATGGTTCAATGTAAACTATTTCCTTAAAATTATTGATAGTGGGTTCTATAAAAATCTAAATTTTGGTAGTCATAAATTAAATTTTAAAAGCATTATGCTAGCATCTTGAATGTTTTTTTTGGTTTTTTTTTCCCACTAGATGGATAAGATATATATTTTTTAAAACCATGTTGTTCTTTTACCATTTTATGTGTTTCTGTTAAGGAAACAAAATCGATATACATTATTCAATAATTTAAATATGAAATATATCAATTTATGATCAATGCAATAAGCTTAAGTACTTTTTGATTGACATATTGTCAAAATGAAATTTATCCATATATGACTTGATTGTGAATTGTTAATTATTGTGTTTTCAAAAAAAGTTAGATTAAATTTGGGTGGTTGCAAGCTAGGGTGACTCGCTTTTTGTGTCATAATCTAATTTTTTGCAAAGTGGTGTGCATTTACATGCTATTAACATGGTATAAAAAGAACACTTTTCCAATTTTGTGACTAGATATAGATTGTCAACTTGAAGAAGACATCTATAAAACAAATGACAACATATATACACCAAATATATAGTAATGGACTTTTAAAGTTGAAAAATATGGGTTGGTTTATTGTTTATGCCTCTATATACATGCATTTTTTTATATGAATTTTATTTGGGATATCTTATAGGGACTTAATATATGATATGTTAAAACAAAAATAACATATGTGGAAAAAACTTGTTAGAAAAAACTTAACCAAAAATCACCTATGAATTTTGTATGGCAATGATGTGGAGTTTTTACATAAATGCATTTTAATAATGGAAGAAAATTTTCAATATGTAATATGAAAAACTTATAAATAGCAATTGTCGTGACGTGTAGTGTCGTGACGTACGGTGTCATAAGGATGTAAATATGTAGTAAATTCTACTAAACAAAAAGACTAAAGCTAGTCAAAGGTATAAACTAATCAACTAAAAAGAGATGCATGCACACACATATATATAATGCATAAGGGAGGCTGAGATGAAATTCTCATGTATCCCCCCCCCAAACCTGAGCCAAGAAAAACATGGCATGGTTTGAATAGGAATCAAGGTGCTATAAAAGAACATGATGAACAGTACCAATTGCCGATAGGAACTTGAATGAGCTCCGGCTTGAGGCAGAAGAGATGGTATCCACTATTACAGTTGTCGCAAAACAGCATATGATCAACATCGTCCGTTTTTTCACATACCTGACATGGATAATCAAGTGGAGGAATCCAAGTCGACGTGATGATGGTAAGATCCAAGTTTGGCAAGTGGCAGGGCACACAATTTTTGGAATGATCTCGAATTGTGCGTCTGTTAGCTCCTTGTAGCTTCAACACACCTGGAGGCCTGATCGCCTTAATCCTCAAGATAGTGCGACCAGAAGAAGTGTCTAGAGTATCATTTGGTTGCCGTTGGAGATATACAAAATCACCAACATCAAATTGTCTCACCTTAGGTTTGTAACTAGCACCTCGTGTGTGTGCATACCGTAAGGTGTCTCGATGTTGTGCAATGGACAAGTTTTCCATGGCCATGGGCATAACCCTCCTGAATAGAGCAACCCTTTCTGTAATGACCTTAGCCCAAGTGGCTGGGGAGTCCAAGTCCACAACCTAGTCCATTTGAGCAACAATGGAAGAGGGTGGAATGGGATGTTTCCCAAAAAGTAAAAAGTAAGGAAAGAAATGAGATAAAGAAGCGTGTTTGGACATCTTGTAACCCATGGCGATGTATGGGAGGGCCAAGTCCCAATCTTCTTTGTTCTTAGTGAGGCAAGTCTTTCGAAATCCCTTCTTGCACGTTTGAACCATCTTTTCTACAAGGCCATCAACTTGGGGATGATCTTTTGAAGTTCGACGATGGTCAATGAGAGCATGGTTAAGTAGGTCTTGGAATTCTCCCTTGAATTCTGATCCTTGATCAATAAGGCACTCGGCACAAGCCCCAAACCTACTTAGAACCTGTTGTAAGAAAGCCTGGCTAGTGCTATGTGATGACTTGTCCAGTAGCGCAACAAGCTCAACCCACTTTGAAAAATGTTCAATCATAATCATGATGTAAACATTACCCCTGGAGGTTTGTGGTAACTCTCCAGCTAAATCACATGACCAACGATAGAACATGCCCTAAATAGGGAGTGGAGAAAGCGTGAGCTATCGAGAGGAGAAAGATGTTCTCACTCTATCACATTGTTCACACCTAGCAATGATGTCTCGGACTTGAGCATACATACCTCTCCAATGGTAATGAGGAACGAGAAGGCTATAAGTACGCTTAACTCCAAAGTGTCCAAGCTCTGAGTGTACCTTTTGAATAAGACCAGGCTGTTCATGTGGTGGTGGAACCACTTTGTCGCCTTGTGGTAAGCATCGGACGAAGTGATTGTCCTTCCATGAGAAGTATTTGGACCGTTGTTGTATGCGATCCCGCTGACTTGATGTAACTTGGGGAGGGTATTCCCCATGTTGAAGAAACCTCAAAGTGTCCAAGTCCTCCCATATATCCAGAATGGGATGTTCAACCAGGTTACATTGCAGTAGTGCAAGATAACTAGATG
>Ga0116229_10009188_pt1 | contig 15166 bp, 17 predicted proteins | sample S1TSphgellanicum_3_FD_87313 | JGI IMG/M metagenome (GOLD analysis project Ga0116229, IMG submission 87313) | Host-associated microbial communities from peat moss isolated from Minnesota, USA - S1T2_Fc - Sphagnum magellanicum MG | ecosystem: Host-associated > Plants > Peat moss > Unclassified... | reverse complement strand
TCTTCGTGTCCTTGGATCTCTCTTTTCATTAGGTCAATTTTGGGAGTGTGGTTGCAGTAGCCCAACAAAACGTTTTTTTAATTTTGCAACATCATAAAGAAGTGTAAGTACTCATAGACAAGTTGATTGGACCATATACAGAAAAGAAGCTCTAATTGTGTTGTGTGTGTGTGTCTGTGCGTTTCTTGTGTCATACTTGTTGGTGGGTTTCAAATACTTACTACGCAAATGGTTGTTGTAGTTGCTATCATTGTGGAATAGTTGCTGTTGTTGTTGTTCTTTTTGTTGTTGATGTCTTGTGCACTTGGTTAGATGATTGCATAGTTTACATACATACCCATTGTTGATGTTTTTTGGTTTTTTTTCTTCTTTTCTTCTGTTTTTGGTCGGAGAGTTTCTTTGTAAAATTTTCCTTTGAGTCTTTCGGAGTTTTGTAGGCCTGCTATTTCAGCATCTTCAAAATCGCTTCCGACTGCAGACTTTTTGCAAGGTAAGTTGCTCATTCATGGTTTTTAGAAAAAAAGTATATAGATATAATTTAAAAAAAAAAAAAATTTGCCCCGCACATCCTTGTTGTGGTTTGTGCTTTAGTGATGGTGAAGCGATTCTTGATGGATAGTTTTGTTTTGTTCTGTTTTTGTTCTTCTCTTTTTGGCAAAACTTGATTTCCCCCTGTCATGGTAGCTTTGAGATGGCAGGCTTTTTATGGAGTGTGCTCTTTCTTTGGGTGGGCGTTTTTTCATTTTGGGACTAATGATTTTTATCATCAATTGATGATGCTGAATTGGGTGTTGGCTTGGGTGGTGGTGGTGGTGTTGAATTAAAAGCTTGCTGTTTGGATTGTCTTTTTTTGGGGGTTTTGTTGTATGACAGTTGCAACAGTTTGTTTTGTTTTTTGGGATGGCTTTGTGTGCAAATTTGTTTTCTTCCTTTTCGCTGAGTTTTCAAGCTTGATAGAGGAAGTAGCAAGCTTGAGAAACAGGGTATATCTCTGTTTTAGGACCAATATCTGTTTGTGATGTGTGACAGACCATCACAAATCACAATGAAAGTTTCAATGCGAGTTGTTGTCTTTTCTTCTTGAGGTCCATGAGTTTCTTCTTGATTTGCAGTCAGTCAAGTCAGTCAGGAGGGTTTTCAATGGGTTTTTTTTTGTAGGATACTAGAAGTCCAGACACAGGTGCTGTTGTTGTAGCCAATTTCTTGACTTTTTTCCAATTGTTTGTGGCACTGCAGAGAGATCTGGTTTTCAATGGGTCTTGTTTTTGTTTGTCTGTTTTGGGTGGTGATTTGGTGAAGCTGTTAGGTGCAAAATATGTTGTGGGGTTAACAACTCCTTGTGGTTCAGAGGAACTTTTTGGCTTAGCTGAGTTATGGACAATTTTGTTGGTTTTGCATTTCCAGAAGGAGGAGGGTTTGTTTCTGCTGGACTGACTTTTTTTTGGGTGGGTGTTGGGGCGTTTTGGGGGGAAATGAACAGGAGGAAAAAGAGTAGCACAACCCAGTTGGGTATTTGGGAAATGAGCTTTGGATACCTGTAGTAGTAGCATAAGATCATTGTCATCATCATCATCCTCATCATCATATTATTGCAAATAGCAGCAGTGGAAAGCAATACCATCATACCTTAGTTGCTGCTGCCTGCCAGTTTGGGTTGTGGCATGTTGTGTGAGATGATATTCCTGAGAGGTGTGTATGGAAGTTTGACTCAGAACATTGAGAGGTTGTGGATCTGGGATGAAACTTATACAGAAGAATATTTGAAATGTAGGACTTGTAAATACCAATGTCTGCCCAGTAGTTGCAGTTGCATTTAGAGTGTGAACAAGCACCTCTTGTTGCTTCATTTATTCATTTGTGTGGGACTGACTCTTCTCTCTCTCTCTAGTTACAACACTAATACAGTAGATAGAGTCACAAGAGCAAATTTTTGGAAAGTTCAGCCCTACTAAAAGGGTTGTTATTAGAGCACAAGTAAATGTGGGAACATTATATGTTTTCTTTTCTCTTCTGGTGATTGTGTTCTCTGCTGCCAAGCTCAGGAAGAATATAAGAGAGACTTGGATTCTTTATTATAGCTCTCTGTGGCCATTGGGGTTGGAGAGTATCGGACACATTAAGAGAGAGAGGGGGGGGAGGCGTATGCCGTACTCTTTGTCAACAAAGCCCGCAGAGAGGACCAGACTATGGGAAGGAGAAGATACCGACCTGAGCAACATCCCACAGCGCCGCTGCTCCATTTCTTCCACACCTGGAGAGGTAAGCTACCGCCCTGACACACTTCCAAGAGCATCTTCACTCTCTGAGGTAGATGTACAGCATGAGCTGCCCACCACCCCCAAGTTCAACATCACCCCCTCTATTTCGGCATCCCGTGTGGAGCGCTTGGTACGAGAGCGACAGCTGCGGAAAAATGTCAGTTACACTCTTGTGGACGAAGCTCCCGATGGCAAGGTGGAGGCCAGCATGGGACCAATTGGCTGCTGTGGAGGAGGAGGAGGGGATGGGGGTGCCGCTGGTGGTGGAATTGAGTGCAGCCAGGATAATAATGTGGGCACCAGTGGGTTGAGTGAGAAAGGACAGCAGCAACAGCGGGCTACACAAAGGCTGCTGGTGGTGGCCAACCGATTGCCTGTCTCAGCACAGCGTGATGGGGATAATTGGGATTTGAAGCTCAGTGCTGGCGGTCTAGTCAGTGCACTCCTGGGTATGTTTTTGGACTGCTTTCTGAAGCGTTTTGGTAGTTTGAGGCAAGGACAGGAAATGGAAAAAAATGGCTCTATGACCTGAAGGTGTAAATTTTCTAGTGGTTGGTAGAAGTCTGAATTCTGCTCAGTCAGTCAGTGACCCAACACTCACTCTGTAGCTGAACAATCTGGGAAATGCTGGAGTACGTGGTGCGGTTACAAAACTGTACCTTTTTCTTGGTTTGGGTCAGCCTCATTTTGTGTACCCTAATAATGGGGTTGCTTCTCTCTCATCGTCTGAAATTCTACTGCAGGGGTCAAGCAGAATTTTGAAACAAGGTGGATTGGATGGGCTGGTGTCAATGTGCATGATGAGAAAGGACGCATGTCTTTGACTGAGTCCCTTGCATCCAAGGTCAGTTTCCATTTTCCTAGTAGTATAGACCCAAGTGAAATGGATAGGCAGAGCAGATGGGATTGTGAAGAACACAGGAGGAGGAGACTCTGGGTTTTGTGGCTTGAGATGCATTTCATATTTAGCTAAGGTTTTTCTGGTGCTCTGATGAATGGGGAATGCACCTCTGACCTAGTTAGTCATCATCTTGCCATTTGTTGGTGGTCTCAGGGGTGTGTCCCAGTGTTTTTGGATGACGATACTGTTGATCAGTATTACGATGGCTACTGTAACAATGTTCTATGGCCTCTCTTCCACTACATCGGGCTTTCCCAAGAGGATAGGCTGGCAGGGACCTGTAGCTTGGATTCACAGTTTATGGCATACAAGAATGCAAATCAGCTGTTTGCAGATGTTGTCTTCTCTCAGTATCAGGTACAGTAGTGCCTCTTTGGTCTGGTCTGTCTGGTGCTCTCTCAAGCTGATAATCAGTAACATTTCTGTGGGGCTTGGGTTCCAAATTGAGTTTGGTCTTCTAGTAAATAGAAAATGAGACTTAACTGTGCTCCTCCTCCTGCCATTTGATGAAGTAGTTTTGAAAAGAAAAAAGTACTCCTCTTCAATTCAAAACTTTGTGCTTTGACTAAAGGAGTAGTACTACTACAGCATTCGTCGCTCAGTTGGTGCCATCGTTGGTTGTGTGCTGGTAATCTATTATATATATACAGGAAGGAGATGTGGTGTGGTGTCATGACTACCACCTCATGTTTCTGCCCAAGTGTTTGAAAGAGTTGGATCCACAAATGAAAGTTGGTTGGTTCCTGCACACACCATTTCCTTCATCCGAGATTTACCGAACTCTACCTATGCGCTCAGAGCTGCTAAAGGCTGTGCTAACTGCAGATCTTATTGGGTAGGCAGACATTTCTTCTCTCTCTCTCTCACTTGCCCTTCTCTCACAGTCTCAGAACATGTTATACCATGATCCATAGGGGGTAGGTTCATGCCAAGTCTTGCCCCAGCCAGCATTGGAAAGTTTTGTACTCTTTTTCAATCTCCCTGTTTTCAGGAGTGTAAGCAAAAGAAGAGTGCTGGCTGGCTGGCTGGCTGCAGGTTCCACACGTATGATTATGCTAGGCATTTTGTGAGTGCATGCACAAGAATTTTGGGACTGGAAGGCACCCCTGAAGGTGTAGAGGACCAGGGCAAGCTTACTCGGGTTGCGGCTGTATGTCCTCTTGTGCCTTAACCTGGTCTTCAAGTTGGTCTCATTCTAGGAACATTTGCAAAAGCCTTGTAGTGAGCAGCTTGCAAAACACCAGCTGATTTTCTGATTGCAAGCTTGGCTGAGAGATCTGCAGTTCCCCATTGGGATCGATCCAGAGAGGTTCATCCAGGCTCTCGAGACTGATAAAGTGAAATGCCACATCAAATCGCTGCGTTCTCGCTTTGAAGGGTGCAAGGTAATGTGTTCTCCAGAAAAGTAAGTCCTTCATAAATTTGAAGGGTATTGCAAACTATGTCCTCTTGACATTGCAAAGCATGTGGACATAAAAACCTGAGCTCCACATGTCCTTGAGTGCTTTGTCCTAGTATGTGCAGTCTGGTTAGAATCAAGGGTTGTATGCATATATATTGCATGTCCTAATTTGTAGTCTATATTGCAAGTACTGATATTTTTCCTAACCCATCTTGCTGTTGGGTACTTGCTCAACAGGTTATGTTAGGAGTTGATCGCCTGGATATGATCAAAGGCATTCCGCAGAAGCTTTTAGCCTTTGAGCTTTTCTTGGAGAAAAATCCTGAATGGCGAGAAAAAGTGCTGCTTGTGCAGATAGCAGTGCCAACTCGCACAAATGTTCATGAATGTAGGCACTGAAATTTTCAACTTTGGTTTCTAGTCTACTGATGCGTTTTTAGCTGTATCATCATCTTGACTGTTAACCTATGCAAACCTCACCAGTGTGTGAGAATCTGACTTGAAGAATGGGTTCCATGGTGATCTTCAACCAAATGTCATGATGGTGGTACAGTGCTGCCTTTCTCATGGATTTGATCCAATTTGGGGGGGGGGATGGATGCATGCAGATCAAAGGTTGACAAGCCAGGTGCATGAGATTGTGGGTCGAATCAATGGCCGATTTGGCACTCTGACGTTTATGCCCATTCATCATCTGGCAAGTTTTTTTCTCTTTGCTTCATGAGTCCCTTTTTTCCCTTATTGTGAAAACTTGGGTGCCTCACTCACTCGAAGTAGTAGACATTGAGGCTTGAGACAAGATCTGAAGATGCACAGTTAAGGTAGGGTCAAAATAGTAGGTTGCTGTTGACATTTGTGCCATTTAATCTGATGGGTTTGATGGGGTTGATGATTGGTGGTTACAGGACCGATCCCTGGCCTTCCATCAACTGTGTGCACTTTATGCCATCACAGGTATCCCTATCTTCTGGTGGTAATAACTGACCTATTTTGCTGAGAATGCAGTCCATTGCACTTCAAAAGTGCATGTTTACAACCTTTTGAAATACCTTGGGGACATTTTGCTTGCTCTTGTAACAGCTGAATGGGGGCTTGCTCTTCTGGGTGCATGGTAAAGGGCGGGGTGCATGGGTGTGTGGAAGGGTTAAAAACAGGTGCATGGGTGTACTCCAACACCCATGCATCCCATTCCACACACCCCTTTACAAGCATCTCTACCTTTTGGTATGGGTTATACTAGTGTCCAGAGGCACATTCAGCAGATTGCAGTATCTGGCATGGCAATACATTCCTGAGTGTGTGTGTGTGCATGTGGTTGGAAAAATAGATGTGCTTTTGGTGACATCACTACGTGATGGAATGAATCTGGTGAGCTATGAGTTTGTAGCTTGCCAGAACGAAAAGAAAGGTGTCCTTGTTTTAAGTGAGGTTAGTTCCTGTGCTTTCACATTTTCATTTCCATTCCTTTTTTAAGGCTCGAGAATACAGTAGAAGATAGGAAGCAATTTTGTTCCATTGTTTCTTGACTTCAATCAAGGCATGTCTGTCAGGATGTAGCAAACTCTTCTCTGTCTTGAAAGTGGAAAAATGTGTCATTTTTGCAGTTTTCAGGGGCGGCCCAGTCTTTAGGGGCAGGAGCAATGCTCGTGAACCCTTGGAATATCAAGGAGATGTCCATTGCCATACGGGATGCTCTGGACATGTCAGAAATGGAGAGGAAGGAACGGCATAACCACAACTTCAGTCACGTCACCAATCACACAGCTCAGGCCTGGGCAGATACCTTTGTCAGGTGGGAGATTGCATTCCTAGAGAAATGCTCAATCCCTTCTTCAAACCGATGGCATTGATGTTGAATTTCAATTAGTCATGTTCATTGGAGTCATCGCTTCCTTATCCTGCAGTTTCTGGGGCATTCAAAAGAGCACAGCACCAATGTGGGTGCTGATTGTTTCTTCAAACAAATGTAGTTCTTCCATTAAATTTTGGTCACAAGACACATAACAGCTCAATCTACAGCATAACTATGGAGACTGATTGCTTGAGGACCCAATGTGTTGGATCCGAATACCTGATATGCTTGATTGCAGCTAATGTCGTCTTATGGGTATTCTATGGAAGGACAGTGAACTCAATGATACAATAGTGGAGGCTGAGCTACGGACATTACGAGTTCCTCCTGTCTTACCCACACAGCAAGCTCTAACTAAATTCCAAGATTCCAAGAATCGGCTACTCATCTTGGTGAGGAATGTAGATTTTGCTTCTCCCTTGTTACCCACCAGCTCGCCCTTCCTGGTTCAAAACTAAAACTTTTGGTGTTCTCACCCCCTTACAATGTGGTGTGGATCTTTTGCAGAGTGATTGGTGATGGTCAGTCTGAGGGTTTTTGCACATGTAGGATAGATCTCTTTCAGACTGTTCAGCAGATTGTGTCAATCTTGGGCCAGCTGTCATCCATGGTTTTTAAAAATATCCAACAGTACTTTTGGCTTACAAAACTCTCACCTCCACAAGCATCTGTTCGTGGCATTGTGTGATTGAAGGGCTTTAGTGGAACGATTACTGCACAAGTGGAACCTCCGAGGCGAAGAGGTCCAGATCAGATCAAGGAGATGAAGTTGCAGTTGGATCCTGGTTTGAGAGATGCTCTGACTACTTTGTGTTCTGACACTAACACCATCATCGTTATTCTTAGCGGCAGTGAACGGACACTCCTGGATGAGGTACATGTTAAACACATCCCGAGGGATATATACTGCCAATTTAATATGATGAAAGTTCATCTGTTCCTATAGGATTTGAGGTCTCATAAATTGGAAGGTTGGTGGTCATGAACATTTTAAGAATTGTTTTGGTCTCACATTCGAAGACTGGCTTGTCCTTGCTTGTGAATAATTCCCTCTGTGTATCTTATTCTGATTTCTATGGGCTTGTTCTTTGCTATGTTATGCAGGCCTTTGCAGGATTTGATCTGTGGCTTGCAGCAGAAAATGGCATGTTCTTGCGCCACACAAAAGGAGACTGGATGACTACCATGCCTGAACATGTGAACATGGACTGGGTAGAAAGTGTCCAGGTGGGCTTTTCTTTTCCTTATCATGGCTTTGAAGGATGACCATTTTGTGTAAGGAACAACAGGGTCAAATATGATCCACAGCAATCCAGTGTTTGTGTGCTGTTTTGCCAACAAGATTTCAGTCTTTCTTTTTGGTGTGCATGTGGTACATCTAACTAACTCAAGACATATGGAATAGTGAGCATGCCTAGTTACTAGTTTGGCTTCTGTGTCTGATAATAAACACATATCATCTCACACAAGTCTTTGTAGGGTTCATGATATTTGCAGTCTCTACCACTTTTGAGTGAACTTGGAAGTTTCTATGGTTAGGGTTGTCAACATTGGTCTCAATTGTGAAATTGCACCTACTGGCTACAAAGTGTCCTGATCCACAAATTCTCTGTTTGAAATGTCCCAGCTTGTGTTTGATTATTTTTGTGAGCGTACTCCACGATCTTACGTCGAATCTCGGGAGACGTCACTTGTTTGGAACTACAAGTATGCAGGTAAAGATCTTGCACAACTGCTATTGGGTTGCAAAAAAAATTTACAGGAAGAAGGGCAGTTGTCAGTAAACTGGGAGTCTGAGATTCAGAATCAATGGCCCTTGCCACTGAGTCACAACTTACAGTTTTTAAGTTGGACAGCTTTAGCCATGTACATTCTTGTCAAACTTCATTTAGTTAGGAGTGATGGGTTTTTGATGCTGGTCACTAACTAGTACTTTGCTGAATGTACTGATAGTTGGGACAAATATCACAGATGTGGAATTTGGGAGGGTGCAAGCTCGGGATATGCTACAGCATCTATGGACAGGGCCCATCTCAAATGCAGCTGTGGATGTTGTGCAAGGCAGCAAGTCAGTGGAGGTCCGTCCTGTCGGTGTTTCAAAGGTAATCCTCTATTTAAATATATAAACTTAAAAGAATAATGTAGGACATGGGGTATGGAAATCACAGAGAACATGATTGAAGGACATTCTGATCTTCTCATGGCCTTGGCTAACTTGACAAGGAGCTGACTTGGTGTTTTGATATTCAAGTGAGTAATAGAAATTGCGTTATCTGGTTTTTGTTGAAGTGAGAGCATAGTTCCACTATAATTGGTCCTTTTACATTCAGTAAGTAGTAGCAGAATAAACAGGACCCTTTTTTTCATTACAAAGTGGGCAATCTGTGATTTGGGTCCAACCTTATGGGAAACTTTTAAAGCAGGATATGGGATTTGATTGTGTAATCAACATGGAGGGGCACAGTGGCATATTCAAAATTCTTAAGATGGGTCTGTGTGTGCATCCATCCAGGGTTCCGCTATTGACCGGATCTTGTATGAAATTATCCAAAGCAAGCATGCAGGTTTCCACATTGACTTTGTCATGTGCATTGGTCACTTCCTGAGCAAGGTCTGCTTACCATCTCAATCTCAGTACTCTTTTGTTTCAGGTTCTTTATATTCCTGCTTGCTACACAAAATCTCTCATCATTGTCATCCAAGCAATTCTTTGAACAGTAAGATTGAAGATTTGATGGATTGTATGAACTGGATATTAACAGGATGAAGATGTCTTCACCTACTTTGACCCAGAGCTGCCATTTGAGAGGGATCCTCACCATGCCTGCAATGGAAAGACAGACAGAGCCCTCGACCGACGGTTAGCAGCCAAATCTTGCGACCGGCTTCTGGCCAAAAGCAATAAGGTTGGGGTTGTTCGGACCAAGTCATTTCCTCTTACATCACCTGACAGGGGTGGGAGTCATGTGCGAACAAATAGTTTGAAGGACTGCAAGTACACAGAGCGCGACACAATGGAACTGGAACTTGGCTCAATAATGAACATCTCAGTTGACACCTACTTCTCTTGTGCTGTCGGGCTGAAACGCTCAGCAGCTCGCTACTCACTACCTACCTCAGATGAGGTGGTAGTATTCTTGAATTCGCTTGCTAACACTTATGTTAAGCCAGTTGCAAATGGGGATAAATCCGCCTACCTCAGTCTTGAGACATCCAATCCTGCCTGGTGACAAGCTGTCCAGAGCTAGGCTAAAGCTTTTATATTTGAGGTAAGTTTTTTTATTAGGCCCACCAATTTTTGACAATGGGGTCTCTTTTGTGATAGAATGAGAGAACACAAGAATTAATACTGGTCCCCCTCAGTAATTGAAGCCCTGCAATTGTTGTAGCAGTCTGTAAAGATTTTAAATCCCTCTCCCCCCCCCCTCCAAAATGCTTATCACTGTGTAACGATTTTGAAATCTGCCGACATCTATTTCTCCTGTAAAGATTCTTATTTTCTCTCTAAACCAATAATGTTGTCTCTTGAGCTCTAGCTGTGCACCTCCTGTCTTTGCACAGGGTTCACCAATTTGTCTGACTGCCTATCTATCCACAGGCAGTTGAGGTTGGGGAGTTGGTGTCATTTCTGATCTTCTGATTGAATCAATGGTTTTGGCATGTTCTTTGTTTTGCAGTAGCATTGAAGCTAGAGTTTTTAAACTATGAACATTGAAAAAAACAAAAAATCTCATAACTTCAAACTTGGAACTATGATTATGTAATGTACTGAAATTTGGTATTTCTTTCACTTTTTGTACTATATCCTACTTTTCAGTTGCCTTTGTTGCCTTGCCTCTCCCTTTACTGGAAACACCCACAGGAGGGTAAAACTAGCAAGCAATGTAGTTTTCATTTGGGTCTCACATTTTTGAGGAATGTTGAATGTGTGGGGTGTCATTATGAACTTTAGTTCATTTTCTGGCTTCATCGTGGAACTACTTTAATTGTTGCTGTTTAGAACTTGCCAAAAGGGGAAAAGCTTGTTCATTGATGCATCTCTTGCAGTGAAATAGATTTTCTTCTTCTTCATTCCATCTTTTTTCTCATCTCTTATAGTGAATCAATGTGTTTATTGTGGTGAAATGGCTTTTTTAATAGTGGGGGTCAGAGGCTGGTCATTGGACTCCCAGTAAGTGTGATTTGTGACAAAGGGAGGTGCATCCAAAACTTTCATGGACCTTGAATTGTACCTTACCACAATCTTCATTGTTGCTCAAATTCTAGTGACAATGATTCATCAGTTCAACTTCCAGTGACAATATTCATTGGAGCTGGTGTAGATAGGACAACTCAAGGTTTCAAAAGTTGTTGTCATCATCATAGATTGAACAATTCCAAAGTGAAATTTGTTTAGCCCCTTCTCAATTGAAGAGGCATGGAGAGGTGGATTTTGGATTTGTGTCTTTTTAAAGCTTTTCTTGTCCGATGCCATATGCAAAAGAAGGTTTTGTGTATCTTCTTCAACAATGTATATCTCAATTTTTTTCAATTGAATCATGATCTACTTGTTCAATTAAATGCAATTGAATTGAAATTAAACAAAGTTAAATTAAAATTTGATTCAAATTCTGTTCAATGTATTTGAGTTCAACATAAGAATTTGCATTCAATTCAATTGAGTGAAATCTAAATTCAATGCAAGTTGCATTACAAGTTGTTCATGCCTCAATTTCACACAGGAATAAATTAGTGTCTCTCACTTCAAGAACATTTACAACTTTGTCTTGCTCCACAAGGATATTTGTCTTATGCTTTCTTCTCTAATGTTTTAAATCTTTGTGCAAATAAGGAATTTTTTCGCATGCTACACATTACATCATATCATTATTATCTTTTGGCCAAAATTCATTTATATCAAAGTAATTTCAACATGTCATGTCATTGACGTATGAACATGTATTGTGTATTGAAGCTTCATGTGGATATGTCAACAATGTTCAAAAAATTGTTAACAAAAGAGAAAATGTCAATGCAAATTGTGAGAATGGAAAAAGGTCTTTCGCATTTGTGGAAAATTACTATGAAGTCATTTTGATATTGTGCATGATATTCAATCTCCTCTTTATTTTATTTTATTTATACTTTTATAAATCATAAATTATATAAATGATTGATAATCATTCATGAGTTTGGTGATGATCCAATGAAAATATGATTCAAACACCAAAACAAGAATGATGGTTGATGACAAAATTGAAGATATTGGAATTGTGTAGAATTGTGTTTTCAACATGTAAATTGTCATTTTTGATGGAGTATTTTTTATCAAGAGTTTCCAATGTTTGGGCATGCACATATTTTTTTATGTTTCATTGTGGTTTGCATTCACTTAGGGTGTTACACAACAAGTGATGTTCATCTCATTATATGTGCATTATATGAAAACAAATTATTAAAAGAATTTGTGAACCAAAAAAGGAAAAATGTACCATTGTCCTTAATGTTTTTTTTTTTTTTTTGGTTAAAAATTATTTTGATATGTGTTTTGATAATTTGATTAAGTTCATTGATCACATTGTTACTATATAGCACAAGCCACATGATATCAACCCATTTATACCTTTATAAATGTGTTTTAAGCGACATAGGTATTTCTTTCAAAAAAGAGGGGAAAAACTTACATATTTGTCAAATTACTTAAACAAGATGAAGGAAAAGATAAAACAATTTGAAAATACAATAACACAAAAGAAAAGTGATCAAATAATGGTTGAAGTGGTATATTTATGATTTAAATTATTTTTAAAATCCACATTTGACATTTTGTTTATTAGCAAAATTGAAGAAGGATTTATTGATGTTTACAAAACATTATACATGAAAAAATGCTATTTTGATCATTGTTACAAGATTGTGTACATAATATGAATAAGTAAATAAAATAACTTTCTATTTGTCTTATGAGAAAATCAATGGTTAATAACAATCTATTGGGATAATAACATGATTGACAATCCACATTTTCTTATCATAAATATATAACAAGGCCTTTGCATGAATTGTCTATTGAATAAAAATGATCATTCTATGTATTCATGATTGATTAAGTTTGTGATATTTTCATTAGTTCTTAGAATTCACTAATAAAATATTCATTTGGAAAATCATCAATTACATGGGTAGATGATCAACATTGCCCTCATTACAAATGTCATTGCTTGATGATAAATCCTAATAAACTTATAATATAAGAATTAATGATTTCATATTATATGAATTTAAAATATCTTTGCAACTCATGGAAACTTTTTAAATTGTTATTGATATTACAAAACATGATAAAAGATGAAAATGTTGCCATAAAACAAGCATAATTTGATGAAATCAAATGGTTTGTATGTCTTTTTAAAACTCATTTGGTGATATTTGTTTCTTATGCAAATATAACCTAGTAAAAGAAAACAATTTGTCTTGTTTATTGCATAATATATTGTAAATGGATGTTATTTTTATATTTAAATTTAATATATTACTATATTACCTTGAAAAATTTTACATCGATTATATTATTTAAAAAGTATTCATTAAAAATAATTTTCTTAAGAATTAGAATTTTTAAAAGGAAAACATATAGTCTTTTGGAATATTCAAAAAAAATTCTTGACATGAAAATTTCAAAATTCATTAATTATATTACAAACTTGTATTGAAGTTTCTTTTGTACTACATTCATCAAAAGTATTTAAGCAATCTTGAAAATATTATGAATCTATTAAATCATGTGTGCTTTCTACATCTCATGAATCTGTTGTAAGGGTTACAACTTTCTCTCAATGTCTATCATTAATTGAATTAAATGCATGGGAGGATGAATTTGTTGTTGTCATAGAAACATTATAAGAAGGTTAAAGGGGAAAAAAATGATTTACGTTGTGGGCATTACACCAATGCTTACAAATTGGGTGTAAATTGAGATAAACTAGACTTTCAAAACCATAAGAGTTGATCACAACAATTGTTTATAATTACAATTGAAACATGTTCAAAGTTTGGTTCTTGATTTCAAATTCTACATTACTCAACAATTTAATATTTTGGTTAAATCAATTGCATGTTAATCATAAATCACATGTTTTTCAACCTATTATCATTATGTATTAAACCAATGGCTTGAAAACTTTGAAATTCCTTTTTGCATGTTGCTACTTAAAAGTGCATGATTCACATTCAAATGCATTTGTGTTTCACCTTTTCGTTCAGCAAATATACTTTTAAGCTTAAAAGCTTATTAAATAATATTACACTATTTATTATTTACATTTTTAAAGATGAATTTTATTGACATTAAATAGCTATTATTTTTATTTTTCAATTTAATAACATTTTAAGTTATTTTTAATATTATAATAAATTTAAATTTAAATTATTTTATTAATTAAATAAAAACAAAAAACCATTAAATTTCAACATAAACTTTTTTGTAATATTTTAATGGAAGTTCTAAAATCAAATTGAGAAACATATTCAAATTTATTGAAAATGAAATGGTCATTTGAACATTTTATCATAGTTGACAAGTCTACATTATTTTTAAAAAAATTATGTTCACGAAATTAATTAAACTTAATAAACTTAATCTAAACATCAAATTCATTAATATTTAGTGTGGAATGCCATCGAACAATCTTTTAATATCACCTTCACACATGACTTGAGTCTTGGGGGTGGACATTTTGTTTTGCCCCTTTTGGCCACCCTCTCCTTGGAATGGGTAAATATCTTTCTAATTATTTTATTGTTTTCAATCAATAGAATGGATAACCCCCTTCAACTTTGGTTTTTTTTAACGTTAATGGACATTTGACTTATCTATATTTTCAAAGTTTTTGAACCTTTTAAATCACTATGATTATTGTTAAACCAAGGTCCTAAAATGACATCTCAAGGTGGGATGTTGATTTAACAAATATTCCCAAATTCAAACATGCTTAAGTCAAAATTTAAATTGGTGTGGTGTTTTGATTCAGAAATAACCTAAGCTGAAAACACATATGGACAACATCAAGGATGACAAAAATGGAGAACAACAAAAAATAATTCAAGTATGTTGACAAGGAATGACAGAATGGCAACAAACAATAGTGTAAGGGTGTCAAAAATGCATGCTAGAAACACCAAGGGTGTTAGGTTGGACATGTTTTTTTCTTTTGTAGCAATAAGGGGCACCAAGATGTTGAGGGTGTTGGATATGATCTATCAAAGGACACCAAGAAATACATAAAGGATGTTGTAGGCACTAAAGTCACAATTATTTTATATTTAATATATATTTCAAACTAGGCGTCATTCGAAAACATGGAATGAAGGATGTTGGGGGTGTTGGAAAGGCCTAAAATTTTTGTTCTTGAAGTAACAAGGGGCACCCCAAAAAACATCACGGGTGTTAGAAATGTTAATGTTTTAGTAATTAATGAAAATTAAATCACATATTCTAGAAGCAATGGAAGTGGAAATGATTTCATGGACAATCTATATGATCATGGATTATCAATGCCTAGTAACTAATTATCTTTTAAATAAAATTTTAATATATTTATATTTTGACCTTATTTCAATTGATCATCATTGATAATGTGAGGTAACATGAAGTGCAAGTTTGTTTATGAATGCATGAGTATATTAAATGTCAAATATGCTTATGAATGCATGATTGTAGCATATGTTAATTTAAGGTTTTTTTTTTTTTTTTTTTTTTTTTTTTTTTTTTTTTT
>Ga0116229_10009186_pt1 | contig 15168 bp, 11 predicted proteins | sample S1TSphgellanicum_3_FD_87313 | JGI IMG/M metagenome (GOLD analysis project Ga0116229, IMG submission 87313) | Host-associated microbial communities from peat moss isolated from Minnesota, USA - S1T2_Fc - Sphagnum magellanicum MG | ecosystem: Host-associated > Plants > Peat moss > Unclassified... | reverse complement strand
ACTTTAATGACATATTTTTTTCAAAATAAATTATATCATTAATATATAATTGACGATTTAAAATACTAACTTTTTTTCCATTTATTTTTATTTTTTTACAACGTATTATATGTTTTCCTTCTCTAGGTGTTTTTATTAAATTTAAACGAAATAATAAGATATTTAATCTACTCTCTAATAATATACAAATTCTAACTTCAAAATCAATACGTCTAATATTAACTCTTTGTAAATATCTACGAAATTTTTTAATTGTCATATCCCCATAATAAGTACGAAATTTTAATAAATAATGCAAATTTGCAATATATGATTTTCTATAATTTCTTATCTTTTTTTTTCGTGGTATTATTCTTGAATAATTAAATTTTACATAAGATTTTCTTAATATATATTTTAATATACCTATTTTATATCGATATCTTCTACAAAATAATTTAAACATTTTTTTAAAAAAAGGTTTTCCATTTAAACATGATGTTAAATACCCTCAAAAATCAACTTCATATTTTTTCATAAATTTAAACTTTAAATAACCTTTTTTTTTCATAAAACATAAAAACGGAAAGAGTGGGATTCGAACCCACGACATCTATAATGATGATTGATTTTCAAGATCAACGCTTTAAACCTCTCAGCCATCTTTCTTTTGGAGTAATAGGATTCGAACCTATGATGTTGGTACCAAAAACCAATGCCTTACCACTTGGCTATACTCCAAATATTAATTTAATTTTAATATTTTGTTATATATTTAGTACTTTTAAGCTAATATATTACTATATTCACACAAAAACACAAGCCTAATCATGTAATAATCTTTTACATTACTAAATGAAAATCTTAAAATTTTTTTCCTACTTTTATTATATTCAGCAGTTATAATTTTTTTGCGTAACTACTCGGCATTGCTAATAATATAACAACCAATACATCATGGGCAAATATTAACTGATCCTCTCGTAATAAGTTAAAGTTTTCTTGATTTTCATATAATATCGGTAGATAGGAACCGAACTGTCTCGCGACGTTCTGAACCCAACTCATGTACCATTTTAATAGGCGAACAGCCTAACCCTTGAAACCTACTTCAGCTTCAGGATATGATAAGTCGACATCGAGGTGCCAAACAACCCCGTCGATAAGAACTCTAAAGGGTAATTAGCCTGTTATCCCTGGCGTACCTTTTATCCGTTAAGCGATAATCTTTCCATATAGAATTACCGGATCTCTATGACCGACTTTCGTCTCTGTTTGATTTGTTAATCTTACAGTCAAGCATTTTTAAGCCATTGTACTTTCTAATTAATTGTTAATTAATTATAAAACACTTTTGCACGCCTCCGTTACTTTTTAGGAGGCGACCGCCCCAGTCAAACTACCAATCATAAACTGTCTAATAATTTATTATTATTAGTATAAAAATTATATAGTAAATGGTATTTCACTGACGTTTGACTCGATCGGCTTGTGCCAAGGAATTCATAGCAACTCCCATCTATTCTACATTTTATATTATTTTTATACAATTAATGATTATAGTAAAGGTGCACAGGGTCTTTCCGTCTAGCCGATAATACTCTGCATCTTCACAGAAATTTCAATTTCACTGAGTCAATATTGGAGACAGTGAGGAAGTCGTTACACCATTCATGCACGTCGGAACTTACCCGACAAGGAATTTCGCTACCTTAGGACCGTTATGGTTACAGCCGCCGTTTGCTGGGACTTATATTCAAAACATCTTTGTTATACCATTGATATTTCTCCTTTTTATCTTACAGCACCGGGCAGGTGTCAGACCCTATACTTAGTAATTACACTTTGCAGAGTCCTGTGTTTTTGTTAAACAGTCGCCACCCCCTGTTTCGTGACACTTAATTTTTTTAAGCACTCTTTCTCCCTAAGTTACAGAGTTAATTTGCCGAGTTCCTTCAATATTGTTATCTCATACACCTTAGTATTCTCTACCTATTCACCTGTATCGGTTTTAGTACGGTCATTTTTTTTATACAGTTTTTTCTAGAAATTCTTTACATTTTTTATATAATTTTCTTAATATAATTAAATTTTTTTAATTTGTTACTGTATTTTGGCTTTTAAATATTAATTTTTTAATTCCCATCAAAAATAGTGGACTACTTATAATTTTTTTTAGGGACCGGCTAATTCATTTTAATTTATTTTTAAAATGAAAACTTTGAATTTTCGGTGATAATGATTTAGTAATTTTACATTATTTTACGTTACTCATGTCAGTATTCTTACTTTTGATTTTTTCAAATAATTTTTCAATTATTCTTTTTAAATATACAAAATATTCTGCTACCATATTATTTTTTATTTTTATACTTCTTTTATTTTTAATATTTATAACTTTGGTATATAATTTAATCTCTCTACATTTCTCGATTTAAATACAAATTTATATATAATTTATATATAATTTCTTAATCAGTGAGCTGTTACGCTTTCTTTAAAGGATTGCTGCCTCTAAGCCAACCTCCTAATTTAAATTGTATTTAAATTCTTTATTACTTAATTATATTTAAAGACCTTAGTTAATAATCTGGGCTGTTTCCCTTTTGAATAACAATCTTAACACTTTTATTCTTATTGTAATTTCATTTTTATTAATATTCACAGTTTGTTTAGATTTGGTAAAGCCTCCTAAGCTCCCCGCACCTATTCAGAGCTTTACTTTTAACAATTTTTTTAATTACACTTTACCTACATAAATTTCGCAGAAAACCAGCTATCTCTAAGTTTGATTAGCCTTTCACCCCTAATCACAAGTCATCTTAGTATTTTGCAACATACACAAGTTCGACCCTCCAAAAACTTTATTAGCTTTTTTCAGTCTGCTCATAATTAGATCACTTAGTTTCGGGTCTAATTTTTTTAACTCCACGCTTTTTTTAAACTCGCTTTTGCTATGTCTACATTTATTAATTTAAACTTGCTAAAAAAATTAACTCACTGACCCATTATACAAAAGGTACATCATCTTTATTTTTTAAATCTGATTGCTCTTTTATGCATTCAATTTTAAATTCTATTTCACTTACAGCCACGCTCTTTTCACCTTTCCCTCACGGTACTTTTTTTCACTATCGGTGAGTAAAAAGTTTTAGAATTAGAAGATGGTTCTCCCATTTTCAAATAAAATTTCACAAGTTTTATTTTACTTTATTTTATTTTAATATTCTTTTTTACAGGATTTTTACCTTGTTTCACAACAAAAATTTTATTACTAAAATTTCTTATGGTATTCCACCTCAATTATTATTCAAAAATTTATATTAAATTTTATTCTTTTTCATTTTCGTGCACCACTTTCATTTTTCATTTACCCTTTTTATTCTTTTTTCATTTTCGTTCACCACTACTCACAAAATCTTTTTTAATTTTTTTTTTAGTTACTAAGATGTTTCAATTCACTAAATTTTTTTTTAAAGTTTCCTTCAAGATAATTATCAATTAATATAAATTATAAAATAAATTTTATAATATAATTTATATTTTTTTTATTACTTAATGATAATATTTCATTATAATATGTCTTTTTTTTACTCCCTAGGTATCCATTAAATGCTTTTATTTATTTTTTTAATTTTCCATATCTTTACCTTTTTTTATATTTTCATATTTAATTTAAACTTTTTTTAATCAATTCATTATTAAAAACGAGTAATTTAACGATTTTTCATTAAAATATTCTAAATTATAAATTCAATTATTTATTGTTAATACTTCTAAAGAAATTGGCATAAATCCATGTTCTATTCCACATAATTCACTACACATACCACTATATAAACCCATTTTTGAAGCTAATACTGTTTTTAAATTTATTCTTCCAGGAATTGCATCTACTTTTAAACCTATAGCAGGTATTGCTCAACTATGCGCAACATCATTTGAACTTATAAAAAATGATGTTTTTAAACCTACTGGTATCGATACTGAATTTGTAGTTGCTAATAAACGTGTATATTTTTTTTCTTTTTTAATTTTAGATTCTTCAACTAAAATTAAATTACTTACTTGTTTTATTATACCTTGCTTTGTATTTAATTCATAATTTCAATATCATTGATTTCCTATAACATTAATTGTATATAAACTTGATTGATCTGTTATTGTATCATCAGCTATTAATGATAATGATGGAAATATTAATTCTGATATAATTCCTATTGGAATAAAAGTTCATAAAACTTCTAATACTAAATTATGAGTTTTATTTAAATAATATCTCAATGTTCTTGCAAATTTATGTATAAAATTTAACATTCCTTTTTGTAAAAAAATATTATAAAAATATGACATACGTGTAGAATATACTTTATTTTTTTTACTTTTTTTTATTTGTACATATAATTTTCAATAATTTTTTTTTTTTATTGGAATATATTCCATATATATTATTACAAAATAAGCTATTATCATTCAAAATACTAATATTAAATATATATATATAAAATCATGCACAAATATTATATTTTCATATATATAATCTTTTATTCCTATTCCCATTTTTATCGATCTATTTCTCCAAAAACAATATCTTGAGTTCCTATAATTGTTACTAAATCTGCTATTAAATGATTATTTACCATAAAATTTAAACTTTGTAAATGTGCAAAACCAGGCGCTCTTATATGACAACGATAAGGTTTATTTGTATTATTTGATATTAAATAAACACCAAATTCACCTTTTGGTGCTTCTACTGCATAATAAATTTGATTTTCAGGAACAACAATTCCTTCTGTATATAATTTAAAATGATGAATTAAAGCTTCCATTGAATATTTCATATATGCTCTTGATGGTGGACTTATTTTATAATCTTTAATTTTTATTTGATTTAATTTTGGACTTTTTATATTTATTGCTAATCTATTTAATACATTTGCTATTATTTCATGACTTTCACGCATTTCCATTATTCTAATTAAATATCTATCATAACAATCACCATTAAATGTATTTGGTACACTAAAATTAATTGTATTATAACCATCATAACCCATATTTTTTCTTAAATCTCATTGTATACCACATGATCTTAACATTACCCCACTAAAACCATATTCTAAGGCTTGTTTATAATTTACCAGTCCTACATTTACCAAACGTTGTTTTCAAATTCTATTATTAGTCAATAATTCTTCAATTTCACTAATCCTAGACTCAAATTGATTAACAAATAAATAAATATCATTTAATAACCCTTTTGGCAAATCTTGATTTACCCCCCCGGGTCTAAAATAAGCTGCGTGCATTCTTGCACCTGAAACACGTTCATAAAATTCCATTAATTTTTCTCTTTCTTCAAAACCTCACAAAAATGGAGTCATAGCACCAACATCTAAAGCATGTGTTGTTAACGCTAATAAATGATTTAAAATTCTTGTAATTTCTGAAAATAATATTCTAATTAATTTACCTCTTAGGGGTACTATACATTTTAACAAATGTTCCACAGCTAATGAATAACAATGCTCTTGTGCCATCATAGATACATAATCTAATCGATCGAAATAAGGTAAACCTTGCAAATAAGTTCTATATTCTATTAATTTTTCAGTACCTCTATGTAATAACCCTATATGTGGATCAGCTCTTATTATAGTTTCTCCTTGTAATTCTAAGACTAAACGTAACACTCCATGTGCTGCAGGATGTTGCGGACCAAAATTTAAATAAAAATATTTTATTTTATTTGATTTCATGGACTTAAAAAATCAAAACTTCTAAAATCTTGACTTAATTCTACGGGTTCATATACTAAATGTTTATGATCATTATTATATCTTAATTCTATATACCCTGTTTGAGGAAAATCTTTCCTTAATGGAAATCCTTCAAACCCATAATCAGTTAATATTCTTCTTAAATCCTTATGATTTTTAAAAAAAATACCAAACATATCTCAAATTTCTCTTTCATACCAATTTGCACTTTTAAATATTTTTGTTATTGAATTTACAGGTACAAATTCATTAATATTTATTTTTATATGCATACGTGTTCAATATTTTATTGACAATATATTATAATTTATTTCAAAACGTTTTTTTTTTTTTTCTATATTATCAATACCACAAATATCCATTAATAATTTAAATTGACTATTTATATTATATTTTAAAAAAAATAAAACTTTTTCTATATCTTCATGTTCTTTTAAATATATTTTATATTCTCCTTTCTTTAATTCTATTCTATTTATATATTTTCCTAACATTAAAATAATATAATATATAAAATATCAATTTACATCATTATAATTTTTTAATAAAATTGTTTTTCTTATTTTTACCTTAGCACTTCTTGGTGCATATTTTAAAAATGATATTAATCATTCAGCAAATGTTATCATTTTAATATCAATCTAATGCTCCTTTTTTTCATTCATAAATAAAACCTACTGTTAATATAAATAAAAATATTATCATAGATATTATACCTTCTAAATTTAATTCATCCATTGATAATCCTCATGGAAATAAATATGCTATTTCTAAATCAAATATAATAAATAATATTGCTACTAAATAAAATTTAACATCAAATCTATGGCGTGAGTCTTCAAATGACTGAAACCCACATTCATAAGCTGATATTTTTTCTCAATTATAATTTTTTGCTTTAATTATATATGAAATACTTAATATTATAAACGCTAAAATTATACAAACTAACATCATTACAAATATTTTATAATATTCAAACATTTATTCTTTATTTTCTATTATTTTATTTGATAATAAAAAAGATATATTATATATTTCTATTATATTCTGTATTTTTTTTTTTTTATTTTCATAATTTATTTCTTTTTTTTTTATTTCTCCTATTTGTATATTTATAATACTTTTTATATTATCTATTTTTATTATTTTTTTTAGATATTCTACTCCTTTTAATATTGTTTTTTTTTTTAAATATATTATTTGTTCATAATTTCACATTATTTTTGTATTTTCCTTTATTATTAATTTTCTTATCATTTCTCTTGAACTCTCACTAATTAATACAAATAATATTATATATATTATTCATAACTCTAATTCTTCATTATATGATATTTCACCTTGTAAGATTAATCATAAATATATCCATATTCCACTATTTAATCATATTTTTATTTCTTTTTTCATTAAATTTTTTTAATAATTTATTTTATTACATTAATAAGCATCAATTCGTAAATAAAGTTTTCAAATTTCTAATTTAATTGTATTTTGTTTTTGTAAAACAAGACTATTATATAAATTTTTATTATTTTGCATATAATAATTTTGATTTTTTAATTCCATTTTTAAATTTAACGCTAACATAATTGCACCTATCATTGCAATTAATAAAATTAAACTTGCTAATATAAAATAGTAAAAATAATAATTATAAATAATACTTAATACATTTATATTATCTTTATTTAAAACTAAATTATATCAATTTTTATATAAATATTCTATATCGTTTAATAAAAATATTTCCATTTCTATATTTATATTATTTGTTATATAACTTATTTCTATTAATATTCCAAATATTAATATAATTAGTGGAATATAACGTAATATATTATCTCTACTTTCTAATATATGAATATTAAACATCATTATTACAAATAAAAATAATACTGCAATTGCTCCTAAATAAATTATAAGAATTAAAAAAGCTAAAAACTCTACATGTAATAATAATAATAAACAACTTATATGTAAAAAAACAATTATTAAAAAAAATACTGAATGAATTGGATTTCGTGATAATAAAACGCCTAAACTACTTATTACAATTATAATAAAAAATATTACATATCAATAATTAAATTTTTCATCTCATGATATATTTATCATATTAATTAAATTTTTATTATATAATAATATTATATAATATTTACTTTTTATAAAATATTGATAAATATTTAATATTTTTTCCATTATAATATACGATATATAAATAAATATTCTTGATAAATATTAATATATATAAAATCTTCAAACATATTTAATATACAATTTGGATATAATCCAAAAAATAAAATTAAAGATGTAAAAATTATTAATATAATTTCTTCAAATCTTATTAAATCTTTATATTTTCTTATATATTTAGTTATTTTCATATAACCAAAACATACTCTATTTAATAATCAAATACAATAAATTGTTGTCAAAAATAAGGAAATTGACATTATACCTAATAAAAATCAACTTTTAAATCCTAAACTTAATAGTAATAAAAACTCACCTACAAAACTACTCGTACCTGGCATTCCTAAATTTGCTATAATACTAAAAAAAAAAAAAAAACTAAAATATGGCATTATTTGACTTATATTTGTATAATATAATAAATTACGTTCTCCATAACGATCATATAAAATACCTATACAAAAAAATAACATACTTGAAATTAATCCATGACTTAACATTGTATAAATACATCCTTCTATACCATAAATATTATTTGAAAACATTCCTATTACTCCAAAATTCATATGTGCTATTGAAGAATATGCTATTATTTTTTTTAAATCTATTTGTTGTAAAATTATTATTGATATAAAAATTACTGATATAAAACTTAATGTTATTATAAACGGACTATAATATATATTTCCTAAAGGAAATAATATTAATAATATTCTTAACATTCCATATACTCCTAATTTTAATAATACACCCGCTAATATTATAGAACCCCCTGTAGGTGCTTCTACATGTGCTTCGGGTAATCAACTATGCACAGGATATATTGGAATTTTCACTGCAAATCCTATAAAAAATAAAATTCATAATATTATTTGATAATCTTTTGATAATATTATATATTTTAATAATTGAATATTTAATTCTCCTATATATAAATATACTCATAATATTCCCAAAATCATAAATAATGAACCTACCAAAGTAAAAAAAAAAAATAAATAAGATGCATGAATTTTTCTTTTTCTTGATCCTCATATTATTATTATTAAAAACATTGGTATTAATATACTTTCAAAATATATATAAAATATTAATAAATTCGTTACTAAAAAAAAATTTATTAATAAAAATTCTATTAATAAAAAATATATTAAATATTCTCTCAATCGATATTTAATATTTATTAATCCTAAACATAATGTTATTGGTATTAAAAAAGTTGTAAGTACTATCAAACTTAATGATAAACTATCAACATATAACTCATAATAAAATAAATAAATAAATAAATAATTTCATTCAAATTTTATTATTATATTTGAATTAATATTATTTATATTATAAATAAATAATATTAATAAACTTAATAAAAATAATATCATAGATAAAATGAGAAATTTATCATTACTTTTTTTTAAATTTGCATTAGTTGCATTTATTACTAAATAAAAAATAATTCAAAAAATTATAAAAAATAAAATTAAAAAATTCATTATTTTTATTTTTTTATTATTTTTTAATAAACCTACTGGGTGGGATTCGAACCCACGATACTTATAAAAATATATCGACTTAGCAGATCGACGCTTTAAACCTCTCAGCCACCAGTTATTTCCCTGAAGATGGGAATTGAACCCATATCTTTTAGTTCGACAAACTAATGCTCTACCTATTAAGCTACTTCATATGCGGGGAAAGGATTTGAACCTTTAACTTTAGGTCATGAGCCTAACGAGTTACCTTTTACTCCACCCCTTTTCCGGGAGTAGGATTCGAACCTACGAAAGACTTATGTCTAACAGATTTACAGTCTGCCGCAATTGACCACTCTGCCATCCCTATATTTATTTAATAGCTGGAAGTGGGATTCGAACCCACGACCTCTGAGTTATGAATTCATTATTCTTACCTTCTGAACTATTCCAGCTAATTATAATTAAAAATTATAATATATTTTTTAAAAATTCTATTATAATTTTTACTATTTTTATAACTTCTTCTATTGTATATAAATTTATTTCTTTATTTAAAATTAAATTATTTTTTCATTTTATAATTATTTTTTCAATTCAATTTATTTTATTTCATCCTTCTAACAAATATTCTATTTTTTCTTTATAAGATATTTCTTTAAACATTTTTTTAATATATTTTTCAGATTTTTGTACATAATTTATAGCTTTTTCTTTATCTTTTTTTATTTCGTCAAATGTATATTTTTTTAAATTTAATTTAAATATATTTTTATCTTTTTTTTTTATTTTTTTGTTTATTTCAAAATATTCTATGTATTTTTGTATTTTATAATATTTTTGTTCTAAAAGATCTATTTCTTTTTTTTGTTTTAAATCTCTTTCTTTTAATATATTACAAACTAAGTCTAAACGCTCTATTTTATATTTTGCAAAATTATAATATAATATATGTTTATGTTTTTCTACTTCTGATATTGACATTAAAATATTTATATTTAAATCTTTTCCAGTTTCAAAACATTCTTTTTTACATAATTCAATTTCTTTAAATTTTTTTTCATTTAAATTATTTTTAAATTTATAATATCTTTTATAATCTTCCTGTATTTTTAAACCTATTATTCTTCTTATTCTTCACATAAATTCTATAAAATTATTATTTTCAATGTCATAACCTCATTTAATTTTTAAATCTTTAAAATAATTATCTAAAACACCTCAATAACCTTTACGTCTTCTTAAATTAAAACCTTCTTGACCAATAAGCATTTCTATAACTTCACCTTTTAATTTACGTTTTATTTTTGCAGCTCTTAATTGTCTATATGATAAAAAAACTTCTTGTTTATGTTCATTTTTAAAATTTAAAAATTTAAATCATTTTCTAGCTTCAATATCATAATGTTTTCAAAATTTTTCCGCAAAATCTCTTTTTTGTGTAAATTTATATAATGAAAATTTATATTCTTTTTCTCCAAAATCTTTTATTTTTTTTACATCAGGATTTGCTGATCTTTCAGCAAAACGTATTAAATCTTTTTCTACATTTCTTACTTTAAGATAAAATTTTGAACTATCTCTATTTGGTATTTTTCTTACTTTTATTTTAACAATATCATATATTCGTGGTGGTAAAATATATTCTAAATCTTTTAATTTTTTTCCTAAACGTTTTCTATATATATTTATATATCATTTTGAAAATTGATTTCCACCTATAATAAAACGATCATAACTATCATCAAAATTTAATTTTTTACCTCATCATCTATTTAAACTACTTTTATCCCCTACAATTTTTTGTCCTTTTTTATTTAAATTTTTTAAATCTGATGGTCAAAATGCTAAACGTCTCCTCTTTGTCATTGACATTAGTCTTGATAACTCTTTTAATTCATTTATTGCTCTTTCATAATATCTATATTTACTTTTATCTGCCAGAATTTTAAATTCCTCAAATGTTATTTTTCGTGGAAAACCTAAATATTTACTGATCGTCTTACCTCATTGGTTTTCTATATTATCCCCTATTGTTTTATTTACTCATATATAAGTTTCGGTGGCTTTAATTAATTGCTGTAAATTTTTATCTTTATCTATAAATGGTTTTCAATAATATTCATATTCTGGTCATCTAAACTTTCCGTTTTTTATTTTATTTCTATAATAATGTCATAATAATTCACTTTTATGTCATTTAAACTTTTCAGTTTCTCATCATCATAAACATATTATAGATAATAATATTACTGAAAGATTTTGACTTTTTCTTATCATATAAATTTTATTTATAAAATTATTATTTACTTGCTTTTTATAAATTACATTAGTATGTAATTTTCATCATTCTTCATATTTTTGAGGATTATATAATCTTTCTTCATATTCTTCATTATCCATTTTTACTACTGGATCTAAAACTTTTAAATTACTTCCGGTTACTCGATTATTTATTTCTTGAAGATGATCTTCATTTTCTTCTTCTAATTCTAATTCAAATTCTTCTTTTTTTAATAATTCTTTATTATTAAATTTTTCTCATACTAAATATTCTAATTGAAATTTATATAAATATAATTCTTTACCTTCTTTTATTTCTTTTATATTATAATTTAATTTTTTATATCATATTTTAGTTAATCAAATTAAAATAATATACATTACTAATAAACTTGGATTATATAAAAATTCACCAGGATAATAAAATATTATATTTATTAAACTTATTATAAAATAATAATAACTTATTTTATATATTCAATATTCATATATTCTATTATATCTATTAAATAATTTATTATACAATATTGGATAATATTTTAATACAACTTTTAAATCTTTTTTATCTCTTAATGCTCTTGCTAATTCACTATCAGCTAAAGAATCCATTATTCTACCTTCAAAATAACTTCAATATTCTAAAGAATCATCAGTATATAAACATCATATACTATGGTATCTTATTAATTCTCACATAAATGCTATTATACCTCCAGTTCTTCCTAAATAAACACTAAATGCACTATATTGTTCTACAAATTCTTCCGGAAACATATTACTATGTTTTTTTTTATATTCAATACTTTCATCATTCATTTCATTTAATACATCAAATACGATATCTTCTATTTTTTTATTTAATTTTTTTTCTTCCTTAAGTCGTCATAATTGTCAAGAAACCATTGGATGTATTATACTATTTATACCTATAGTTACTCAATAAAATTGATTTTTTCTTAATGTTTTTAAATTTGCCCTTAATTTATTTAATTCATTTTTACTTTTTTCATTTTTTATTCTTAAATATATTGGAGCTTGCAAACGTATTGGAAATCTTTTCATAGTTCATAAATTATATCTTTCATTTAAAAATAAAAAATTTTTTATTTTTATTTTTTTTTCTTCTTCTTTAATATTTGAACTACCTATTCATTGATCTAAATGAAATCTTATATTATTTATTTGCATAAATGAAATTTCTAATCCTTCTGTTAATATTTTTTTTTTTTTTTCTATTTTTCATGATTTTTTATATGTTTTTTTTATTATAAATGCACGTTTATTTAATATATCACATCATCAATATAAACTTTTATTTTCATGATAAAATAATCTTCCTTTTAATAAATAATTAATATCATCTAATTTACTTTGATCAACTACTTGTCAATTACTTTTTATTTTTTCTGCATAATCAGTTCAACGATATCTATCATTATAAGTATATAATCTTTTATTATCATTTAAAGAAAAATCTAAATGTTCATATACAGAACGTGTTCATTTAAATTTATTAAATTTTCTATATTTGTTTTGAAAAGAAAATGCATCTTCTTCTATACGTGTTGATCCTTTTGTGTATATATCTTCTTTAAAATTATCTTCTTCTTCTAAATATCCTTTTCAATTTATTTTTTCTGATAAAAAAAATTCTCCAGGTGTTCCTATATTTATATTTATATAATTTATTAAAATATTTTCTTCTTCTTCTAATAAATTTATTATTTCTAAGTTTAAAAATTCATATATTTCTTCTATTGCAAGTTGATAACTTATTAATGAAAAATGAGAATCTAATAAATATAATGTTTTTTGACAATTTTGTATTTTATCTTTATTTACGTTTACATTTTCTATTTCTTCATTTATTTCTCTTTTATTTCAAATATATATATTTCTAAAATAATTCAAATCTGTAAATGTATAATATTTATATTCAGGTTCTATAACATATATTGCTTTATAATCTACTAATCTTACTACTCCAGATATTCCTTCAAAAAGATCTTCTTTCATTTTACCAAAATAATCCATTTCTCTTTCAATTTCTCTTTGTTCATCTATTATATCTTGTTCTACAACTTCTGAAAATCTTAAAGCTCTTATTAATAACTCTTTACTTCGTTTTTGACGTTCTTTTATTATTGTTTCTGATATTTTTTTATTTTTTTTATTTATATATTTTTTTATCGATGTTTTTTTTTCTTCACGTAATTTTTGTTTTTCTTTTACAAAATCTTCATTTTTTTTATCATCTTTTTCATTTTTTATAACAAATTGAATATCTTTTTTTATATATGTTTCTCATCATTTTTTTCTTCCAGCTTCTTTTTCTACAAAATCTTTTAATTCAAATTTTAAACTATCAGCTTCTTTATCATAAGTTATTACATGTGTTATTGAAAAATCATGTCATGATTTTGTTTTTTCTCCTTTTTTATTTTTTTTCATTAAATAATCTTCTTTTAATAATTTATATTCTATTAAAAAGTATAATCATCTTATTGTAATATCTGTTGGTATATTTGTCATTTCTTTAAAAGTTATTTCTTCAGATACCATTTTATTTATTTCAGCTGATGTTGACATTTGTGTTCTATAATCTGTACTTTTTCCTACATGTAATATATTTCCAATTTCCATAGGTATTCTTCATTTAAAATCTCTTGTATACATAATTTCTGTATCTCATTTTTTTTCTTCTTTATCTTCAAATAAATATTTTATAATTAATTTATAATAATATTGATATAATACTAATAATGCTCATAATTCCGCGTCTTCTATAAATAAATCTCATCCTATATGATAATCTATTCTAATATAATGTGTTTTATAATATATATATTTATATTTTCCTTTTCTAATTTTTATTTTTTGAGGTTTTATATTATTCATATCATCAAATATAATTTTTTTAAAAAATTTATAAAATATCCAATTTATAATACCTTTATAAAAATAGTAACGAAGTATTTTTTTTCTATCTTTTGCTTTTTTTAAAAAAAAGGCATTTCTTGATGCAGTTATTTCATTTAATCTAAATCTACTTCTATTTGATATATGTTTTAAAATAATATATGTTGTATATATAAATTTTATTTTTTTTTTAATTGATCAATTTTTTACTTTTTTTTCAGTCATAAAATATTTATAAGTCATTTCGATTCTAAAAAAATAATAACCTAATTTTTTTAAATATCATCCTTTTAAAGTAAAAACTTTTCAATATAATTGTAATCTTTTTTCTATTAATTTATATGTATCTTCTGAGAATTTTAATTTTAATACTTTATATAATAAATAAGTTTCTAAAATACTTTTTTTATCTTTTTGATTTTTAAATCATTTAGATATTTTATGTTTTAATAATATATTTTCTATTTTTTTAAAAAAAAATATATTTTTTTTTTTTTTTTTTTTTTTTTTTTTTTTTTTTTTTTTTTTTTTTTTTT
>Ga0116229_10009179_pt1 | contig 15175 bp, 18 predicted proteins | sample S1TSphgellanicum_3_FD_87313 | JGI IMG/M metagenome (GOLD analysis project Ga0116229, IMG submission 87313) | Host-associated microbial communities from peat moss isolated from Minnesota, USA - S1T2_Fc - Sphagnum magellanicum MG | ecosystem: Host-associated > Plants > Peat moss > Unclassified... | reverse complement strand
TTCGACCGTTGGTTCGCCGAGCCGGCGGACCGCGAACTCGTCGACATCGTCCGCGAGGGCTTCGATCAGCTCAAAGCCGTCGCTTCCGGCAACTGACCGGTTTACGGAGAACTAGCGTGGCAATACGCTCAGTGTCAAAAGTGGTCAAGAGTGTCAAATTGACAATTTTGACAACCGGTGACACTTTTTTTGAGCGCTCCGGCAGCTACGGACTTACGCTAAACGCTGGGAACACTTCGAACTCGGCCTTCTGAAACGAGCCGAAGTCGTCGAAGCGATCCGCATACCCATCGAACGCGCCGGAGAACGCGTCGATCAGGAAGCTCTCGACCTGCTGGCGGAAAAAAGTGGCGGCTATCCATTCTTCGTTCAAAAGTACGCGAGTGCAGCGTGGAACGCGCATAAGCACGGTCGCGTCACGACGAAAGACGTCGAGTCGATCATTCCGGGCGTACGAGCCTCGATCGAGCAGAGGTTCTACCGCGATGCCCTCGGGGACCTCAACCCGCGAGAGCGTGCGTTCGTCATCGCGCTTGCTGAACTCGGCTCAGGTCCGCACGAATTGAAAAATGTCTCGGAGATACTCGGATCCCATTTCGTATTCCGCTCGCTGAGCAATACATCACGGATAACCGCGAAGACCTGCTGAGCGTGCAGACGAGAGTACAAGACTGCGGAAGTTATTGCGTTTCGATTGCGATTGCGTGGAGGAGATCTCAGCCAACGACCTCCCGAGCCGTGACCGTCACGATCGCTGCCGCTCACCGATTCACGTTTCTTCTAAAGGGCGCGTCCTAAAGGGCGCGTCCGGCCACGATGCTCTCCGCGCGATGGGGCCAAGCTTCCACTTCCGGGTGCCCCTTCTGGACCATCTCCGCTAGGACGTATTGCCATTTGGAGGCCGCTCCCTTGTCACAAACGTCGAATTCACTCAAGCCCTTGACCTCGAAAGCGGGGAAGAAGCGCCGAGCTTAAACGGTCGGCTTCCTATTCGATTCTCCGGAGGTGTGGTTTGATCATACGACGGGTTGTATCGCAGCGGATTTACGGTGGCGTCGCAGCAGCGGCGCTGCTTTTTTCCGCCTGCCCGCTGTCTTCCGGCGCGGCTGAAGGCACGGTCAAGGTCGGCGTCCTTCATTCGCTAACCGGCACGATGGCGATCAGCGAGGTCACGGTCAAGAACGCGACGCTCCTGGCCATCGATCAGATTAACGCGAGCGGCGGCGTGCTCGGCAAGAAGATCGAGCCGGTCATCGAGGACGGCGCCTCCGATCCCTCGATGTTCGCGCAGAAGGCCCAGAAGCTGATCCAGCAGGACGGCGTCGTTACGGTATTCGGCGGCTGGACGTCGGCGAGCCGTAAGGCGATGCTCCCGGTCTTCGAGCGGTTCAAAGGTTTACTCTGGTATCCCGTTCAGTTCGAAGGCAACGAATGTTCCCCCGACATCATGTATTCCGGCGCCCAGCCCAACCAGCAAATCTTGCCCGCGCTTCAGTGGGCCGAACAAAAGGGCTACAAGTCCATCTTCTTACTCGGCTCCGATTACGTTTTTCCGCGCACCGCGAACTTGATCCTCAAGAAACACATCGAAAACGATAAGCTCACGGTCGCGGGTGAAGAGTACGTCCCGCTCGGCGGCACGGACTTCAGCGCGGTCATCAACAAGATCAAGGTTGCCAAACCGTCGATCATCTTCAGCACGCTCAACGGCGATAGCAACGTCTCGTTCTTCAAGCAGATGGCCGCGGCGCAGCTACCCTCCTCGAAGCTGCCGGTGATGTCGTTCAGCATCGCCGAACAGGAAGCCAAGTCGATCGGACCGTCGCTGCTCGAAGGCAGCTATGCGGCTTGGAACTACTTCCAGAGTATCGACACGCCGCAAAACAAGAAATTCGTCGCCGCCTATCAAGCAAAATATCCGGGTTCGCCGGTCGACGATCCGATGGCGCACGGCTACGTCGACGTCTACGCATGGGCCGCGGCGGTGAAGAAAGCCGGCACGTTCGACATCGAGAAGGTGCGCAAAGCCGCCTCGACGCTCGGCTACACGAACGTCGGCATGGGCGAAACGAAGTTCGCACCCAACCAGAGCCTCATTCAAACGGCCTACGTCGGTGAATTGCTGCCGAGCGGACAATTCAAGATCTTGTGGACTTCGAAAGGCCCGGTCGTTCCGGTACCGTACGATCCGCTCTCGTTCCCCGGCAAGACCTGCGTTCTCTAACCGATGAGTGAAGGGACGCTGGTCGCCGGCCAGCTTTTCAACGGGATCAGCGTCGCTTCCATCCTGCTATTGGCCGCGCTCGGCTTGGCGCTGAGCTTCGGCCTCATGCGGGTCATCAACATGGCGCACGGCGAGATGCTAATGGCCGGTGGCTATCTCGCCTACGTCGCCACCCAGATTTTCGGCAAAGGCGCGGCCGGCTTCTTTATCGGGCTCGTCATCGCGTTCATCGGCACCGCGGCCTTCGGCGCGTTGCTCGAGGTCACGCTGATAAGGCGTCTCTACGGCAGGCCGCTCGACACGCTGCTCGCGACCTGGGGCGTGAGCCTCATCCTCCAGCAGGCCGCGCGCAGTATCTTTGGCCCGGTCGGCGTGGAAGTCACGGCGCCCGCCTGGCTGAGCGGCTCGCTCTCACTCGGCGGCACGGCGCTGACGGGCATATCCGTGCCCGCGGTGCGGATCTTCATCATCGTCCTGGCTGCCCTGGTGCTCGGCGGCATGGCGCTGCTGTTCGCCCGTACCCGCCTCGGACTGCTGGTTCGTGCGGTGCATCAGAACCGCGCGATCGCCGAAGCGCTCGGCGCGAACACCCGGATGGTCGACCTCGCGGTCTTCTCCCTCGGTACGGGCATCGCGGGCCTCGCCGGTGCCGCGCTCGCGCTGATCGCTCCTGTGACGCCGACCGTCGGCACCAGCTACATCGTCTACGCGTTTCTCGTCGTCATCGTCGGCGGACTCGGCAGCTTGACCGGTACGTTGTTCGCAGCGCTGCTCGTCGGCATCTTCTCGGCGGTCGCGCAAATCTTCACGAGCGTCAGCGTCGCCGACGTACTGCTGCTCTTATCGGTTATTGTCTTCTTGCAGTTCCGGCCACGGGGCATCGTCTTCCAGCGCTCGCGCGCACTCGAGGAGACGTAGCGGTGTCCCGGCTTGCAGGTAGCTTTGCACAAAGCGAGAGCGATTTTTCGTCGCTCCAAGGAGCGATGAGCGCAGAGTTGCAGAGCAATTTAAGCGATGAGCGACGCAGGAGCGGCGGAAACGCGCCGAGCGACTGCGAAGCTGCCTGCGAGACGGGACACTAATATGCGCAATCGGCAACTGATCGGCTACGCCCTGATCCTGGTGGTGATGGCAACCGCGCCGCTGTATCTGCCGCCTTACGAACTCTCGCTCTTGGGGCGATTCCTCGCGCTCGCGATCCTGGCGCTCGGCATTTCGCTGATTTGGGGCACGGCGGGCATGTTGAGCCTCGGGCAAGGCCTCTTCTTCGGACTCGGCGGCTACGCGCTCGCGATGCACCTCAAGCTCACCAACGCCGACCCGGGCTCGCTGCCCGACTTCATGCAGTGGAGCGGCCTCGATAAGCTGCCGTTCTGGTGGGAACCGTTCCGCTCGCCCGTTATCGCGATCGCCGCGGTCTTCATCTTGCCCGGCCTCGTGGCGGCGCTGCTCGCGTTTCTCGTGTTTCGGCGGCGCGTCAGCGGCGCGTACTTCGCGATCATCACACAGGCCCTGGCGCTGGCCGCCTCCACGTTCGTGATCAGCCAGCAGCAGTTCACGGGCGGCTTCAACGGCTTGACCGGCTTCACGCAAGTCTTCGGCTTCGCGCTGACCGACCCGCACACGCAGCTCGGGCTCTACTTCGTCACCTTGGCCGCCCTCGCGCTCTCGTTCTTCGTAACCCGCTTGTTATTGGATTCGCGCTTCGGGACCGTGTTGCTGGCGATCCGCGACGGCGAGAACCGCGTTCGGTTCCTCGGATACAACCCGCTGCCGTTCAAGGTGATCGCCTTCGCCTTCGCCGGCATCCTCGCGGGCCTTTCGGGCGCGCTCGTGACGCTCGACCTCGGCGTGATCTCGCCCGCGATGTTCGGCGTCGTACCGTCGATCGAGATGGTCATCTGGGTGGCGGTCGGCGGCCGGGCGAGTTTGATCGGCGCCGTCCTGGGCACGCTCTTAGTGAATTTCGGCAAGGATTGGATCAGCAGCGCGTTTCCCGAGCTGTGGCTCTACGTCGTCGGCGCCGCGTTCATCCTGGTCGTGACCCTGGCGCCCACCGGCGTCGTGGGGCTCGCGCAACGCTGGCGCTCCCTGCCGATGTTGCGCCGCTCGCGCCCGCCCGCGCTCGTCGAATGAGTTCGCCCGCGCCGGAGGCGCTGCTCGAAGAGCCGGGCGCGCTGCTCGAAGTCGATCACGTCACGGTCTCGTACGACGGGTTCAAAGCGCTCAACAACCTGAGCTTCTCGATGGAAGCCGGCTCGGTGCACGTTCTGATCGGACCTAACGGCGCGGGCAAGTCGACGTTGCTCGATACGATCATCGGCCGCGTCCGCCCGACCGAAGGCCGCATCCTCTTCAAAGGCGAGGACATCAGCGCGTTACCGGAATTTCGGATCGTGCAGCGCGGCATCTGCCGCAAGTTCCAGACGCCCGGCGTGCTCGACGAGCTGACCGTCGAAGCAAACATCCTGGTCGCCGCGACGAAGGACCGGCGTTCGTGGCGCAGCCTGACGAACGTTCGTACCGCGAGCGAACGCGAACGCGTCGAAGAAGTTCTCAAGATGATCGGACTGATCGGCAAACGCAAACTGCCGGCGGCGCAGCTCGCGCACGGCGAACGGCAATGGCTCGAGATCGGCATGGTCGTCGCGTCGGATGCCGATTTGCTGCTCTTGGACGAACCCGCGGCCGGGATGACGCACAGCGAAGCCGGCGCGACCGCCGCTCTGATTCGGCAACTGGCGGGCCGTCACGCGTTCATCGTGATCGACCACGACATGGATTTCGTCGAGCAAATCGCGGCGCCCGTGAGCGTGTTGCACATGGGTTCGATGCTCGCGCAGGGCACGGTGGAAGAGATGCGCCGCCACCCACAAGTCGCGGCCGTTTATCTCGGCCGGCCGCCCACCGGTGCCGATGCTCACGCTTGAGGGTGTGAGCGCGGCCTACGGCCTCAGCCCCGTCCTATCGGCGATCGGCCTGCGCGTGGACGCGGGCGAAGCTGTCGCGCTCTTAGGCCGCAACGGCGTCGGCAAAACCACGCTGCTGCGCACGATCATCGGCTTGCACGCGGCCAGCGGCGGCACGATCTCGTTCGACGATCACGCGATCACCGGGCTACCCGCCTATCGGCGCGCGCGCCTGGGCATCGGCTACGTCCCGCAAGGCCGCGGCATCTTCCCGCAGCTAACGGTCGAAGAGAACCTCGCGATGGGTTCGTCGGGGCTCGGAAATCGCGCCAAGAGTCCGAAGTCCTTCGATCGCATCTTCGACCTCTTTCCGACGCTCGGACGTTTGCGCGCGCGCAAGGGCGGTGTGCTCAGCGGCGGCGAGCAGCAGCAACTCGCGCTCGGCCGGGCCCTCGTGGCCCAACCCAAACTCTTGCTGCTGGACGAACCCTGCGAAGGCATCCAGCCCTCGATCGTGCTCGAAATCGAAGCGGTGCTATCGCGCGTGCGCCGCGAGTTCGGCATCGCACTGCTACTGGTCGAACAGCACCTGGACTTCGCCTGGTCGATCACGGACCGCTACTACGTGATGCAGCGCGGCACGGTGGTGGCCGCCGGCGCCACCGCCACCGACGCTTCCGACGAGATCACCTCACTGCTCAGCGTCTAGGCTTCACCGCGTCCGCGAGCGCGTGCCTCGGGCTCAGAGAATCCTTGCCCGTGCGGGACGATGCTTAGCCGGGACGGGTTCGGGACGGTGCCTGCGTTAGGGTAAGGCAGGTTTGCTCTACCTGATATGGAGGCCAAAGATGAAATCACGCTTTGCCGGCGCCTTCGGCGTCTGCACGTTCGCCCTAGCGGCTGCGACCTCGCTCGCCGCTTCGCCGGGTCCGATGGAACGCGTCGCGAGCGATCTCGGGACGCCGAAGATCGGCTACACGGCGCGAGACGACTCGCATACCCACAGCATGTTCGAGTTCGTGCGCCCGGATGAGACCGTCAACAACTGGACGAAACTCTTCACCGTGGTCGCCGCCCGCGTCGATGTCGACCACACGCGAGCCGAAACGCGCGCCCTGATCGCGCGCATGCGCGCCCTCCTCGCGAAAGACCATGCGAAAATAGCCGCTTTCGACGTCCGCGATAACGCCCCGCCGGTCGCGTACTTCAACTACACGCTGGGCAACGAAATCGACGTCGGCGTCATCTTCAGCCCGATCCCCGGAGTGGTCACAACCCAAGAAGTGGCCGCGCATCACCCGGGCGTGATCACCGCTAAGGACATCCGCCGGATCAAGGCACTCGTCAACTACCCCGGTTAGATAGCCAACCACCCCGGTTAGATAGCCAACCACCCCGGTTAGATAGCCAACCACCCCGGTTAGATAGCCAATTAACCCGGTTAGATAGCCAATTACCCAGCGTCGACGGCCGCCCGGTTTGCGGATTTCCGAGCACTTTCTATTGCATGGTCGCCGACCGGAATTCCCGTTTACGGTCCGAACCTCTTATTGGAGATAGCGAGTTCTGGAGGTACCATCGCCGCGGGCTGCAAGCGTTTACGTTGCGAACCGGGGAGTACCATGAGATCGCCGCGAGCGACGTGATTCCAGGTTTGCCCATGGCGCCACTCGCTTCGTTTCGCGCCACTCGGAACCGGACAAGCGTCCGATTCTCAAGGATTGGCGCGCCTGGCTCCGCGCGAATCGGGACGGCGGCCAAGGCGGGTAAAGCGCGCCGCGTTAGCGGGTGTGGGAGCTCGAGATTGTCGGGACGTCCACGTTGGCGACGACCGAGGCCGCGCCGAGATCGGCGACCCAGGGAATCGCCGCGATCGCGGCAACCGTCAGCGTGGCTTTGATCAATTTCACTTCGCGAGCGGACATGTGAACCTCACGTTTCGGTGCAGGGGAACAAGCCGATTCGCATCCGCGCCGCCGGAACATGCCGCCGGTGCCTCGCGGACGCCGTTCTGTGACGCGGCCGAGCGAGTAGACCGTTACCTGATCGCGATCAGCGTGACCGAGCTCGCGGGATAGGCGTGGGTGTAGCGCGCGAGGTTGATCTTGAAGAGGGGCGTCGCGAGGATCTCGCCCGCATGCGCGGCCGAATAGGTGTAGACCAAGGCACCCTGATGTTCCGTGAAGCCGGCGACCGAGAGCGCGCTCGTGATCGCGCCGGCCGTCTTGTTGATCACGATGATCGTCACGGCGCCGTCGCTCGCGCGTTTGGCCGCGTAGACGCTCAACTTCGTCGTATCGGCACTGGCCGCGGCGACGCCGGTCTCGCCGAACGCGCCGCCCTTGCCGTCGTAGTTGCGATACATCCGCCAGACGTAGGCCGTGGGGTCGGAGGGGGAGCTGAAGCCCCAGAAGCTGGCCAGGCTGACGTCTTCGCGCCCGAACACGCCCAGCATGTCGGCGTGGTTTAGCGACGCGGCGAAATCCGTCGGCGCTCCGTCGTTCCACTCGTCATAACCGAGTTTCGTCCCCGGGTAGACCGTGTTGATCCAGTGGTGGTGCAACTTGATGTGCGCGAGCGTGTTGGCGATCGGATCGCCGCCGCAGCAAGCGGGATAGTGCATCGAGTAATAGTCGAGCAGCCGCTTTCCGTGCGTCTTCTCGTACTGCGCCATCTGCGCCAGATACCATTGGCCGTTCGTCGTGCCGTTGCAGCTAAAGACGTCGGCCGGCGCGATGTCGCCGGGCCCGAGCACGGCCGCCGTAGGGTCGCCCGCCTTGACGGCAGCCGCGTACGTCAGCGTCTGCGTCACCAGTTCCGAGCACGTTTCGGCTGCCGGATGGACGTCGCGATGTTCGAAGCCCCAAGCAGTCGGCTCGTTGTCCATCTCGTAGACCGCGACGCCGCGGGCTGCCGCCGTCCCGAACGTCTTGACCAGATGTTTCACCCACGCCGTCTGAATCGCGGCCGTGTTCGGAATGTCGCTAATGCGTGGATTCGTGCCGAAGAGCTCGGCGCCCGCGCTCGTATAGCCGTTGCCGCACTGGCCGCCGCCGCTGGGCACGTAGGGGTTGTACGCCTGCTGCGCCGGATAGTCGGCCTTGGGAAACCCGCAATGCCAGGGGCTTTGCGCATTGATGTACTCGATGGCCGGTACGGTCAGGATCTGCTTGGTAGCGGTCGCGCGGTTGGCGGCGATCATATGATCGGCCGACGCACTGGGCGTCGCCGTACCCGTCGCTTGCCCGTTGCCGCCCGTGAAATACCAGTCGTTGCCGGCGTTGGACGAGTCGACCATCCAGTTGTAGCGCGTCGTCGCATCGCCGCCGTGACGGCTGATCGGCAAGCGGATCGACTTTGCGAAGGCGGCAAAGTTCGCATCGGTGGCGCCGCCGGAGTTGTAGAACCAGGTGATGCCGTAGATGTCCGGGTCGATCGCGTGCGAGCCTTCGGACGCGTTGACGCTCAGCGCCGGCCCGCTCGCCGCGACCGCCCACGGCGAGGCCGCGACCGGGCCACGAACGAGCGATAGCGCCGCTAGCAGCACGCTCGCGCGACGCGCGTAGGTAAGGCCGGCGCGTCCGTACGAAGCTTTACGTTCTGTGTGCATCTGATCCTCACGATTGGTCGTCATTTACGTGTTCGTCAGAACGGTGACCCATCTATCGTGAGATAACGCCGTCAGTTGCTCGCGGGCAGGGAGATGTGATGCGAGCGCCGCTTCGCCGCGCATCCGATCCGGCCGATCGCGAACTGTTTTCGATGCTCGTAAAGAGATCGATACGGTTTGCAAGTAAGCCGGGTCATACTTGCCCGCTCGTGATTGACCTACCAAGACCAAATGCGTAATGTGGGTGCCACGCGGGAAGCCGGCGAGCGCTCCCGCGCCCGCCTCGGCTCGCCACCGAAACCCAGCACCCGAGTCCACCGCCCAACTCTCCACCGCCCACTCTTATGGAACGGTTCAATTCCCTATGCACGACCACAGCCGCGAGCGCGGCCAGAGTCTCCCTCTCGTCGCGGCTTCGATCATGGGCCTCATGTGCGTCGCCGCTTTGGCCATCGATGTCGGCAACTGGCGTTACCAACAGCGCCTCGAGCAGACGGCGGCCGATAGCGCGGCCCTTGCCGGCGCGACCGAGCTGTCCTACTCAACCTCTCTCAGTTCGATCACCTCGAGCGCGCAGACGGACGCCGCGTCCAACGGCTTCACCAATGGCTCGTCGGGCACGACCGTGACCGTCAATAACCCGCCCCAGGCCGGAGCCTACGCCGGGAACACGAGCGCCGTGGAGGTGATCGTTTCCAAGCCGCAGCCCATGCACTTTTCGCTCTTCGGCGGCACGACGAACGTCAGCGCCCGCTCCGTCGCCATGTTGACATCCGCGAACCGCAACTGCATCTACGCGCTCGATTCCAGTAGTTCGGCGATCACGCTAGACGGCGGTACGATCGACGCGCCGAAATGCGGGATCATCTCGAACGGCGGTTTGCTGTTCAACGGTTCGGGCACGGTCGATGCGGCTTCGATCGGGTACGCCGGCTCGAGCGCGACGCTGAACAACACGAGTTTCCCGGGCGCCCAGCCGAAGAGAGCGATCGCGGCCGCCGATCCCTGCCCGACGGTGTCCGGCTGTTCTTACTTGACCGCGACGCCGCCGACGTCGGGCTCGTGCATGTCGCAAACGACGTTCAACAGCACCAGCACGATCACGATCTCACCCGGCAAATACTGCCAACAAGTCCTCACGGAAGGCGGCGGCGCGGTCGTGTTCAGCCCGGGCGTCTACGATTTTCAGGCGGGCTTTACCAATAACAATGCGCCGTCGATGAGCGGGACCGGCGTTACGTTCTACGTCCAGGGCGGCGCGTTCATCGTCGGCTCGAAAACGAACGTCAACCTGTCCGCGCCCACCTCGGGCAGCACGGCCGGCGTGCTGGTCTATCAGCCCGCGAGCAACACCAGCCAATTCACGCTCAACGGCTCGAGCGGCGGTAACTGGGGCGGGATGATCTACCTGCCGGGCACGACGCTGATCGTCGATGGCGGGTCGATTACGAGTTCGCTGCTCATCGTAGCCGACGATCTGCTCTTCAACTCGACTACGAACATCAACGTGCCGACCGCCACGCTCACCGGGTATAGCGGGCACGCGGTACTCGCGGAATGACCCGTACCCACGTTTCCAGAGCATCTGAACGCGGCCAGGCGCTCGTCGAAATCGCGCTCTGCGTGCCGCTGCTGATGCTCTTCCTGATCGGCGCGATCGACCTTGGCCGCCTCTCGCAGTTCGACACGACGCTGGAGAGCGCGGCCCGCGCCGGCGCGCAGTACGGCTCGTTGAATTTAGTCACCGCGAACGACGGAACGGGCATGACGACGGCCGCGCAAAACGATTTGCCGAGCTGGGCTTCGAACTTCACGGTGAGTCCGTCATCGTATTGCCAGTGTCCGGGCGGCGCGGCCACGTCCTGCACCGCCACGGCGTGCTCGACGAGCCATCGCCTCCTCTACGTTAGCGTGAGCGTCACGGGAACGTTCAGGCCCTTCTTTCATTACTTCACCGGAACCGCGGTCGCCCGGACTCGGACGGCGACGCTGCAAGTGGGACAATAGCTCCGGTGCGCACGCTCAAACGATTCGACGATCGCGGACAATCACTGGCCGAGTTCGCGCTATCCATCCCGCTGCTGTTCGCCGTCATTTACGGCGTCTGCGATTTCGGCCGGGCGCTCTATACGTACGACCTCGTAACCGGCGCCGCGCGCATCGGCAGCCGCTACGCGATCGTGCACGGCTCGTCGTGCTCGCTTAGCGGATGTCCGGCAAGCGCGGCCACGATCCAGAGCTACGTGCAATCGAAGGTGAGCGGCGTCGATTCGAGCCAGTTGACCGTCAGCACGACCTGGTCCAAGGGCGCGAACTCCGGTTGCACCGACGCCCTCTACCAAGGACCCCAGTGCATCGTCAAAGTCACGGTGTCTTATCCGTTCCAGTTCCTGCTCTCGTTCAACCGCACGCTCACGCTGACCAGTTCGTCGCAGATGGTCATTTCGCAATAAGCGCGCTCGGCGCGCCTCGCCGCAGCGAGGCGCGGCGGCATCTTCCGGGTGCTTAGACGGAGGCGATGATTGGTATCGCGCAGATCGCGGCGGCGCAGAGCACGGCCTTGATCATTTTCTTCATGCGGGGCGACAGCGGAGTCATGGGCTGCATCAGTGATCCTCATGTGCGGCGAGTGAATCGGGAACGTTCGCTTATCCGCGAGCTCCTCGCCTTGCATTTCTGCCCAAATGGCCGATGTGCATTCACGTCCGCGGGCCCGAAGGCCGCATCGTGACCCGGCACACAGATCGGGCGTTCGACCGCTCGCCGGGCCGGCGCGCTCAGCGCAGACCCTTGAACGCGCCTCGGCCGGCGTAACGCGCCGCGACGCCGAGTCCTTCCTCGATGCTCATTAAGCGGTTATACTTTTCGACCCGATCGCTGCGCGACAGCGAGCCGGTCTTGATCTGGCCGGCGCCGGTCGCGACGGCGAAGTCGGCGATCGTCGTGTCGCCGGTTTCACCGGAACGGTGCGAAATGACCGACGTGTAACCCGCTTTGTGCGCGAGCTCGACGGCATCGAGCGTTTCGGTCACCGTCCCGATCTGGTTGAGTTTGATCAGCACGGAATTGGCGACGCCTTCGCGGATGCCGCGCGCGATAATTTCGGTATTGGTCACGAAGAGGTCGTCGCCCACGAGCTGCACGCGGCCGCCCAGACGATGGGTCAACGTATGCCAGCCCGCCCAATCGTCCTCCGCTAACCCGTCTTCGATCGAGACGAGGGGGTACGCTTCGAAGATTCGTTCGTAGAGATCGACCAAATCGTCCGCGCTGAACGCCTTGTCTTTGGTCAGCGGGTAGTAGCTGCCGCCTTCGAAGAATTCCGTGGACGCCGAGTCGATGGCGAGCGCGATGTCCTCACCTGGCGCGTAGCCCGCGCGCTTGATGGCCTCGACCAGCAAATCCAACGCCTGTTCGAGCGTGTCGAGCGGCGGCGCGTACCCGCCCTCGTCACCGACGAGCGTCGGCAGGCCGCGCGCGTGCAGCAGTTTCCCAAGCGCGTGGAAGGTTTCGCTGCCGTACCGCACGGCCTCGGCCAAGGTCGACGCGCCGAGCGGCACGATCATGCATTCCTGGAACTGCAGCGCGCCATCCGCATGCTTGCCGCCGTTGATGACGTTCATCATCGGCGTCGGTAAGGTGCTCGCACTCGGGCCGCCGAGATAACGGAAGAGCGGGACGCCGAGGCTGGCCGCCGCGGCGCGCGCGACGGCGAGCGACACACCCAAAATCGCATTAGCGCCGAAGTTACTCTTATTTGGCGTTCCGTCGAGTTCGATCAGCTTCTCGTCGATCTCCCGCTGCGCGGTCGCATCGAATCCTTCGAGCGCGGGGCCCAAGAATTCGTTGACGTTGGCGACTGCCTTTCGCACGCCCTTACCACCGTACCGCGCGGCGTCGCCGTCGCGCAATTCGACCGCCTCGTGTGCGCCGGTCGAGGCGCCTGAGGGCACGAAAGCTTCCTCGACGGCGCCGTAACTGGTCGCCACGGCCACGGCTACCGTGGGGTTACCGCGCGAGTCTAAAACCTCGCGCGCATGGACGCTCTCGATGAGCGGGCGGCCACCGCCACGTAACGAATCGATCACCGTCGCGCGTTTCCTGGAATGTCCCCCAATGTCCCCCGTTGAACGCGTTTGTTAGGAGGTGACACGCAATGGGATTCCTGAAACATCGCGCGGGCCTCGCCCGCAACCGAATCGGCAGCCACCGATAGCGGCGTCAATTCGAGACGAGCAGATTCTCCAGGACGTGCGCGCGCGAATAGATTTCGTCGGGTGCGAACCAGATGGCGATCTCGCGCTTCGCGCTCTCCGGCGAATCGCTGCCGTGCACGAGGTTGCGACCGATCGATTGGGCCAAATCGCCGCGAATCGAACCCGGCGCGGCCTTGATCGGGTTGGTCGAGCCGATCGTCGCGCGGCAGCCTTCGATCGCGTCCCAGCCCTCGATCACCAGCGCCACGATCGGCGCACTCGTGATGTAGTCGACCAAGCCGGTAAAGAACGGCTTGCCCTCGTGTTCGGCATAGTGCGCTTTCGCGCGACCTGCGTCGACGGTCAAGAGTTTGAGCGCGGCGATCGTGTAGCCGCGCGCTTCAAATCGTGAGAGAACTTCGCCGACGAGCCCACGCGCGACCGCGTCGGCTTTCGCCAGAATGAGGGTTTGTTCGATAGCCATAGCGCGGCATTACGTACGCGGCGCCGGCAGATAGGGCCTGGTCGTGTTCGAGATTCGCGCCTATCGGGAAACCGATAGCACCAACGACGATGCGGCGGCCCTGCTCGGCCACACGGGCCGGGGCGGCCACGTGCTGCTGGCCGACTTCCAGCACGCCGGACGGGGCCGCCACGCACGTGCCTGGGTCGCCCCGCCCGGCTCGTCGCTGCTGTTCACGACGATCCTGCCGCGTCCGGTCGGTAGCGACGCGCTGTGGGCGGTAACGTTTTGGACCGCGCTCGCGGTCGCGGCCGGGATCGAGGCGGCGACCGGCCTGCGCGTGCAGCTTCAGTGGCCCAACGACCTCTTGCTCGAAGGGCGCAAAGTGTGCGGCATCCTCTGCGTCTCGCGCGTCTTGGGCCGGCAGGCGTGGATCGGCTGCGGCACCGGCATCAATGTCTACCGGCCCGCGAACGATGCCGCGCTCGAGGCGCTCGCGCCGCCGCCCGCGTTCCTCTCCGATTTCGCGCCGCGGGTCGAGCGCGGGAGCGTCCTCGACGCGATCCTAGCCGCCTACGCCAACAGTTTGGACACGCTCGACGACCCGTGGCGCATCGCGCGCGCCTGGGAAGCCCGGGCAAGCCTCGACGGCACGCCGTACCGGTTACTCGTCGACGCCACCGGCGAACCGTTCGACGCCACGGCGCGTCGTATCGGCACGGACGGCGCGCTGATCGTCCAGAGCGACGGCATCGAGCGCAGCATTTCGCTGGCCGACGCGCGCGTGATCAGGGCGTGAAGTCAGCGGTTGGCGCGCGCTCGCTTCTCGCAGATGTCGCAGAAGTGCGAGAGTTTGTTATCGGTATCGTAGATCGAGTTCGAGAAATACATGGCGCAACGCGGGTTGAAACAGTGCTTGAGCGAAAGCGCGTGGCCGAGATCGTGAACGGCTTCCTTCAACGTTCGCTGGAAGAGCAGGTTCGCATCGGCGCGCTCGCCGTAAAAATCGCTGCGCAACCGGTGCAACGAGACGACCGCTACCCGGTGTTCCTCGCTGGCGTCGCCGAAGATGAACTGGTGCGACGTCTTGTAGAGATCGAAATCCGTCACCGCGAGCCGGAACCCGTCGCTCGGCGTCGCGGCCTGCACGACCTTCGCGACCAGCGTATTAAAGAACATCTGCTTGCGGACGCTGTTGAGCGTCGTCCGCGGGATGCGCAACGTTCGCTCGACGGTGCAAGCGAACAGAAAACGCTCCTCGAGGCAGAGCGCCAAACGCTCCAAGAACGTCGCGTCCATCGCGTTGATCGGCACGATGCTGATCTGCCCCACGAGTTCGATACTTGGCTTCGGGCGGGCCGGGAACCTGTGGAGCGTCGGTCACGTTTTGCGGCGAACGAGGGCGGATGATCGTCGGCATCGGAACGGACCTCGCCGAGGTCGAGCGCTATCGTTTCGACGACGCGGCGCTGGCCTGGTTCGCGAAAAAGGTATATACAGAAGAAGAAATGCGCTACGCCATGCGCAAACGAAATTGGCCCGAACGCTTGGCGGGGTTCTTCGCGGCCAAAGAGGCCGCGCGCAAGGCGTTCGGACACGCGATTCCCTGGCGGCGCGTCGGCGTGTCGCACGAGCGCAGCGGCAAGCCCATCCTGGTCTTCTTCGAACCCTACGCGCACCTGCCGGCAAGCCGCGGCGTGACGCGTATCCACCTGACGATCACCCACACCGCGACGACGGCATCCGCGGTCGTGATCTTGGAAAGCGACTGAC
>Ga0116229_10009177_pt1 | contig 15176 bp, 9 predicted proteins | sample S1TSphgellanicum_3_FD_87313 | JGI IMG/M metagenome (GOLD analysis project Ga0116229, IMG submission 87313) | Host-associated microbial communities from peat moss isolated from Minnesota, USA - S1T2_Fc - Sphagnum magellanicum MG | ecosystem: Host-associated > Plants > Peat moss > Unclassified... | reverse complement strand
GTTATTAACTTCATAAGAAGGATTAGAATCATTGATGAATTAAATAATCAATTCAACCATGTACATCCAAGTGCATTTGAGATAATCATTTAGTGAAATAATCAATTACTTATTAAAATTATCTATAACATCCCACAATTAGAGGGCAAATTCAATCGATTTCATTGAGTTAGGGGATGAAACACATAGTAGGGCATGAAATTTTAACAAACGAAAATAATAAGGGACAAAACTTGTTTTCACATTGACTTTCATGCAAAAACTAGCTTCGTCCCCAAACTTCTTTTTTTTGCATCTATGCCCAAGCTTGACCAAGTGTGTTTATGTATCTCAACTTCTAACCACCCAACTTGGCTCTCATTTTGTTTCTCATCTTCTTTTTAAAAGAAGATCTAAAAGAAACAACCTCTCTTAAATAAGCCTATTGTGGTGGTAGAGTGCGAATAGCAATGAAGTGCAATATGAGCACTTTAGTGGTATATTTTTCTTTACATTTTATTAGGGTCTTATTAGTTTGCTTCTAGTTTGATTAACCTTTTATTACATCACGTATGTTTTGATTAAGGTCCAATTAATATCAAATTAGTTTGTTTTTGGTTTGATTGCTTTCATATTAACTTGTTTTTGGTATGATTAGGGTTTGTTTAGTTTCACTGTGGTTTGATTACCCTTTTAGTAGTGTGTTGCAATTTGATTAGCTTCAATTTGCTATGATTAACATTAAATTAACTTGTTTTCTATATGTTTACCCTCTTATTAGCTTGTTCATGATGTGATTAGGGTCTAATTAACCTCAATATGGTTTCATTATTCTTTCATTAGCTCGTTTATAGTTTGATTAAAGTTTAATTAGCTTCAAACTGTTATGATTAACCTCTTATTAACTTGCTTTCTATCTATTTACCCTTTTATTAACTTGTTCATGCATTGATTACCTTCTTATTACTTTCATTATGGTCAGATTAGGGTTTAATTAACCTCAAATGACCATGTTTAACATTTTATTAACTTTCTTTTAGTTTGATTAAGGTTCAATTATCCTCTAATTAGTTTGTTTTTAGTCTATTTACCTTCCTATTAGCCTCATAAGGTCTGATTAAAGTTTGAATACCTTCATTATGGTGTCATTACCCTCTTAATACATTGCTTCTAACTTGATTTGGGTCTAATTAACTTCAAATTGATTTAATAAGCCTCAAATTAACTTGTTTTCAATATGTTTACCTTCGTATTACCTTCATGATGATTTAATTATCGTCTTATCACCTTGAATTTAATTTGATTCAGGTTTGATTAACTTCGAATTGGTCAAATTAGTTTCAAAATACTTTGTTTTCAATATGTTTACCTTTTTACTAGCCTCATTGGGTCTGATTAGGGTGTGAATACCCTCATTATGGTCTCAATATTCTTTTATTAGCTTGCTTTTAATTTGATTCAAATTTGATTAACCTCTAATTGGTATAGTTAGCTTCAAATTAGCCTATTTAAAAATATGTTTACCCTCCTATTAGCCTCAAAAAAATCTGATTAGGGTTTGATTACCTTCATTATGGTGTCATCACCCTCTTACTAACTTGCTTCAAGTGTGATTCAAATCCTATTAACCTCAAACTGATCTAATTAGTTTCAAATTAGCTTGTTTTCAATATGTTAATCTTTTTATTAACCTCCTCAAGTCTAATTAAAGTTTGATTACCTTCATTATGATGTCATTACCTTCTCATTAGCTTGCTTCTAGTTTGATTTGGATTTGATTAGCTTCAAAATAATCTAATTAACCTCAAATTAGCTTATTAATGAAATGTTTACCTTCTTATTAACTTCATTAAGCACAACCTAAACACATTCAAGTGAGCCGCTAAAACTTTCCAAGGAAGAATTTCAAAGATGCCCTCTCAAATCATTTTTCTAGTGCAATTTCAACTAATTTTTCTATTAAAAAAATTCACTAAAATTTCGATATTGCAAAAAATAAAAATTATATATTATATATATTAAAGTTACAATGTCTGTCTGTTTGTCCGGGCAGTGCTTGGAAATTTTTTCCAATCATTATCCAGACCTTTGTTTTTTTTTTTTTGATGGGTTTTGTTTTTTGTGACAGTTATTACCCAACTGACAAGGGGGGGCCAGCACGAATGACGAGGGTCAACAAGGGGGTCAGCACGGGCAAAGAAGGACCGGACGAGGAGAGGGGCACAAACGAAGAAGGACCGGACGAAGTGGAGGGCACGAACGAGAAAAGACCGAGCAAGAGAAAACTCGACGGGTGCATTATGCACCAGGTTCACACTAATATATATATATATATATATATATCCCTGCTTGATACCCAGGAGGATGAAAAGATTTACATATTTTCGTCTACTTCCTGGTCTCATTCGTCGATCCATTCGCGGACTTTTCGTCTACATATTTTCGTCTTCTGTCTGGTCTCGTTCGTCGATCCAGTCGACGGCTTTTCGTCTACGTATTTTCGTATTCTGTCTGGTCTCGTTCGTCGATCCATTCGCCGACTTTTCCTCTACGTATTTTCGTCTTCTGTCTGGTCGTAGTCGTTCGTCGATTCCTAAACCCTAAATCTTGCGGGACTGTTGTGCGACCTCTCTCTCTTTCTCGTGCAGCTGCGAGAGCTTGTACACGAGTTTGCGCATCGCTGGGTACGGGAAATCTCAAGTTCTTCTTTTTACAGCGGTGTTGCCCCACAAGTTTGGTCAGCAAGCTTCATCGAGCGGCAGTTGAACTTTTTAATTTGGGTTTGAAGAAAGGCTGATATCATGGTATGTGTCGCATTTTTTTGCCTTGGGGTTTCAATCTTCTTCTTTCGACTCTTATTTGCTCCTTTCTCGGATTTCCTCGAATGGGCATCTTTCGGAATGTCGTGATAGTAGACTGGGGTAGAAATCTGGAAGTGATTTTTGTGTCTTTTATTTTCCTGACAGTTTTTCTCGCAGTTTGAGATGTTTCTATGTTTTGTAGCGAGAACGTTAGATGAGTGATTTGAATGGACTGAAGAGTGGGGGCTGATGTGCATATGGTTCTGTTGCGGTGAGTGTTACAGCCGCAGGGAGACCACATAGACTTGGCTCGGAAGCGACATGGGTACAGACCTGACTATTTTGAGAGGAAGCGCAAGAAAGATGCCCGCGAGGTTCACAAGCGCGCGGCCTTTGCCCAAAAGGTGTGTCCTTCTTCTCATCACCTTTTTGTTATCAGATTTTCCTTCAGCTGCTTAGAATGCTGGTGTGAATCTCTCTGATATTCTATACTGGACAGTGTTTGCTGAAGAGCAAAATCTAGAGTAAATCCACAAAACCATTCAAGTGAAAGAAACTTACAAATCAGCTTGTATTAAATGCAAATCTGTTGAATTCCAATTCTTGCTGCAAGCTTGTGCAAATGTTAAGGTTTCATTGTCATGGTTGATAAGGAATTCTATCTCATGTCTTATTTCAAGGTATACTCGGTTTCTCTTTTGCTGCTAAATTGGAAGTTGTGGTCTGTTGAAACCTTGAAACATTAACAGAAGCAATTTTCTACAGTGAGATCTTGCTGCTCAGACTGCCACAGTTATTGTATACTTTGCAAGAAGAATTCAGTGCAAAACTTTGCGCAAAAATGCAAGTTCTAGGGTTTCTGTTCAATATCAGAAGATGTCATTTTGTGAGCCATGAGAGGATGATGATTGTGCTCTGCAATACTTTGGTTTTTGACAGGCCCTGGGTATCAAGGGGAAAATGTTTGCCAAGAAGCGCTATGCTGAGAAGGCCACCATGAAAAAAACGTACTTTTCTAACCTTGTTCTGTCTCCTTTGTTTTTTAGTAGTGCCATCATGTTGGACTTTCTGATGTGTCTTGAAATGACAATAAGGTATTTCCAACATCATTGGTTTTGAAATTGCTAATGGTGTTTTTACTGGATAGCTTTCTCATCCAATATTGGTTGTTGATATGCCCAGATTGGCAATGCATTCAGAGAGGACAAACCGTCATAAGGCAGATGACCAAGTGCAAGAAGGAGCTGTTCCCTCTTATCTGCTTGATCGTGAGCAAACTGCCCGGGCAAAGGTACTACTCATATTGTTCCAATGACCAATTCTATGACCAGATTCATAGATTGACAATGTTGCCATGACCCTTTCATTGCATTTGTAAGTTTTTTTTCTCGAGTTTGTCCCATTTGAGAGTTGTTGCAGTGCCTGGATTTAGGAGTTTGATAATGTTTAGGGACTTACACCTTATCAGAAGTCTCTGCATTACCTCCACTCAGAAGTTTTTGGTGGTTGAATGTTCATGAGTGTTTGTCTGATCTGTATGGCCTAGTAGTTGTCTACTAATACACCTGTTTTGAAATTTCTCATTTTTGCCCACAATTGCAATGTGCATGTACTGAGCTGTGAGGTCTTAATTTTGGATCACAGGTCCTTAGCAACACAATTAAGCAGAAACGCAAGGAGAAGGCTGGCAAATGGGAGGTTCCTCTCCCAAAGGTGAGATTTTTGCAATGTATTATCAATGAGTCCCACAAACAAAGTGGTGTCCTTATGGTACTGTTTTTCTGTAAGATGTGAAAGTTGTAGGCGTCATTGTCCTGAGGGCCTCATATCTGAAAACCTTTGAGAGGGTTGGTGTGCACTACAACTTAAAAGCAATGGTTTAGTGGTTAGGGCTGATCACTACCTTGCAAGTATTTTGGTTAGTGACTGGGTCAATTGCTTGATCTAACATATGTGCACCTAGGTGCACTTGAATCAGTGCCTTCATTTGCAGTGGTTGGAATATGTCCACTTTCAAAAATTGAAGGTCTAACCCTGATGAAGATGAAAGATGCATTAAGTTATACCAGTTGCAGAATTTGGATCATTCCTCTGCATGCTGTATAACAGATCAGTTAACACATTGCCACTAGCTTCTACTCTGGGGTTGAAGACATGTTGCTTGACTTGCTTCAAGCTCTGGGAGAGTGAAGCCTTAGTGTAAGTGGGTACAAAGACTTTCTTGTGAGGCATGGGGTCAGTGATGCATGTTGTGGTAGAAAACTTATTTTCTCAATAGTTGGTTATTTTACATCTCCTGAAGCCCAGTTTCAATGATGATATTTGTACTTGCCTGATCTGGGCAGTTAGCCTCTGGTGGCTGTTGTGAGTATACTATTCTCATTGCTGAATACCTTCTCAAGAATTTACGGATTTTGAAGGAAAAAAGCATGTATGTAAAGTATATCTGAAAAGTGTGTTGGGTGAGTATTGCAGGTTCGGCCTATTGCAGAAGATGAGATGTTCCGTGTTCTCAGGACAGGGAAAAGGAAGAGTCAGTTTTCTTGTCCTTTTATTGGGAATTTCCATCTTTTTGTATCTGGTTTATATCTGGATCAAATGATGTCATTATATGGAAACAATTGTGTGTCTCTTGACTCAATGTTGCTTCTTAAATTGATGCTAATGGGACACTATTGTTTACTGCAGCTAAGCAATGGAAGCGAATGGTGACAAAGGTGACCTTTGTTGGGCCAGGGTTCACCCGCAAGCCCCCCAAGTATGAACGCTTCATTCGGCCAATGGGATTGCGTTTCACAAAGGCACATGTCACCCATCCAGAGCTCAAGTGCACTTTCAACCTGGAAATCATCGGTGTGAAGAAGAACCCTAATGGTCCCATGTACACTTCCATGGGTGTCATCACCAAGGGTACCGTCATTGAGGTGCATACACTTGACAAATGCCTTTTTCTTCAAATTAGTGCAGGACTCCTGCAATGCAGTCTCAATCTATTTAGGTGCATATTTAGGTACATGCATTTCAAAAATTGCTGAATTACTTCTTGCAACACGTTTTCTATTATTGAGGTCTACAGAAGTAAAATATCTAAGCAATGTGCCATCCTTACAATTTCAAATTCACAGAGATGTGGACAGTTTTTGAAACCTGTTTTTACCTTTCTTTTCTACTCTCCAGAGGAATCTGCTTTGCTTTATCTGCAAATCAAAGGTAACAATTTGTGTGCTTGAAAGCAGGTAAATGTGAGTGAATTAGGACTTGTGACACCGGCGGGTAAAGTTGTATGGGGTGAGTTCTCAAGTTTCTTTAAACCTTCTGCCTTCTGTGCCTGCTGAAGCAAACGTAGGACAAGTTTTTCCTGTCGTTGGAGTCTTTAATTTGAATCAGAATGTTTGTTGTGTAGGGCAAAGAGTTATCTGGCATCCAGTTTAGTCTGTGACTAATGGCATACTGATTGAATTTCTTGGTGTTATGTATTTGGATGCAGGGAAATATGCACAGGTTACAAATAATCCAGAGAATGATGGTTGCATCAATGCAGTTTTACTTGTGTAAATTTTCACTTTAGCTGAAGTTGCTTTCTGCAAGGAATTTTTGTCTCATCGGCAGCTCTTTACTATTCTGTGTAACCGAAACGAACTGGAAACACTCATGTATGAAGATTCACTTCTCTCTTTCATTCCATTTTTTCCATGTTTAATCCGAAAAGGCAATGATTGGCATGTTCAGCAAGTATGTTTCATGCTTGAACCTCAAAGTGATGATCAGTTGCATCTGGTATGAAGAGGCAATGCAATTAGAGCATGCAGCATTTCAATAGCCAGCTTTTGATCAGCTATATCTCTCAAGTGCTAGCCAACATTCTGAGTCTTTGGTAGCCAATATCCTGACAGACTCTTTGTCTTGCTTCTGGAAATGTGACAGACTCTCAGGACACAGATTTTGTATAATGTTTTGCCCAGATCTTGGGTGAATGATTATATACTTATCTACATTTACCATCACACTCACCATCAGGAGCTGATAATTATAAAAATTACTCAATATATTTGAAATTTTAAAATAAATATTAATGACATAACTAAGTTTTTTTTATGATGAATTTCCACCATTTTGCAAATATAAGAAAGGCCATCAACATCAAAAAAATAAATTACATTTTTATATTTTTTTAAATGATAGAATTCTACAATGGGTTTTAGAACTTCTAGCCAAAATATAAAAATATTTTAAAAAATTTATACCTCCATATATGGCTTATAACCAAAACATGACTAAATTTTCTTATGGATGATTTTGAAGAAGATTACAAAATTGAAAAAAATGAAAGATTTTTAAAAATCATGGATGTCATTATTATTATCACCATTTTATAATTCATTTATTTATTTATTTTAAATGATTTTTAAAATTCATCTCTAAATATTTAAACATAAACATGTAACAAAACAAGCTTTAAATTTTTGATTTAAACCATGTTTAAAATAAAAATAATAAGTATAAAATATTGATAATTTTTCATAATAATAATTATAATCCTTTTTTTTAACATGGATTTTTTTCCATACACTAAAAACAAGGGGGAAAAAATTAGGGATTATTTTTGGAATTTTTTGGGTGTGGCATCATGAACATCATAATAATGAACTTGTCCATGATGCCTAAAACAAAGTAAAGGAAAAATATACATTTTAATTTACATAAATGTATAAGAATTTAATATATGAAAAATTATAATTTAAAGGTTTACATGTATGCATTATAAGTTTTGCATGCATGACCATTTTGACCTAACCCATTCAAATATAAATATGAAACTTCCCAAATTTTTATACATCCATTTCAAATAATTATGGTGAGTGCAAAATACAACTCATGAGTAATGGATTTAATAACATTCAAAGTGAATGATTCAACTCATATGCAAATAATTCAAAATATGTGAAAATTTTCACTAACCCATTCAAGTATAAATGTGAAGCATTAAGTTGTTATGTGTGTTGTAATATATACTAGTAAGTGCAATATGCAACATTTGAAAAGTGATTTCAATAAGCTCAAAGTGGATGATTCGACTCATGTAAAGATGTTGATAGTTCAAGAAATGTGAAAATTTTCATTAAACTATTCAAGTAGCCATTTAGCAGATGTCCATATACTTATCTACAGTTCCATTTGGAGCTGACTGAGTCATTGGGTAGTTGCTACCCAATGCTGTGCAGCTTGCTACTGCTATTGATGATGAACGTGAGGGTTGACACTTTGTGAGCAACCCTCGTGGTTCTAACTGCACTCATTATTGCATTACTTTCATAGAGATGTGTAGTAACTTAGAGATCAGATAGACTCTGCACAACTGGAGTCATGAAGGGAGGATGAATGATTGGTAACAAAATTACAGATGTAGGAAGTGTGAGAGCAGAAGCAGTATTTTTGGTGATTGAATACACGGTATGAATTCTAGCACCTAGCCTTCTGCTGACCAGAATCTCAAATCATCTTTTAGAATGACAAAATCAAGAGTCTTTTGAGATGTCAGTAGTCAATGTCTGGCTACAAAAATGAGAAAAGGGTTGCCAACAACTTCATCAATCTACCCTGTGTGTGATTCATCAATCTACCCTGCATATGTACACATGAAAATTTTTATGGACAGTATCTGTGTTCTTCTGTGGAGAGTACTGACTGGACAGTCTTTTGGGGTCTGCAAACTTGTCTGAAGACCTACCTCATCACCAGTTGTCTAGTTTGTACAAGGCTGGTGCAGCTTGGTATGTTTAGGACTCTTTCTTTAACCACTACCAGGCCTGCAACAAAAATGCAAATAGAAGAAGTATTAGAACAGTGAAGGTGTGAGCATGAGCACATGTTAGGTTCCTTCACCCAGACTGGGCGAAACAAATTGATGTACAACACTACAGGCTGATATCTGGAGGCAAATTGGAACTTGACTAGCTCCAATCTGCTACATAAATGTAGCTTTTGCAGTCTGGCATTGGACAATGAAACCTGATGCCCAAACTAAGGCATCAGAAGTAAAGAAAGAAAGAAAGAAAGAAAATATACAGAACACATGGTCAGAACACATCCATCAAGATTTACTTCTTGGGAGATGCAGAGATAATGCATTGGGAGAATAGATTAATTATGATTTACAATGCAGGAGAAGCAGAGATAATGCATCAGGCAATGTATATCGGAAGACAAATACTGCACATAAACACTGCACTGTTCTTTATTGTATCAGAGTACAAGGTACACTTGCTTACCGTCTGTAGTTTCTCTGCAGGTGGGAGGTATTTCAGATTGAAATCTCAATTTTATTATAGGGATCACAAAGTGAAGAGCAGCAGTTAGAGACAGATAGCAATCATGCAACCATATAATAACTTCAGGAATTCGACTCCTACCAATGGAATTTCCTGAAACAAGATCCATGAAACAAGTTTGAAAATATTGTGAAGGTCTAGTCTTGCACAAGTTGGTTAAAGCAATCTAGACCCCCAGAATGACAGAAACAAAAGGATCACTGGCAGAGTCTTAAACAGAGAAAATGTGTGACCAGATAACATCAATTAATTAACAACAGAAAAGCTTGTTTTCTAGATCTCTACATCCTTTGACCACTCCTGTACAATAAAAGTGGTGAGACTACCCTGTTGAGTACCATTAGTACCTTTTTGTGGTGTTGTAGATATTGACTTGGGGGGTCATTAGCCTCAACTGGTGCTTGTCATTACGAGTAATGACTGTCCTCTTGCTGTTTGCAACAACTGTCTTCACAAATGTTTCTGTTGCCTGAGAAGATGAAAGAACAAACAAGCCTCTTCGTGATAAGCAGTCATCACAGATTTTACAAAATTCATGAGTATGAAATCAAATCCTTAATTAAAAGGAACATCTTGCAAAACTTAGCCCATGCCAATGACTTACAACTGATTGATGTATTCTAGCAAGGTTTTACAGTGCAACAAACTTTACTGCAAATCAATTGTTAAATCTAGACATCACAGTATTAAGGTATGGGTATAAGAGCACATGGAAAGCCATGCACTGCCAGGTGTAGACTTTGGTTTTAGCTTCCAAACAATAGTTTGAGGGATGCAATGAGAGATAAATAATGGATGGTTTTGATTAGCAATGCTGATCAGAGTATTTTTTCTCCGAGTAGTGAATACTCATATAGAATGAGGTTTACCTTAGAATTTGTAAATATTTCAGGTTGCCTCTTGAGTGCTGCTTGTCCTCGGTTTCTTCTCTTAGGCATTCTTAATTCTTCAAACTTCTGGGCACATTCTACTGGTGGGGTTGCCACAACCAAAGCCAGTCTTTCAGGAGATGAGAGACCATTCTTGCTCAGGGGGGGTGTCCAAGCAATACCCTGCTTGTTACTCAAATATTCCAAACCAAGTTCTCCGGTTGAAGTGAGCAAATCTTTTCCCACATTCAGAGGGTATTTGTTCTCACCACTTTCTCCTGGATTTCTGCTGAGGTTTGCAGCTGCCTGTCGGGTTTTTCTTGGCCTAGGAGAAGAGTTCAGCTCAGTGTCAGTCATTTTGGAAAGCTTTCCTTGACTAAATATCTGTTTCTCCTTCCCCTTAGTAAGATCATGCACCATTTTTTTTGGTTTTGAAGAATAACCATCCTGCCACAGAAACAAAGTAGTCAGTCCACACAGGGTTCAGGTCCATGGAAATTTGTGAACTTGTGAGCTATTTTGGAGAATGAGGATTGTTAATCAAAATTTGTTATCCTCTTGGTTGAAGTTTGAGATGTTGAGTTGTACCTCCCATAGTGATAACTCTTTCCATGACATCCACTGGCCATCTGTCCAAATCAGAGAGGGCCTCAGATTCTGCAACTTCACTACAGCTATGTCTTTTTCTCCTGCATAGACATTGAACTCCAAGTTCATGTCACATTCAGCTTGCCTTATGAATTTCATGAAGGTGGACAGTTTGTACAAGGCTAGGAAAGGAACAACCCAAGAACAGTTTTACTGTGAACATATTGATCTTTGGACATAGAATGCTTCATGGTCGATCATCAGCCATTAACAAACCTGGAAAATGAACAGTGACTTTGTTTTTGTCATCCTTGTTGAGACCTTTCACAATACCTTCCCACCATCTGAACAAACACACCAAACCATGCACACATAAGGACACAGAAGAGTTGATTGATGCTGGACTATTTCTTCGATCAGCTCGATAATGCCATCTTCAGAGGCCTATGCTTGAGAGAGCAAGTTAAAGGGCACTGCAGGAGACCTGCTAATTGCCAAGCATCAATATCAGAACAAGATTTAAGGAAAAGAATCTCGGACCCATCCTGGATGAAGGCATCCACACGGTCTCCGACCAGCCAAACATGGGACCCCACGGCCACATGGTGGCGCTTCCATGATCCCCTTGCCTTGCTGAAACAAAAGGGGTGCATAGGTCTCAATTTTCGCTGTTCAACAGGGTGCCAGTCCCTGGTCTCAGCATCTTCTCCTCGTGAGCAACATAGAGGAAACCACTCCTCCAGCTGAGATTTCCCTGTGGCAAGCCAGTTCACATCAGAAATGAAAGAGTGATTAATATGGCCACAGCTTTGATACTGATTGTGTAAACTTTTATGAAGGGTAAACATGTGAAAGAATGAATTGCACAAACTGAATGATGTCTAGAGGTCAGTTTCACAGCTCAGGATAAAACCAAAAGAAAAAAGACAAAGAAATCAAGATACTGCATAAAGTTCAGAGAGCAACAACAGGAAACAGAGATGATGATGTCCAGTTGGCCACTTGGAGGATGGATACTTCTGTAACCAAACTAAGCCCTAACCTGCTCCTTGTAGATGCACAATAAAATACAAAAGAAGATAGAAAATTGATTTAGATCCGATGTATGATAACTCAGGGAGCCAAATGAACAATGTACAACCACAAAAATTCTTAGAACACAAGATTGCAATGACTCCAATGGTACAGAGATGAGAAGGGACAAATGAAGACCATGAAGAAATCACATACTAGTCCCATGGGACCTGAAGCAAAGGGGGAGGAAAGGAGATGACCATCTTCTGTGAGAAGCTCATCATAAAGCACAAGAACTTTTTTGTCTTTCAACTTGAGAACTTTTGCAGAAAACCAAACCCCTCGCAGACCCTCTTCTTCAGGCATAACCTGCATGCAAATTGAGTCACAAGGATTGCAGGATCAGAGGTTGTATGAGCAAACTAATCATTGAGCTTAATTTCCTTGCTGCCTTACCACATAAATAAGGAGCAGAATAAATTTCTTGAGGGAAGTTTCTGCCAAAAGTCCAGCAGCCAGCCACACTGCCAAACAGTAATTAGCTGTGTGTAACGGTGCCCATCTCCAACAGAGTTCTCACCTCCACATGGGAACCTGGCTCAATCATCTCAGATGTATTTTGAACACTTCCAACCTCTACTATCTGGAGTCTCTCAGCATTGGTGACCTTTGACATGGATGCCATCAATCTTAAAGACCCACTTCCTGAAGACTTCTCAAAGGACTGCCTCCCATCTTGGATTGAAGAGTCCACCTCTCTGTACTTGACTCCTCTGCATTCTGTCACAATGCGCATATCTCTGTCTCTCGTAGGAAACTTGGTGTCCTGTCTGGTTGTTGCTCTCTTGGAGTTTGAGTGCTTCATCTTCTTGGTCAGTGATTTCAGTGGTGTAGTTTTATTATATTTCTGTTTCTTCTTGACTAATTCGTATATCTCAGTGTTAATCCCACTTTGCACCTGCCATTGCTGGATGTCAGCTGTCTTACCATGTTGCTTCATATAGAAAGTTCTTGCTACAGTGAAGTCTTAGTCTAGAAATTGATGGATGGAGTGACAGTAGGATAAGGGGCCACATTTCAGGGCAAGAAAGGAGTCCTTGTATGAGGACTGTCTGATTCATCATTGGAGATTTCCTCCGCATTTTCTTGCAAGATGTGACACTCCTAGACTCTTGTATCATAGACTTCACAATATCAAAAAAGAAATCAAGACCTGTGAATTATGGAGAACTTTGTGGACATAGGAGAAGCCTGACAGGTACTTATTAAATTCTTTGTGATGGAAAACCAGATACCTGCATAGGTTGAGCACCTCCCTCATAGTCCCTGTTGGGTATAACTTGAAATGACACAACTTGTGCTGCAGCTTCACAGCTCATTAGACCTTGAATTGCATGTTGATCCTGCTGTAAAGCAAGGTGCCGCAAGACTTCATTCGAAGCATCTGCAATAGCCTCAGCAGCCACAACAGCAAATCTATTTATGGAGGTAGCAGCCACAATGGTTGCTCTTACAGAAGCAATCTGAGCTTCCCTTACAGCTGCTGGGTTGCTGCATGAGTTTTCAGCTTGCAGCTGAGCCCAGAAATAATGGGTCTGTGCCAGGGCTGCGGTTGCAGATATCATTGCATCCTGTGTACGACACTGTGCCTGCTGCAGCTGCTTATCTATCTGATAGGTATCCATCAGCTGCTGCCTCTTGGTTGGTTGATGAACAATTGCAATAGCATCCTCATCACAAGTACTGGCTGGATCTCTAAAAGATTCATACTGTACAAAATCTTTCATGACTTGTGCTTTCTGTTGTGGGACCATTGTAATTGCTGAAGGAGCTGAGGATAGAGCATGTTGCTGCTCTGCAGCAACTTCAGACAAAAGAACCATGCCATTGTCTGCCTTCTGAATGTGAGATTTCATAGGCTTCAATGATCTAGCCTCTGAAGAACTGGGCCTCTCACTCAACATGATGCACTGTTCAGATATGGGTATGCTGGTTGCCATTGTGGCTGGTAAAAACTGATCCACTGTTGCCTCATGCAGAGGGTATAAAGTAGAATCACCATGACTTCCTCTCTCAAGCTCTGAACTTGACAAGTCATCCTGTCCTAGCTGCTTTTCCAACTTCTCATCATCCTGTAGTGATTCAGGATACACAGTCTCGGGGTCTAAAAGCAAGACAGCTATAGCTGGTTGTCCAATTGCTGTGGGATCCATGCTGACTGGAGCTTGATTCAAGTTCCTTCCATGGATCTCACTGGGAGAATGTTCAACAGAGGTAAGCAACTTCTTCTTGTTTGAAACTCTGTGGATGGTGGATGGGCTCATCATAACAGCTTGATCTGCATTGAGGAGAATTGATGATGAAGTAGCACAGTTTTCATGAGTTTGTGGGGCAGAAGTTGTGGAAGAAGTCCCAGTTGCACTTCCCCAAAAATCCTTCTCTGATCAGAAAAAAGAGAATGAATAACTCCTGGATAGAATATGGGATATGAAGGAGTCCCTGATCACTAATGTCTGGAACCATAAAAGAAAGTTGGATCAAGCAGCAAAACAAGAGGGAGCACCATTTATTTTATGTGGCAGAACCTGCTAAGGAGTGTGATGAACAAACCTTTAAGAGTTCCAGCACATGCAGTCATCATTAGAGCATCTGTTGGTGTATTTCCCTTCCTGTAATATCTCCCCAACAACAGATGCTTTAGTGAACAAAATTTCTATGTCTTTTGCACAGAAAGATTCACAGAGATTAACAATGTTAGCAGTAAGATTCAACATGTCAGTCAGGATTATGTCTACTTGGGATTGGTAGACAGCTGTCAAGGTTCAGCAGTCTTACAGTATTGCTCCATACACAAGAATCTGAGAACGTAATTGGGCCTGTTGTGATTCATCCAGAGGATATTGAATGTGCAACTGAGGTGATGCTTCCATGTCTGAGTTGGCTCCAGCAGCAAAGGCTTGATGATCTGAACTTGTAAAATTCACCTTGGATGGGATTGGAGAACAAGAAAAATGGTCCCCATCATTTGGAAATATGGATACTGAAGCTGGTTCCCTTTGAGGAACATTAGCCCTGTCATAGTCCAACCACTGTTTGGTCACTGTAGCAAGGCCAATGCTGTGTCTCCTCATTCCTGCTGCCTGGATCCTATCCAAAGCCCCTCCACCACATCCACCAGCTTGGATTTCCTCAAGAGCAATGGGCCCAGTGCTCATGACAGGACCATCCCCCCTCTTAGGTACAATCTCATGTTCAAACAAGCTCTTTTGTGTGATCTCATGCTGTTGTTCAAATCTGATGATAGATGCTTCCACCTCTAAGGCATTTGTTTGTCCCTCCAGGTGATTCTCTGCTGGTACAATTTTGCTGGTTTCCCACAAGTTGATCTTAGCCCCCATGCTAGCTGAGCCCTTAATAAGCTCACCTTCTTGTGCCCGCTCACACTGTTCCTCTAGTGCAACAGGTTTCTCCACTTCAAGCTCAAGATGTGCATCCTCCTCAGATACTGAGCTTACTACAAAGAGAATTCCAATTAGCATTTGTCTATTAGGCATACATGTATACAAAAATGACTTGTGTTGAAGAAAGTTTCCAAG
>Ga0116229_10009176_pt1 | contig 15176 bp, 13 predicted proteins | sample S1TSphgellanicum_3_FD_87313 | JGI IMG/M metagenome (GOLD analysis project Ga0116229, IMG submission 87313) | Host-associated microbial communities from peat moss isolated from Minnesota, USA - S1T2_Fc - Sphagnum magellanicum MG | ecosystem: Host-associated > Plants > Peat moss > Unclassified... | reverse complement strand
GCGGCATCCTGTACCCAGAAATTTCCCTCGGTAAATCCAGGCAAGGCCGTGACCCGGGTGCCCGGCGCGAACCGCCAGGACCCGGTCGGCAGGCTTTCGCCGCCGATCTCGCCCTCGGGGCAGGTCCAACCCGGTTTGAGCGTGATATCCAACGGTGCTTCGCGCTGATGCGCGGTCGCAATCGCGCGGGCATCCGGTCCCCAACTTGCCCAGGCCCAGGACGGTGTGTCGAGCCGGGGCATGTCCAGGGTTTCGAGCAGCGCCGGACCGCCGGCCGCTATTTTGCGCAACACCGCATTAATCAAACCGGAAAAAGGGCCCAGCTTCTTTGTTTTGGCCAATTCGACCGCGGTGCCGACCGCGGCATGGGGCGGCGCCTGCAGGAACAGGCTGGCCGCGGCGCCCAGCCAAAGAATATATCGGACCGGCTGCGGCGGCTCCTTCGGCAAAAACGTCTCCAGCACCGCATTCAGCGTTCCGGTATGGCGCAGCACGGTGGCGGCCAGGCGATGGGCCGCGGCTTTATCGCGCGCATCCATATCCGGTAGCTCATCCAATGCGACATCGAGCGATGTATTTCGCGACAAAACGGCCGTGATCAGGGTCAGCGCCGCTTCCCGGGTCGGATCACTCATGGCGCGGATTTCTGGTGGAGCTGAGGGGAATCGAACCCCTGACCTCGTCATTGCGAACGACGCGCTCTACCAACTGAGCTACAGCCCCGGTCTGAATCTGGCTCGGAACAGGGTCCATCCGGTGCGCGGCTTCGCGCATTGGCGCTCCCAAGTCAAGCCGGGCGCCCCCGGCCTGGCGGGATTTGCTATCCCAATCAGGGATGGCTACTCAAGCCAGCAAGGCATTGAGACATGGGGATGGCTTGCAATGATCGGCGCGATATTCTGGCTACTAAGCGAACTTATTCATTTATATATTCTGGCCATTATCATCGCGGTGGTCATCAGCATGCTGATTTCATTCGGCGTCATCAACGCCCATAGCCGCTTCGTCTATACCGTCGCGGATTTCCTGAACCGGCTGACCGAGCCCGCCCTCGCCCCGATCCGGCGCATTCTGCCCGACCTTGGCGGCATCGATATCAGCCCCCTCATCGCAATCCTGCTGCTGGAATTTCTCGATCGCCTACTTGCCTCTCTGTATATTCATCTTGTTTTGGCGGGCGCGACCTTCTGATCGGCCGGCTGCAAGCTTATTTAAGCGGCCACCAATAATACGTTCGAAAACGGCGAGGGGCGAATATTGTTAAGTCTGATCGTTAGATTGGTTGCGGCTTCGCAGCGCCGGGCCTGGTTGGTTGTTGCCATGGCATTGCTGATCGGCGCTTTAGGCATTTTCTATAGCGCCAAGCATCTATCCGTCGATTCCGACACCGACCATCTATTCGCCGCCTCGCTCCCCTGGCGCCAGGCCCAGATCGCGGATGAAAAGAACTTTCCGCAATTCAACCGCACCCTGGTCGCGGTGGTTCGCGCCCAGACGCCGGAGGAGGCCACCGAGACGGCAAAGGCGCTGAACGCCGCCTTGCAGGCGGACAAGGCTAATTTTCTGGACTCCACCTATCCGGCGGGCGCCAAATTCTACAGCCAGGAGGGCCTGCTGCTGCTGCCGGTGGACAGGCTGGCGAAATTGCTAGGTTCGATCGTCGCTGCCCAGCCCTTTCTGGGCCAGCTTGCCGCCGACCCTTCGGCGCGCGGCCTGTTCACCGGCATCACCTTGATCGCCCAGGGCGTGGAACTCGGCCAGGCCAATCTGGCGCCCTATAACGGCCCGCTTGCCGGGGTCGCGCAGAATCTGCAGGCCGCCGCCGCGGGCAAGCCGGTTCCGCTCTCCTGGCAGGGCCTGATCGGCGGTAATCTCGGCGGCGATGCCGAATTCGTTCTGGCGCATCCCGTGCTGAACCAGCAAAGCATCCAACCCGGCGGGGTCGCCACGGCAGCCTTGAAAAGGATCGCGGCCAGCCTGCCGGATGTGAAGGCCGGCCGCGCCACGGTCGACTATACCGGGCAAATCCCGCTTTCCGACGAGCAGTTTGCCTCATTGACGCATGGCCTCGTCCTGGGCGGGATCATCAGCCTGGCCTTGATCGCGCTCTGGCTGTTTCTCGCCTTGCGGTCCTGGCGGCTTATCGTTCCGATCCTGTTTACCCTGGTTTTGGGTCTGGTTCTGACCATCAGCTTCGCGGCCATCGCGATCAGCGTGCTGAATTTGATCTCCGTCGCTTTCGCAATCCTGTTCATCGGTCTGGCGGTCGATTTCGGCATTCAGTTCTCGGTCCGGCTGCGGGATGTCCGGCATGTCCTCGGCGACCTTTCGCTCGCTTTGCCTGAAACCGCCCGTCAGGCCGGCGGCCAGATCGCTTTGGCCGCGGCCGCCACTTCCTGCGGGTTTCTGGCCTTTGCGCCAACGCCGTTCATCGGTGTGGCCGAGCTCGGGATCATCGCCGGCGCCGGCATGGGCATTGCCTTCATCTGCACCATCACCTTCCTGCCGGCCTTGCTCTGGCTGTTTGCGCCAAAGCCGGAATTTTTTCCTATCGGCCTCCCCTTCGGCGAGCAGGTCGACTCCTTCATCTTCCGGCATCGCCAAGGGACTCTGCTGACCTTTGGGATATTGGCAATTGCCGGCGCGGTGGCGGCGGTGACGGTTGGCTTCGACGCCAATCCGCTCGACACCAAAGACCCGCATAGCGAGAGCATGCGAACCCTGAACGGCTTGTTGAACGATCCGGCAACGAATCCGTTTTACGCCGACGTCCTGACCCCGAACATGGCGGCCGCGGTCGCGATGGGGGCGAAGCTCTCGGCCCTTCCGGAAGTATCCGGCGTGCTTTCGGGTGCGACCTTCGTGCCGCCCGATCAGACCGAAAAATTAGCCATGCTGGCGCAGGCCCAGGAAATTCTGGCGCCGACCATTCAGACCACGAACATCACGCAGTCGGGTGGCGGGGCGCCGGTAACGGTGAGCGATATCCGCATTTCGATGTCGATGGCGCGGGATGCCATCCTTAAAGCCAAAGCGCATTTGCCCGCCAACTCGCCGCTATTGAGCATCGCGGATGCGCTGGGCAAATTACAGGCGGAAGACGACGCGCAGGTGATGGCGATGAACGCCGCCATCACCCGATTTCTACCGGCCGAGCTGACCCGGCTGAACGATTCCCTGAACGCAAAGCCCATCACCCAGGCCAATCTGCCGCCCGAAATCGCCAGCGACTGGTTTCTGCCGGATGGACGGGTTCGGGTCGAAGCCTTGCCGACCGGCGCGGCCCAACATACCAAGGGCTTGAAAAAATTCGCGGATGCCGTGCTCTCGGTGGCGCCGGATGCCGGCGGACCGGCGATCTCCACCATCGCCACGGCCGACACCATTCTGCACTCGTTCCGGGAAGCCGCCTCGCTCGCCGCGATGGCCATCGCCGTCATCTTGTTCATCGTGTTTCGGAATTTGCGCGATACGCTGCTGGTCCTCTCGACCCTAGCTTTATCGGCATTGCTGACCGCCTTATTCGCCAAAATCGACGGGCTGCAGATCAACTATGCCAATATCATCGCATTGCCGCTGCTGCTGGGCGTCGGCGTGTCGTTCAACGTGTATTTCGTCATGAATTACCGCGCCGGCATGCGCCGGTTCCTGCATTCCGCAACCGCGCATGCCGTGCTTTTCTCGGCCCTGACCACCGGCACGGCTTTCGGCACGCTGGCCGCCTCGCATGACCGCGGGACATCCAGCATGGGCGTTCTGCTTCTGCTCAGCCTGCTGGCGGTGCTGATCGCAACCTTCCTCTATTTGCCGGCTCTGCTTTATGTATTGCCGGAATCGCATGCTCGAAAAACGTAGCTTCAGCCTTTCCGGCCACCGCACCAGCGTCGCGCTGGAGCCCGAATTCTGGGCCGCCCTCGAACAGATCGCCAAAGCGGAGACCCGGTCCCTTACCGCGATGATCGGCCATATCGACGGCGCGAGACGCCCTGACCAGCCTTTGGCTTCGGCGCTGCGCGTCCACGCGTTGCAGCGAAACAGCGGGGCTTCAATTTCATAGCAGCGTAACGTAGCCTGAAGGCGCGGAGGCACTCAGCATTGAAACATGCCGGTTCAGACTCATTGGCGATGCTCACCGCGCTGCTCGACGATATTCGTAAACGCAGCGGCCTGGTCGAGAAGACGCCGGGTGTCTTTTACCGCAAGCGCAAGGCGTTTCTACATTTCCACGAGGACAAGGCCGGTTTGTTCATGGATATCCGCGACGGGACGGATTGGCTTCGCCTGCCCGCGGCAGAGCACCGGCAATGCCTGAGGGAAATAGACCGGATTCTGCAATCCCCTAGCGCGCCCTAAATCCGCAAGACACCGCCGGTCGCCTTTTGCACGGCAGCGACGATTTTTGCCGATGCCGCATCGATCTCCGCTTCTGTCAGCGATTTTTCGATGGGTTGAAGGGTAACGGCAATGGCCAGCGAGATTTGGCCGGCGGGCAGGTTTTGACCGCTATAGCGATCGAACAACGTCACCGCCGTAACAAGTTTACGATCCGCGGCTTTGGCAGCCTTCAGCACCGCCTCCGCCGGCGTTGCTTCGGGCACAAGAAAAGCAAAATCCCGGCGCAGCGGCTGGAAGTTGGGCAATACCGGCGCCGCTTGCCGGCGCCGCTTGGGCGCCGCGATCGCATCGAGGAACAGCTCGAACGCCACGGCACCGATCGGCAGGTCGAGCCTGGCGCAAATCTTCGGATGCAGGGTTCCAAAATGCCCGAGCGTAATCGCAGGCCCCTGCCGCAGCACCCCCGATTGCCCGGGATGAAAATAGTCAGGCGCGTCCGGGGTCGCGGTTACGGCATCCAGCGAGACACCGAGTGCCGCCAGCACGGCCAAAGCATCCGCCTTGACATCCATCGCATCGAATTTCCGCGATGCAATGGCGGCACTCAGCGGCGTCTCGCCCGTCCGCAAACCGGCGGCTGCCAGCATCTGGCGATCGGCTTCAGGATAGACCGGGCCAATTTCGAAGATGCCGATATCCGTGTAGCCGCGCGCGATATTTCGGGCCGCGGCCGCGGCGAGCGTGGCGATAACGGTCGGCCGCATCTGGTCGAGATCGGCGGCGATCGGATTGGCCAAACGCAAAGATCCGTCGGCCTTGCCGAACAGTTCCGCCGTCGCATGTTTCAGGAAGCTGAAGGTGACGGATTCCATCAGGCCGCGCGCCGCCAGCACCCGCCGCGCCAGCGCCGTGCGGGCTTGTTTGGGTGAGAGTATCTGTGCCGGGATGACCGCGGTTGCCGGCAGCGATACCGGGACGATGGCATCCAGGCCGCGCAACCGAAGCACCTCTTCGATCAGATCCACTTCCGGCTCGATTTCCGCGGCACCCGCGGCGGCCTCGGCGGCGATTGCCGGATCGAGGTCGAGCGCTTGATCGAGGATCGAGATTTGCGCGATGTCGTTGCGCCAGGATGGCACATCCATCACCACATGCTCGCCGTCCCGCCGGTAGATGGAAAAGCCGAGCGCTTCCAATGAGGCGACGGCCTGATCCGGGGCGATATCCGCGCCGCCAAAGCGCTTCAGCCGGCCAAATCGCAGGCCCGCCTTTCTTCGCCAGGCCGGCTCCGCGCCGGCTTCCGTCACGGTACTGGCTTGCCCGCCGCATAATTCGAGGACCATGGCGGTGGCGGCATCCAGGGCGGCCGGCAGCAATGCCGGGTCGATCCCGCGTTCGAAGCGCTGCCTTGCATCGGAATGAATGGCATGGCGCTGGCCGCTTTGGGCGATATGCACGCGGTCGAACAGCGCGCATTCGATGAACACGGTTCTGGTGGCATGGTCACAGCCGGTCGCCTCACCGCCGACAATGCCCGCCAGCGACTGCACGCCTGCGGCATCGGCAATCACGCAGTCTTGCGGCGCGGCCGTGACCGGCTTGCCGTGCAGGCCTTCGAAGCACTCGCCATTGCCGTGCCGCAATGTCAGGCTGCCGCCGCTGATCTTATCCGCATCGAACACATGCAGCGGGCGGCCGAGATCGATCGTGAAGAAATTCGTGATATCCACCAATGCGTTGATCGGGCGCAGCCCGACGGAGGTCAGGCGCGCCTTCAGCCAGTCCGGGCTTTCGCCATTGGTGATCCCGGAAACCGTCCGTCCCAGCACCCAGGGACAGGCCTCGGGATATTCGTTGATCCAGGTGACTTTGCTGGGTCCGCTTCCCGCTATCGCGGCCGGATGGAACGGCTTCAGCACCCCAAGGCCGGCGGCCGCGAGGTCGCGGGCAACGCCGCGCACGCTCAGCGCATCGCCCCGATTGGGCGTGACCGATATGTCGATCACAGGGTCATCCAGCCCGGCCCAGACCGCATAGGCCGTGCCGACCGGCGCATCCTCGGGCAGTTCGATGATCCCGTCATGCTCCTGGCCAAGATTCAATTCACGTTTCGAAACCAGCATGCCCTCGGATTTGACACCGCGGATTTCGCCGATTTTGAGCGTGATGCCGGTGCCCGGGATGAACGCGCCTGGCGGCGCGAATACCGCCTTCATGCCGGTTCGCGCATTCGGCGCCCCGCAAACGACGGAGATCTCCGCACCTTCCCCGATGCGCACCCGGCAGGCGCGCAACCGGTCCGCGTTCGGGTGCTGCACCGCTTCGATCACCTCGGCGATGACAAAAGGCGCCAATGCCGCGGCGGCGTTCTCCACATGCTCGACCTCAAGCCCGATTGCGGAAAGCGTTTCGGTGATCTGCGCCAGGGTGGCCTCGGTCTGGAGCCAGGTCTTCAACCAGGAGAGCGAAAATTTCATCGCTCAAACGCCCTCATGCAAGCTGGCGGGCGCCAGCGGAGAGAACCCGTAATGCCGCAGCCAGCGGACATCGTTCTCGTAGAACAGCCGCAAATCGTTAATACCATGTTTCAGCATGGTGATCCGCTCGATGCCGACACCGAAGGCAAAGCCTTGATACTGGCGCGGATCGATCCCGCAATTCGCCAGCACATTCGGATGCACCATTCCCGAGCCGAGAATCTCCAACCAATCGGAGCCCTCGCCGATTTCGCCGGTCTTGCGGTTCCACCCGATATCCACTTCCATCGAGGGTTCGGTGAATGGAAAATAGCTGGCGCGAAACCGGACCGGCAGGCCTGGCAGGTTGAAGTAGGCGCGAAGGAAATCGATCAAACAGCCTTTCAGATGCGCCAGTGTGATATCGCGTCCGATCACCAGCCCTTCGGCCTGGTGGAACATGGGCGAATGGGTGGCGTCATGGTCGGCGCGGAACGTCCGGCCCGGAACCACGATGCGAATCGGCGCCGGTTCCGTACCGGCGGCCAATTCCTTTGCCCAGGCAAGCATGGTTCGGATCTGCACCGGCGAGGTATGGGTGCGCAAAACCGCAGGTCTATTGCCGAACGAAGCGTTCAAATAGAAGGTATCCATCATCGCCCGGGCGGGATGGTGCGCCGGAATATTCAGGGCGCCGAAATTATACCAGTCATCCTCGATATCCGGACCTTCCTTCAGCGAAAAACCCATGGCGCCGAAAATCACCGCAATCTCTTCCATGGTCCGGCTGATCGGATGAATCGATCCGAGCATTTCGGGCCAAGGCGGCGCCGAAATATCGATCCGCTCCGCGCTCAGCCGCGCCGCCAGGGCTTCATCTTCCAGCCTTGCGCGCCGGGCTTCGAGCTCGGCGGTAACGATCTCCTTGAGCCGGTTGCGCTGTCCGGCTCGGATGGGCCGCTCTGCCGCGGGCAGTGTGCCGACATCCTTCAGCAACCCGGTGATCGACCCGGCTTTGCCAAGCAACGCCACCCGGCAGGCTTCCAGGCTCTTGAGATCCGCCGCCGCCCGCAGCTTAAGCAATGCTTCCGCGGCAAAGGGCTCCAGGTAATCTTGTTCGTGGCGTTCAATGGCTGCGGGATCGTTGTCTGACATGGGCTGGGCAGACAATTCCTGCGGAAAAAAGTCAAGCCGGCGGTATTCGCCAGCTGGCTCGGCTGCCAAGTGTTACAATTTGTCAACAGTCTTAAAAATCTAGGATAAACTGGATGTAATCAGGCCTCAGGCGCACAAAATGCATGGTTCAGATGCTTGACCCGTAACGGTCGAGCGCGCTAAGGCCCAAAAGGTATTTGCAGCCGAAGCGGTTGCGAAACCACAGTTATGTAAACTTTATCACTCATTACGGACAGGGACGGTTTTAGTTATGAAATTCAAAGCATTGGGCGCTCTCGCCGGCCTTGCCCTGCTGGCAGCCTGCTCTTCCTCCACCCCCCCCGCCACCACCTCCACCGCAGGCTCGGGTGCGGGTGCCACCGGTGCTGCCCCCGGCAGCGAGCAGGACCTTGTCGCCAATGTCGGTGATCGCGTGTTCTTTGCGTTCAACCAGTCGACCCTCAGCTCCGACGCTGATGCGACCCTTGGCCGTCAGGCCACCTGGCTCGGTAAATATCCCAGCGTGAATATCCTGGTCGCCGGGAATTGCGATGAGCGCGGCACGGAAACCTACAACCTTGCGCTCGGCCAGAAGCGCGCTGACGCGGCCCGTGATTATCTGGTCTCTCAGGGCGTCGCCACGGCGCGGATCCAGACGATTTCCTATGGCAAGGACAAGCCCGTTGCTTCCGGCAATGACGACGCTTCCTACCAGCAGAACCGTAACGCGATCACCTCGGTTCAGGGCTCCAATCCGCAGAGCTGAACTTGCTGCCGGGTTCTGCCCGGCTTGCATGGTGCCAAAGCAGCCGGTGGTTTCTCGTCATGAGATTCCACCGGCTTTTTTGCGCCTGTCACCTTTTCATCGTAGCAGCACGGCGTTAGACGGGGTTGGGAATTTGGATTGATGCCGATGCGCCAAAATGGTTTTCTTATTGCTGCCTTCGCCGTCCTGCTCCCGGTTACCGTCGCCGCCCAGCCGCTGGTGCAAAGCCAGGAAGGCATCGCGCTCGAAAATCAAATTCTGCAGCTGCAGAATCAGGTCCAGCAGCTGCAATCCTCCGGCGGTTCGGCTTTAGGCGGCAGCTCACAGCCCGCTGTCCCCTCGCCTGACGCGACATCTTCGGCAACTTCCGGCACGGCGCCCTCCAGCGATATCGTCGGGAATTTGCTAAACCAGGTTGCTCAGCTCCAGGCCCAGGTGCAGCAGTTGAACGGCCGCGTCGATACCCTGCAAAACGAGGTGGATACGCAGCATGCGGCCACCGAAAAAGAAATCGGCGATCTGAATTTCAAAATCTCCGGCGGTGCGCCTGGCGCGCCCTCACCCGCGGGGGCACCGCAAGGTGCCGGCGCACCCCAAAGCTTAACCAATACCACCCTGGGCACGACATCGGCCGGCCAACCTCCGCTGCCCCCTAGCCCGTCAGCGCCGCTCGCCTCGAGCCAGCCCGCTTCGCCGCGCGCGGCACTCGCAGCCGCGGAAGCCGCGCTGGCGCAGCATCGTTATGCCGACGCGGCATCGAATGCCCAGACCGTTCTGGCGGCCGGCAAGTCCAGCCCGGAGGGATACAAGGCGCAGTTCATCCTCGCGGAGGCGCTTTATGGCGAAGGCAAGCCGCAGGACGCCGCCATTGCCTATGATGACGCTTACAACAGCAATCGGTCCGGAACCTACGCCCCGGGCTCGCTTCTGGGATTGGCCAATTCTTTGACCGATATCCAGCAGCAATCCGCGGCCTGCGACACGCTGTCCTCTCTGAACAGCCAGTTCCCCACGCCTCCGGCCGGCATGGGGCCGCGCATTCTGGCCGCCGAAGCACGCGCCAAATGCAATTGAGGAAACGGGCATAATCCGGAACCGGACCGCGCTGGCGAAGCGGGCATGTTTCCCGGCAACGCGGCAATTATTCGCAAAATCAGCCTTCGCCCCGCCCCATGCCTGATTTGTTGCGCGCGGAATTCCGCGCCGCCATGGCGCGTTTCGAGCCTTTCTGTGCCCGGCCGCGCCTTGCCGTCGGCGTCTCGGGCGGCGCCGATAGCACGGCCCTGGCGCTTCTGGCAAAGCAATGGGTGAACGAACGCGGCGGCCAGGTTCTGGCGCTGATCGTCGACCATGGCTTGCGCAGTGGCTCCGGCGCCGAAGCAAGTATCACCCGGCAACGGCTTGAAGCGCGCGACATTCCGGCGCGGGTGCTCACACTGACCGGGCTTGGCGGCGCAAAATTACAGGAGACCGCGCGCCGCGCCAGGCATGCGGCCCTGGCCGAGGCGGCGCGGGATGCGGGGACTCTATTCCTGTTGCTGGGCCACCATGCATCGGACCAATCCGAAACCGTGGCGATGCGGGCTTTGCGCGGCAATTCCGGCCTTGAAGCCATGGCAGGCTGGACCGCCAGAAACCATGCCGTGCTGCTGCGGCCAGTTCTGCGCATTGCGCCGGAACGGCTGCGGGCCTTCCTGCGGCAGGAGAATATGCAATGGGTGGAAGACCCATCCAACCAGGATCCGAGATTCGAGCGGGTTCGCTTAAGGCTCGCCGGGGTAACGGCCGCCCCGCAAGATCCGGCCCCCCGGCGGACGGCGGAAAATGCGGTGGCCGCGTTTCTGGCGCGGGAAGCGATCATCCGGCCTGAAGGCTTTGCCGTACTCCGGCCGGATTCCTGCCCCCCTGCCGCGCTTGCCGCTTTGCTTCGAACGATCGGCGGCAGGCAATATGCCCCGAGACAGGCGGCCGTGACGCAACTGGCCGGCCAGCTGCAACCCGCCACCTTGGGCGGTGTGCGCCTGATGAAAGCCGGCAGGTTTGGGCCTGGCTGGCTGCTGGTTCGGGAAACCGCCGCCTGCGCCCCGCCTATCCCGGCCAGACGCGGCCAAATCTGGGATGGCAGATTTTGCCTTCTGGATGACGTCGAGGACGGGCTTTGCGGCGCGGCCGGGGCGGAGGCCGCAATGTTTCGGAATGCCAGCAATCTCCCAGCCGCCGTGCTGGGCGGGCTGCCTTGCATCAGACTGCCCGCCGGCTGTGGCGCTAAACCACGGCTGGCAAAGGCATTTTTCGTGCCCCCGGCCCCGGCTGCCGCCCTCCCGTTCGCAGGCATGTCATCCGGGCCATTTTAGGCGTGGAAGCAATTTATTTGTGCAGGGATGCCAAATAGGTGCAGAATGCCCATGTGAGCTTGCAACCGAATTTTCAACGTGCATCGAATGGTGGCGCTTGATCGTTATTTGCAAGGTTGGGGATACAAGATCAGCGGGTGGGCCACACGGGTCGTGGTCCTCAAATTTAACGAATTGGACAAGGCTAGATGAATAACCTCGGTCGAAATATTGCACTCTGGGTCGTGGTGGCACTGTTTCTGGTGGTGCTGTTCAACGTGTTCCAGCCCTCGAGCTCCTCGAACAACGCTACCGAGGTGGCCTATTCCAGCTTCCTGGACAATGTCAGCAGTGGCCAGGTTCAAAACGTAACCATCTCCGGGCATGACGTCACGGGTTCCACCAAGGACGGGAAGAGCTTCGAGACCTATACCCCTGACGACCCGGCGCTGGTCAGCAAACTGATCGCCGCCGGCGTGCATGTGGATGCGAAGCCGCAGGGCGACAATATGAACCCGATCCTGAAAATCCTTATTTCCTGGGCGCCGATGCTGCTGCTCATCGGGGTCTGGATCTTCTTCATGCGCCAGATGCAGTCCGGCGGCGGCCGCGCCATGGGCTTCGGCAAATCCCGCGCCCGGCTGCTGACGGAAAAGCAGGGCCGCGTGACCTTCGAGGATGTGGCCGGCATCGACGAAGCCAAGGGCGAATTGCAGGAAATCGTGGAATTTCTGCGCGATCCGCAAAAATTCCAGCGCCTGGGCGGCAAAATCCCCAAAGGCTGCTTGCTGGTCGGCCCGCCCGGTACGGGTAAGACCTTGCTGGCCCGCGCCATCGCCGGTGAAGCGAATGTCCCATTCTTCACGATCTCGGGCTCGGATTTCGTGGAAATGTTCGTCGGCGTCGGCGCCTCGCGCGTGCGCGACATGTTCGAACAAGGCAAGAAGAACGCCCCTTGCATCATCTTCATCGATGAAATCGACGCTGTGGGCCGGCATCGCGGCGCCGGCCTCGGCGGCGGCAATGACGAGCGCGAGCAAACCCTCAACCAGATGCTGGTCGAGATGGACGGGTTCGAGAGCAATGAGGGTGTGATCCTGATCGCCGCGACCAACCGTCCCGACGTTTTGGACCCGGCTTTGCTGCGCCCCGGCCGGTTTGACCGCCAGGTTGTGGTGCCGAACCCGGATGTGATGGGGCGGGAGAAAATCCTCAAGGTCCATATGCGCAAGGTGCCTCTGGCCTCCGACGTCGATCCCAAAACCATTGCGCGCGGCACCCCGGGCTTCTCCGGCGCCGATCTGGCCAATCTGGTGAATGAGGCGGCCCTGCTCGCGGCCCGGATCGGCAAGCGTGTGGTGGCGATGGCGGAATTCGAGCATGCCAAGGACAAGGTGATGATGGGCGCGGAGCGCCGCAGCCTGGTGATGAGCGATGACGAGAAGAAAATGACCGCGTATCACGAAGGCGGCCATGCGATCTGTTCGATCACGCTGCCCGAATGCGATCCGGTTCACAAGGCAACCATCATCCCCCGCGGCCGCGCCCTTGGCATGGTGATGAGCTTGCCGGAAGGCGATCGGTATTCCACCAGCAAGGTGAAGCTGCTGCAGCAATTGATCATGGCAATGGGCGGCCGCGCCGCCGAGGAGATTATCTTCGGGGCCGACCGGGTCTCGAACGGCGCTTCCGGCGACATCAAGATGGCCACCGACCAAACCCGCCGGATGGTGACGGAATGGGGCATGTCCGAGAAGCTCGGCATGATTTCCTACGGGGATAATGGCCAGGAGCTGTTTCTAGGCCATTCGGTGACCCAGCATAAGAATGTCTCGGAAGCGACCGCGCGAGAAATCGATAATGAGATCAAATCCATCATCGATCATGCCTATTCGGAGGCCAAGCGCATCCTGACCGAACGCCTGGCGGATTTGCATGCGCTGGCGCGGGGGTTGCTGGAATATGAAACCCTTTCCGGCGATGAAATCCGCATGGTGATCAATGGCGAGAAGATCATCCGCAAGGTAGTCGACGATCCGATGCCGGATCAACGCCGCGCCTCCGTGCCGACGGCGAGCCCCAAACCGGATATGCCGACCGGCGGCATGGGTCCGCTCCCCGCCCCCGGCTAGTCTATTTCGCTCGCTTGGTGTGACGCATCAGCCGTCACACCAAGTGCTGCGGTTTGGAACCGAACGAGGATCTGACGGGCTAAAACTTCAGGCTAGTCGATGACATCCGCATCCGGACGATCCGTGCTTTGCGCGCGTTCGGTGATCCATTCCCCCGATTGATTCTGGTATTCGATGGTGACGGTTTCACCCGGAACATGCTGTTCGCGGGCGACACGATGCGCCGCGTTCAGCGCCGCTTTATGCGTGGCGAAGGGTTCGGAGAACACATCGTCAAGCTTATACGCCCAGCCACCATCATGCTGCACAACGCGGTAATAGAGCTTTTTCATCGGACCTCTCCTATCGAACTCAGATATGGGGGTGGTGGAGACGAAAACCACGCCAGCTTACGGCAACCGGTTTTCCTTCAGGCCTTGTCATGATCGACTTCATTCAGCGGAGTGGGGGGCTTCTGTTGCCCGGTGCCCCCCGAACCGCGCTTATTGCTGCTTATTAGGCAGCGACAGCGAATGCCTCATGGTTATCATTGGCACTTGTAATATAGCCCGATAACGGCGGTACAATGCCGAGCGAAAAGCGAGTCTTTACCACGCGTGTCGAGCCTGTTTCGCCCCCAAAGCACCGATGAACCGGGCAGTCGGCAGTTCGCGCTGCCTAAACCGGTTCGACCGGAAATTGGTGGAGGCGCCGGGTACCGCCCCCGGGTCCACAACGTTTATTCCACGAGCCGTTTATCGCCGTAGCTGGAAAACCAGCCTTTGTTATATAGGTGGTTTTGACGGCGCGTGAAAGGGTGCTGCTTCAATCGCGCTCGGCAACCGCGCGCGGCGCCGCGGAAGAATTATGCGGGGCACGCCCTAACGGACGTGGACGGCAGCCGTCAGTGGTTGCAAAGTACCGCGAGCGCATGGCGCTGGCTGCGCATAGCTTCCAGCCGCGGTGCAAAGCGATTGGAGGATGTGGGTATGACGGTTGTTGTCGTAACGGGCGCTTTCGGAGCATTGGGACGGGCGGTCGTGTCCGAATTGGTTGGCCGCGGCTATAGCGTGGCGGCAGTCGATGTCGCGCCGGCGCCGGCGCAAACCGATGCGGCGCTGGCACTTGGCGGCGTCGACCTGACAGATGAACCGGCCGTGATTGCCGCCTATCATACGGTTGCGGAAAAGCTTGGCGGCCTCGACGCGCTGGTCAACATCGCCGGCGGCTTCACCTGGGAGCCGGTCGAAACCGGTTCGATCGATAGCTGGGAGGCGATGTTCCGCATCAATTTGCGCACCGCCGCCGCTTCAAGCCGGGCCGCTCTGCCGCATTTGCTGAAAAACGGCGGCGCCATTGTAAATATCGGCGCCGCCGGCGCGATCCAGCCGGGCACCGGCATGGCGCCCTATGCCGCCTCCAAGGCCGGCGTGCGCGCCCTGACCGAGAGTCTTGCCGAGGAGCTGCGCGGCAAGAAGGTCCGGGTCAATGCAATCTTGCCGACGATCATCGATACCCCGGCGAACCGGTCCAGCATGCCGGACGCGGATACCTCCGCCTGGGTTCGCCCGCAATCCGCCGCAAAAGTGATCGCCTTCCTGATTTCCGATGAGGCAAGTGCGATCACCGGCGCCAGCCTGCCGCTTTCCTTGGCGGGTTAGCGCGTTCGATTGCTGGCCTAATGCTCGGCCAGGATCCCCTGGATCCGGGCGGCCAGCAATTCGATGGTGAAGGGCTTTGTCAGCACGTACATCCCGGACCGCAAATGCCCAACCACGGCATTTTCGGCATAGCCGGTAATGAACAGCACTTTCAACGCAGGGCGCAGCAATAAGGCGGCATCCGCAAGTTGGCGGCCATTGATACCGCCAGGCAGTCCAACATCCGTGACCAGCAGGTCGATGCGGTCTGTGCCTTGCAGCGCCGCCATGCCACTGGCCCCGTCCTGCGCTTCCAGCGTCTGATAGCCGAGTTCCTCCAGCACCTCGCCGACCAACATGCGAATCGCCGGTTCGTCATC
>Ga0116229_10009175_pt1 | contig 15180 bp, 8 predicted proteins | sample S1TSphgellanicum_3_FD_87313 | JGI IMG/M metagenome (GOLD analysis project Ga0116229, IMG submission 87313) | Host-associated microbial communities from peat moss isolated from Minnesota, USA - S1T2_Fc - Sphagnum magellanicum MG | ecosystem: Host-associated > Plants > Peat moss > Unclassified... | reverse complement strand
TTTTTTTTATGTGAGTCTTATGTTGTCTTGAAGTTGGATGGGTTTCATAAATTTGGGGTGTGATATTTTTAGTGGTACCACCCAGGGATAAGTTTGCCATGTTGTTTGTAATGTTGTGATTTTTTATGTATTCTTTTGGTCTTTTGAGTGTTATGTGTTGTTATGATATAATTTGTTGCAAGCCCAAACATGAAAAGAACTCCATTTTTGAATGTTGTTAGTATAATGATGCGAACCATATTTACATAATCGTGTGCGAGTCTCAATTTTTAAGAATTGCATCAAGGATAGTCAAATGTGGTAAAGTTATTAGGGGTTTTTAGCAATTTCATGTTAGAATAAGGAATGATGAATGCGCATGGTTATGTGGGGGGGTTTTCTTCTTGTGTTAGTTTTCTTGGGGAAGGGGAAGAAAAGGATGATGAGTCTTAGTAGATGGTGGAAAGAGGGAGAATGGGTTAGTTGTTTGGGGTATTTTGAAAAAATAGAAGTGAATAAGATAATGTTGGGAGCTTGAAATTGTAAAGGAATTTCATAAACCCTTTTGGGTTTGGTAGCACAACTTCTTACTAGTCTAGGTGCAGAGCCTACAATTTGGTAGGCAGATGCACCTTATAGTTAGCTTTCTAATGAGTTAAGACAAGCATGATTTGGACAACATATGCGATAGGAGTAATATTTTAAATGATTGGTGGTCTACAACCAAGTTGAACTTGATGTTAATCCTTAAAGTTGGTTTGAATGGGTGACAATTTAATGTAAAATTCTAGGATTTGGAGTGTTCAAGCTTGGAAGATATATCTATCAATTCTAAATCGTAAATCATGCATAGGTAGCAAGCTATCTGGTTTCAACTACAAACGCAACTTAACATTTAAAAATATATTTATATTTTTTTCCTTCACCGGTAGCATATGTACTTTCAAGTATAGTCACCTCATAAAACCAAGAATAGAAGGATAGAAAGTCACCTCACAAATGAATGTCTAACATCGTATGTTGGGTGCATCTTTTGAAGGTTACATTATAAATTGAATGGTCTTATGATGTGGTTGGTAGTGGTTATAAATACATCCATTATGAGCTAATTGATGTTGTTGGTATGTGATAATTAATTTAACTATTGGATCTAGCTTTGTCATTATATTATCCTCAATTGAATGTTAAGTCTTTTGTAAGGATTGCGAATTTTAGGTGACATTCATAAACAAATTTGAAAAGGGGGATTCAAAATTTGTCTTGAAAGTTGGGGCTATTATTGTCATTGAACTCATCCATTAGTTTCCACTATTTTTACATTTTGTTGCTTCTTATTCTATTCTAGAGTTCATGCACAAAAATAATTTGGAATAATTGGGGACTTTGGAAATGTTTGTGACTTGTATTTACAAGTGATTTGCAAAGTCATTCATTCTTGTTGTAGATAATGGCCTAAGTCTTGATGATGTGCATGCATTATTTCTATTCATTTAGTTTCATGCACAATACACACAATTTATGGAGTTATACAACATTGGTAGACCTACAACATTGTTGGTGAAAAACATTGGAAGTTTTGTTTATGGTGAACAATGACTATTAACAAGTTATTTTAGTATTTTTGTTATAATCCCTTCCTATGATGCTAATGTTTTTTAAAGGTTAGTTATTAAAGTTCATAGCTAAAGAACAAGAGGTTAAGATTTTTCCATCAATTTTGAAGTAATGTATTTAAATGTTATTGTTTTGTTTGTTGAGAAACCTGGGAGGAAAATACTTTAGGTTCAAAACTAAAGTTGTTAAATATGTTCTTGCAAGTGGTTGGAACCCTTGTGATCCCAATTGCAACATTATGTTTTGAAAATGTCTACAAGAAATGCCACTTACCTTTGTTAATAAACAAATGTGTTGGTTACTAGTATTATAATCGTAAATGTATGGTGGCATTTGAGAGTCAACTTTGCATTAACTATAAAATCAAACATGAAAGCAGGGAGGTCTTTGATTGTGTACTTTGTGTTTCCCTTGAATCAAGCTTTTGTTTCATCATGATTTGATTAGACCCTAAAAAATTCAAAGAAAGCAAGCTTAAAAGTTAATTAATTTAAAACCCAACAACAAAGATTGTAGGGTACTCATCTCTAAAGAAAAGGAAGTTCAAAAACAAGAGTGGAGAGATAAAATGTTCCAAGATCAAGATTGAAAAGGTCTTGAACAAAAAATTGTAAATGAGTAGAATGCAAAAGTTGAACAAATAGTACTTACAAAATAAAAGTTGGTGAAAAATGTTATAGAAGCGTAAAAAGCAGAAAAATTGTAAAAACTAAAATGGCTGTTAATTCTTGTTGACAAATATGATATTTATTAAAGTTTGATTTATGTGTATAAATTTTCTTTTGTATGGAATCGAGGACATTATGTTTTGGGTTTTTGATTTGAATTGAACTAAATGTTTTTGGATTTGGATAAAATTTGTTAAATTAGTCTTGGACAAAATCTATTTTGGACTTGTGTAACCAGAAAGGGAGTGGCCGAACAAGGATTCTATGGTTGTGCATTTTGTGTGAATGCCAGATTCACTGATCAGGGTTCTAGAATTAATCCAGCCGTCACCTTCATTGATGAGGGCGGCAGATTTTACCATTTTGGAAGGTGGTTAGTGCTGGTCGTGCATGGGATGCATGGAAGTGTTGCTCTCTGGCTGTGTGGGGTGGGGAGTATAGGAGAAAGGTGGTGCGAATGATGAAGGGGGATGGCGCCGCATTGATGTGCTGTTAAGGAGATGACGGTGGAAAAAGTAAGGAAGGACGGAGGCTTGTGAAGGAAGCCAAGGACGGAGAAAAGGAAGGTGTGGGCATGTAGAGAGGGGACGATGGGAGAAGAGCTCAGGAATGCATGTGGAGACAGACTGAGAGGTCTGATTTTAGGGAGGAGAGCGTTAGAGTCCAGAAATTGTTTTTGATTCTTGATGAACATTGTTCAGGGAGAGGAGATCAGAGTATAGCAAGAGGCTGAGGTCGTGCTAGAGAGGAGATTTTTCTGAGATTTTGTGTTGAAGTTGGAAAGGTAAAGCTGAAGATGTCAGATGAGCTCAGAAATGGATAGACATATCGCTCCGTATATCTGTTTTTGGAGAACTTGGCTGAGTTATTGTAACTCTCCATTGCGCCAGTGACTTAGCTAAGTAGGGTTGACAGATTTTTTATGAGAACTCTGGAGTGAAGAAAGCTTGTGCCATCAGGGAACTCTGTAAATTTTGAGCTAATGAGTTTGATTTCTAAGATTCTGTCTTGCTGATTTGTCTGAGTAAGAGTAAAATCTGTGGAAGTTCAGAAAAAGGGGAGTTTGCACTAGTGATGTGTGCCTTTCATCGGGGTTTAGTAGAGCCAAAGGACAAAAGCTCTGGACTCAAATTAATGCCATTGTCATGCTGCTGGTTTGGTAGTCAGACACCCATTCACATTCTATCTGAGTGGGTTCGACAGAGGGGTCGTGTTGTTGTTTGATCCTTTCATTTTTTGGTGACACTTGGACATAATTTAAATAATGGGATTTTTTTCTTGGCTAGGACTAAATGATGGGTTTATTGGGTCATTCTTACACTTGTTGCATTAAACTTTTGTAACTTTTCATATTTCAAAATATAGTTAAATTGATATTAACATCAATTAACCAAAATATAAGTGTTTTTTTTACAACAAATAATTTTTTTATTATTAGACTTTGTGTTGTTCTAAAAACTTTTCTAAATATAAATATAACAGTTTCCAAAAATTACATTGTAAAATTGGCATTTTGAAAAATTTGAAAATATTGTCATAAAGTTGAACATTGAAACTTTTTGGTACTTGTGGAAGGTTTAGTGCCAATATTATTTTAAATGAAAATTCATGATATTTTTGTGGTATTGCGATTGAATTTGGAGTTTTAAATATAATAATTAAATGCAAATTTTTACTTGAAAAGAGTTGAAATTAAATAATCAGTTTAATATTCAAAATTTTTGTAAAAGATTACAAATTGCAAAACAAACATTATTACAAAATTTGGGTGTAGTTCATTAGTTTGCATTCACTAGACTAGTGAATTCATTGCTTCCCCATTAGGTTCTATTCATTATGACCAGTGAATTTATTCAACATCTAGTGAAATCATTTAGCATATAGGGACACCTTTTGTTGTAGTGAAATGGAATCTTTTGAAACAAGAACAACAATTATTTGAATATTTAAAAGACTTTTGCAAAGAAAAATCAACATTTTAAGATTAAAGTTAGTATATGATTTATAACTAATGAAAAACATATATTATGGATATAGATATGAAATTGAATGAGTTTGGTTCATGACACTAATTTTAAATACAATGTTGGCGATTATTTATTTGATGCTATAACCTACTTGTTAAAATATTCAATGAGTTCAAATTTTTTCTATAGAAATAGTATGAAATATTTGTGGAATTGTTTAGAACTTGGTGTTTTGAAAGCATGAGAATGCCATAGGCATAAATTAAATTAAGAGATTTGCACCATGGGCGAGCAAATGATGAAGAAAGTTATCATCAACAAATGTCAAAATTTGCAATAGAAGGTGGATTGTGGGGGAGATTTTATAGGAATACATTAGGTATCAAAATATTTACAATGTTCAATTCATGTATGGAATAAAAATAATGGTCTAATAATGATGAAAGTACAAGGGTAAAATGGAAACACAATTTCAAATATTGTATAGAAATAATCATTTTAAACCTTTAGACTTATTTGATAATGTTTCAAATAACATGGATATTTTCACAAATGATGTAGATAATGAGACAAAAAACATTGTACATGTTTTATGGACATAAATAATGAACAAAAAAAAAGTCAACAAAATGAAAAAGATTTAGTTGCACTTTCCATTTAAATAATGCATTATCACAAATTACAAAAAACTCATCTTGAATGGACCATACAAGACATTACATTAACATTTATTCATGAAAATCCATGTTTAGGTTTAAATACAACAAAAATCAAGCAAAATTTAAAACATATTGAATATTAAAAAAAAAAAATTTTGTTCAAATTTTGACAAGATAATTAGAATGTAATGCAAATTTGCCAAAATGACATGATGGAAAATAAATTTGAAGAACATAAAAAATATTAAAAGTGATGCTCCAATGAAAAATAATTCATAAATGATGAAGTTTTAAATTAGACAAATTGTTTCAATCCAACAAAATAGTGATGAAAGATAATTTAATAATACATATGTTATGAAATTAAATATATATATCGATGATATTCCTTGACGTGCTTGTTATTGTTGTCAAAGATATATTGAACAATTCCCCAATTCTATAAAAAATTGTGAATGTTAATGATAAAATATTGATGTGTACGTCTTGTCAAAAAAATATTTATTAAAAAAAATTTAAAATAACTTTACAGAACCATATTGTAAATAATAAACCAAATATGTATTTTTTTAATGTTAAATAAATGAACTAGAAGAATGATGTATTGCACCTCATTTTGCATTTGCACCAAATTGGCAAGGTTTTGTAGAACTTGCAAAATGATCAATTGCAAAAGGATGAATTTGAAAAAAATCATCATATAGATAGTTTAAACAATTTTGAAAAAAATATAAAAGAAAATTGCAAAACATGTTAGAACAAAATGTTTTGGATGCAGAACAAATGATTGATGATGATTTAAGATTGTTTACAATTGCACCTATAGAAAGTTTTTTGACTATTAAGATTATTTTGTGATAAATATGTTTTTTTAAAAAAATCCAATGTTGGTTTTTGGACATCCAAGACCATGTTTTCAATGTTCATATAAAAAAAAATACAACTTGAATTAACAAATGTTAATTAAAAAATTGCATATCATGTAATTAACATATGTTTTAAAAATAATTAAAATTTTCATTTATTTTATATTATCCTCTGCATGGATATGTATTTGAAAAGAAAAAATAATAAATCACATGTTAATAGTTAATGATGTATCAACTAATGTTAATTTAGAATAAAATTTAAATTTTGATTTAGATTATAGAAAATTAATTGTGCTAAAACATTTCCAAATTATTTGGATTGACTTCAAAAAAATCTTTTTGCCATGAAATCAACTTGGAGATCCAACATTTTTGTTACATTTATTACAAGTGTGAAAAATTGCTCAAGTTTTAGTAAAACACTAAAAGATTTTTATGTTCAACATTATGGTAAAAATGATGATGTATTGGATGAAAGAGAGCTTGTTAGAAATGAACTTGTGACATGTGTATGATATTATGAACATAAAATGAATAGTTCCAAAATTATTTAAATGTTTTTGATTTTTTGGGGTAAAATTAAAGATTATTTTTTCATTTCAAAATTTCAATAAGGAGGTTTAGCTCATGACCATGAATTATTATGGTTAGGAAACTCCCTTCAATTTGGTATTTTTTCAAATGAAATATTAAATTTTTTGTTGTTAAATAACTAACCGTTAATCAAAGCATACTTAAACATGGAATTTGTAATAATCAAATACATCAACAGAAATGGACAAGTAGAAAAAAATGTCAACAAATTTATCAATCTCAATATCCAAAACCATCAATGAAATTTACAAGTATATTATTACCTTTAAATAGAAAAGATTTTACAATAGACTTATGTCATATAACACCTTGAATATTTATGAAATTACAAATTTGGGTGCAAAATTCATCATCGCAACTTTTAATAAAGATATGTGAAAATCCTTTCATGTAATTGCAATTTATAAGCCACCAAAAGTGCAAGCCAATTAATTTATTTCTATTCTAAACATTATACTAAAAACAATACGTACAAATTTTCTAATTGTAATAATTGATGATTTCAATATAAATATGTTAACACATACACCACAATCAACAACATTACAAAATTTCATGAACATATATCAATTATATTGCACAAAAGTACTATAATTTATAATACACAATTAGACCATATATGGACTAATGCACCAATACAACAATGCCACTTTGAATGAACAAAAACTTATTGGACATATCACAAACCAATTCATTTTGCATTCAAATTACCAAATCATGTTCTCTATCTTACCATCCCATTAAAATAAATCATTTTTATTATTATTAAAAAGACAAGGCCTGCATGTTTGTGAAGCCTTGTTTTGATCGCTTTAGTATGTGATAACTAAGGCTCAATACGACTTGTTTTCTTAGTAGAAGTATGGTGTTTTTGGTTGTTGTCTTTGCTTTTTTCTTGGTGATAGAATAGCATAAATGATCACCAATGAGTTTGCTATGACATTCAAGGTTCAAAAACTTGTTTTGAAATTTGCATTGTGGAAAAGGTGGACAGTTTCTTCCAGTCTTTCAATGCTGAGTAGATAGTACAAGCAAATCTAGAAGAGACGAAAATTAGAAAACCATTATCACAATTAATGGTTTTCTAACTTTCATCTCTTCTAGATTTGCAAAGGGGTTCATATTTCAGTTTGCTTTAATTAAATAGCATATTTAATCTAGTTCAATTAATATTTGGATAGTGAAGACGGGTTCAAAAAATTTCACTATTCAACCATTTGTATTTGAATAGTAAACATAACATTTAATCTTCAACATGTTTGCCACAATGCAACATCTTCTATGGGAAACATAATTTAAAAGATCATCCAAGAGGATTTGTGGTTCAAACAATTTTCTTGCTTTCGATTGCAACCCATTTTGTGGATTACCGCTCATAAGATAATTTGTGATGTACCATATTCTTGCTATTAGTCATTTTTAAAAAAATAGAAAATTGGATTTCGGCAATATCTTAGTGTTGGTGTTGAGCTCATTTCCTAATGTAATGATAAAATATGTTGGGTTTTAATCTACAAAACTTATTTCTATCCCTAATCTCTCAATGGAATGAAATCCTTTTTGTTGTTTAATGCACAAGGAATACATTCATATGATGTTATGTCATGATGTTGTACAAGATTATTTTGGTAACAAATCAAAAGCTTTTGATCACATCAAACTTAAAAAGTCCAAAGTAGCAAGGACATAGTTCTCTTTATGTTACTATAAACAAAATACAAATTGATCACCACTGGAAATGAATCCAATGAGTTCTCAATGTTGTTTTGTAATGACTCCAAAGTTGGTTTTGTTTTCTAAAGAATATATAGTCCAACCTTGTATCTGAAAGGTTTCAACCAAATTCCTTTTCACAATTTCAAATTGTAAAATCACATTCCCCAAACATGCAGTTGAATTTGTTCACAATAATTAGGAAAAGAAGTTCATTGTGATAATCCCAAGTTGAAAAATGCTCAATAAAAGTGCTAAAGGTATTCTTTTATGTTCCATATTAACTCCAAATCACATCCTTGAAAAACCCCAAAAGTTGTTCCCAAGTGAAAATATACATACCTACATTGCTCCCAACATATATATGAGCATCCAAAGGTTGTTAGCATGATTATGGACAAATTCTCCCCCTGACCACATGTTCTGTGTCTCAGCAAAGTTGATTAGAAAAAATCCCCATAATTTGTTTATTATTTAGTATGTAGAGGCTCTCAACGATAATTCATTTTTCACCTAAAGCTGAATACACTGAGAAAAAACCTCTGTTGAACAGGGTTGATTTGTAAATAAGATTCCTGCAGCAATCTTGACTAACACATCTAGCATGACATCTGGCAAGCTTATTAGTTGGCCAAAAAAAGAAATTGATGCAAAGAATTGCAAAAGTTTGTTTTGCTTGTAATTCATCAAGCACAACATCTGATACAGGTCAAGAGAACTAACTTACAGGCACTCTCCCTCAAGATTGGAATGTTTTTTATCTTTTTTCACATATTACCGTGGATTGTCTTTGGCAAAGAATGAATGAAATCCAGCTTCATGCAAGAAAGCCAAAGCAAACCTCTATATTTACAGCAGCAAGCAAGCAGCATGCCATTTGCAGCATGTTAGTGCCATGCAAATGCAACAATGATCAAGAACCCATTCGCAGCATGTCAGTGCCATGCTGTTGCAACTATCAAGCACCCATTTTGCAGCATGTTCATGCCATGCTAATCAAGGACCCATTTTGCAGCATATTAGTGCCATGCTGATGCAACAATCAAGGACCCATTTCGCAGCATGTTAGTGTCATGCTGATTCAATAATCAAGGACCCATTTTGCTGCATGTCAGTGCCATGCCGATGCAACAATCAAGGAGCGGTTCATCCACCCAAGAGACAAGGCTCCGCCTTCCTCTTGAAGTCTGTACTTGTCACTGTAGGCCTCCAGCAGCATCTTGATGGTATTATTCACGGATGCACTAAGAGAACGAGGGCGGAAGCCTGCCATAGTCATCCGGGCGCGCCATTTCCCCAACATTTCATGCCTCTCCACTCGCTCAGCTCCCTCACAAGCAATCACATTCACAAGGTCACGGGCTAAACACTGCTGTTCAACATTGATACGCTCACGGCTATCACGGCCCAAGGTTACATCCAGAGACTGAAACACAGCTGAATAATACTTCATGGCTTCAATGAATCGGGGAAGGAATGGAGCTGTATTTGTATTAGCTTCTTGTTCAACCAGTGTCACCACCTTTGGGTTTAAGCTCTTCACCATTTGCAGCATTCGGTCACGGGGATTGGTGGTGCAGACACTCTCATCAGGCACATGATGAAGCTGGAGTGCAAAATTCACTGCAAGTGCTTCCCCATGCTGCCGCTCCAGCATCCATGCCTGCACTTCTGGGCACTTCTTTTCAACTGCATGGAACACAAAGGGCACTCCAACAGATTGAGCAAGCTTTCTAAGACGATTACCCACTAACTTGAGCCCACCAGGGGGTGTCATTTCCGAGGAAGGGTCATCCACCCCTGTGATACGCAAATGGGGGGGACCACCAGGCCTTGCAGCCAAAGCTTGTATTAGGGTACTCCACTGAACACCCTGGTTAATTTCAAAATCGATAATGTGCACTTGATCTTCATTCTGAAATGCTTCTGCAATTGCACCATTGGCTGCCATGTACCCGAACTTGAAGTAGGGGCAGACCTCATAGAGAACTTGCATGGCTGAGAGCAAGTCTCCTCCAGCTGCTGGTGCCACTTTGCACTTGAGTGCTTTGTAAAGACCTCCTCCAGATGAAACCATTTTTGCAACAAGGCCTTCTAGCATGTATGCAGCAAGGCGCTGCATCGGGTCTCCATGGATGGAAACCATGTGGTTCAGCTTCGCAATCACTACATTTGCTTTCTGAAAATCATTCTCTGCCACTGCTTCTGCACATGTGACCAGCAGCCGCTCAAGTTGGCTGGTTTCCAACAAGCTTTTCACTGGCAACTGCTGTGCAGGTTCGGTCATCTGGACCATTGCAACAATCAAACCCCAAGAAGTTCAGAACTACAGTATTCACATGTGACAACAATGTCAATACTCTTGCTCCTTGAGGTACAAGAGTGCAGGGAATGCAATAGAAGATGCAAAAGACAAGGCACCCAACACAGCATTTCTGTAATCACAAGCTCCACCAGCTCAGGATTCTTGGGTGGGGAAGCACCATACCCTGGGACAAAACCATGAGTGGAACTGCATAGTCTCTAGTCACCTCAGGATGAAAATCTAAAACCAGATGATAGCCGCAAGAAAGCTTATGCAATCAGGAGAATATGGAGAGATTGCAATGGTTGCCATTGCAAATCAACAACTTGCTATGCAGGTTTACCAATTTGCATGCACGTGAATGATCTCAAAGGTTCATAGAACTAGTAAGAGCTTGATGATCCCATGTGGAGAAATTTCTTCCTGCAGAAAATAGAAGTGACATGCTCAGGAGCTTACTGCAGTGAGCTTTGAAGTATGATCTCCCGCATATCCTACTACTGCTTTGGTAGGTTTCTGACACTGCTTTGCATATGAAGACTGTTGCTGCAGAGCAGCAGAAGCTCCACAAGAAGAAGACATCACACTGGACTGCTGCATTTCCATTGCTGTGGCCTTAAGCTGGTCAAGAGGCTGCTGTGCGCAGCAACCTTCAGCTCCAAGAATGTCTACAAAAGCATCTGCCCATGAGCTTCCAGCTTCAGATGTATTCATATGATGATCAGCCCCTCCTGCAGACCCAGCAGCAGCTTGGTGAAATGACCCATTCATGTCATCGTCTTCATCATCGTCCAAGAGCGCACTTTCAAGCACCTGCAGCATTTGCACCACTTCCCCAGACATTTCTGCGCCCGCCGCTGATCCTCCTGCAGCAGCAAATCTTCCAGTACCACCAACCCCCATTGCAGCAGCCGTCTGCTGCACATACAGCTGCTGTTTTGCTGCCGCGAAGCTCATGTGAATATTCCTCGCTTCATGAAAGCTCGTCGCCTGCTGCTGCATTTGGTAAGACGGCACAGGGCCACAAACAGAAGCTGCAGCTGATCGAAGAATTGCAGGACGTTGTTGATGATCCCCGGCACCGCGATGGAAAGCCCCGCGTCCATGAAAGTCCGCTTCCTGGCTTTCAAGAGAAGCTAGAGAAGCCTCGCTGCCAGAGGATCCTTCACTTTGATAAGAAGCAGAGCTCCAGCCCCCGCGCTGGAAGCTGGCCGACGCTGCTGCGGCCTGATCAAACGCACCAGTCGTGGTCGTGGTCGCGGTAGTGGAGACGTCTGGAGGGGAGAGAGTGGAAACTGGTGAGCTTTGATCTCGACTTGGTTTCAGAGATGCATAGCTGGTGTTGCAGGCAACGAAGTGCGACGTCCTTTGATTGTTGTCTTCGAAAGCTTGCCTGGTGGTATTGGTACTGCTGCAGCTGGTGTAGTAGCTCGCTGTCTGCTGGCTGTTTGCCGTGTCCGTGAAGTACTCTCGATGATCCCGGCTCTGTGAAGAAGAAGGATATCGCAACGTCAGTCCGATACTGCCCAGTTCAGGCCGATACTGCATCATTGTTGCAGCAGCAGCTCGGGTTTTCGCAGCTGGGAATTGGGAAGCTGCTGTTGCTTTTGCTGCTGCAGAACTCAGGAGTACCGAGCTTGCTGCTCGCAACAGTTCCCTCCTCGCTCTAGCTAGCAAGCAAGCTACCAGCAACTGGCGTCTTCTTCCTCCTCCTCAGTGTAGTTTTGGAACGACACATGAGGCTCTACGGCCTGGCAGCCATTCGGTGCGTGGGATATTGCAGGATTGCAGCTGTGGGTCTTGCTGGTGTTTTTGCCTCCAATTGGTACAGACTCCTTCCTGCAAGTGATGCACGCAGGGACGTTAGAATGATGGTCTCCAGCTTCTAGTCCGCAATTTCTCCCCAAGTCTAGTGCTTGATCATCCAACTTCTTCTCCAACTTTTTTTTCTCTTTGCGGTCGATCAGATGACAGTACTACGACACTTTCTATAGCAGCAGTTGTGTGAGGCGGTCAGGCGAGTGTCAAGAACACCTTTCACATGCTTGTTGCAAGACCACATCCTTGCTGACGTTCAGAGCAGGCGAGAAATGAGAGAAGAGGAAGACTGGAAATGCCCATTTGCCAACAAGGTGCAAGTTCCGGATGCGCTTATTCTTTCTTACAGAGAGAAGAAGAAGAAGAAGAGTAGGTACTAAGATCAAGGAGAAGAGAAAGTGGGTATCTCTTCTTCTCCTCTCAGCCTTGGACAAAAGCAGCTGCTTCCAGGATCAAGACGATCTCCGTTCCGCACTGTGCTAAACAGGCGAAATGGGTTGCTAGCTTCTTCTTCTTCTCCCAAGCACGGGGCGGAAACTGGACTATCTTCTCAAGCTCGAATACCGATATCAGCTGGTCCCCAGCGAGTCCCAGAAAAGCTTCATGGCACGGAAGGAAGGAAGGAAGATGAACACAGTCAGTCAGTCTGAGCTCCGGCCACAGAACATCAATATAGCCTATCGTTTTTGTCTTCATCAGGCTAGCTCCCAGCTCTCTCTCTCAAGGTCTACTCTAGCATTCAAAACCGGTCGGCAGGCAACAACACGGGTTGCAGCGAGTTAGCTTGGTGTCAGCCTCTCTGGATTGTTAACAAGGCCAAGAACAAGAACAAGAACAAGAAAGAGAGCTCTGACTCTGCACGAGGGCTAAGTCAAGCTGCTGCAAATTTACTTAGTGCTACAGGACCAGCGTCTCTCTACCTATTCTTCACGCGACCGGCGTTTGGTTACAGCTTTCTCTTATCTCGACAAGCTTTCCTTCCACAAACGGAAACTAGTGTCGAAACCTTCCTTGATCGCACTTACTGCCTCATCAAAGAAAGCTTGAACCCGGGACAAAATGGGTTTGTTGCAGCTTTAAGTTTCTCTCGACCACCTCTTCCCCCACGGTCTGAGGTTCCACTACCATCTCACTCAATTCCTTGCACCGCCCTAGTAGTACTGAAGGCGATTGACAAACATACACATGCAGAAGAAGCTCCAGAAAATAAACTACATCACACAAAACGTGAGTTCAAGTTGCTGCAATGGTCGACGCCCATGCTACTAAGCAGCATACAAACACAAACTCAAACTCCAGCAAAGATCAGCAGCGATAAATGAAAAAAAACAATTAGATTCCAAGACGAAAACCCACAAACTATAAACAATCAAGCGAATCGATCAGACTCTCGCTTGTGCTGCTGATGCGTCTGCTACAAAGCTACTCAAATTCAAATTCGAGCTAAGAAGAATACCAAACTGAAACCAAAAACTTCTCAAGACGATCTTCTTCTCCTCAGCATCCTCGTTCTCCTCCTCTTATCATCCCAATCCCCACTCCCTCCCCGCCATTTCCCGCCCCCGCCTAAACAGCTACTCTAGATCTCCCAGACGACGAAGGTATATGATCATCTCATAGCCAACTTACACAAGCAGCAGCAAAAGCTGACGGTAGGAGCAACAGGTAGTTGTAGCAGCTATTTCATGCGCAAGTAACCAGCCAGGCCAGGCAGGGAAGGAAGCTGGTGAGTACCAGGCAGAACAGACGAGAGAGCGTTCTGCAAAGCCAGCTCCAGACTCTAGCGGTTACTGCTGGTGCCCCCGGGGGAGGTGCAGGAGAAAGTTCGCCATAGAGAAAAGCTTGAGAAATGCGCAACCACTCCTAGCTTTCTTATTGTTCGCAAAAAAACCCAAGTCCTCCAGTCCGTCCGTCCGTCCGTCCGTCCGTGTCTCTCTCTCTCGCAAACACAGAGACCAGCAGCAGCAGCAGCAACAACAACAACAAGGCAGCAAAAAACACGCTGCAAAATCATCAACAACAGCAGCAGCAGCAAGCAACGAGGACAAAGCAAAGAGCCTGGGAATGGCCCCCAACAAACGTAAAAGAAACCGGGCAGATCCGCAAAAGAAGGAGACACCAGGAAGATTCTGGTACCAGAAAAGGGCAACCTGATTTCAATAATGTGTACCTGATTTTCATGGAATGTTTAGTAGGCATGTAGCCCTACAGGCTAATTATGCATGGAATGTTTAGTAAGCAAGTGTCCGTCCAGGCTACTTGTACCTGGAATGTTTCGTAGACAGCTGCCCTACAAGCCTACTATGCATGGAATGTTTAGTAGACAGCTCCCCTACAGGCTAACTATGGGTGGAATGTCTAGTAGGAAGGTACCCTAGTGGCTACCTATGGCATGGAATGATTTTAGTAGGCAGGTATACCCTACAGGCTACCTATGGGTGGATTGTCTAGTAGGAATGTACCCTAGAAGCTAGCTATGCTTTGGAATGTTTACTAATGGAAGTAACCCTAGAGGCTAATAGTGGGCATTCCGTGGTCTGGAATTAGGCACTGGAATCCATATTTCTTAGCTCATAATGATGTTGGAATTTGTCAGAGGCTTCCGCTTCTGCGTCTTTATACCTTGGATTCTGTAACCCCAAACTTCCCTTCCTTTCTTTCTTTCCCCAGACTCTTCCCAGAGTGGTGGGGGGTTTTTTTTTTTTTTTTTTTTTTTTTTTATTTTTTTTTGCTGCTTTTTTCTTTGTTTTTTTTTTTTTTTTTCTCTTTTCCTTTTTTTGTTTGTCTTTTTTTTTTTTTTTTTCTTAATTTTTAAATTTTTATAATAAATTTATTTAAATATTTTCCCCATCAATTTTACCATTAATATTATTACCATGCTCCTCCAATCCTCCACTCTACTTTTTATTTTTACCCCCCTCCTCTCTCTCTCTCTCTCTCTCTCTCTCCCTCCCTCCCTCCCTGCCTCCCTCCCGCCCAGTAATTATTACCCTG
>Ga0116229_10009174_pt1 | contig 15181 bp, 12 predicted proteins | sample S1TSphgellanicum_3_FD_87313 | JGI IMG/M metagenome (GOLD analysis project Ga0116229, IMG submission 87313) | Host-associated microbial communities from peat moss isolated from Minnesota, USA - S1T2_Fc - Sphagnum magellanicum MG | ecosystem: Host-associated > Plants > Peat moss > Unclassified... | reverse complement strand
GGGTGGGGGCCAGGGATTCGAGCATGTAAGTTTCCAATAGTACTTGGAAGTTGAGAGTCAATTGGAGTGTATTGTGGCATGTGCATTTGTTTGCAGCTGCGGCCATAATGTTCACTACTCGGTGATCTTTTAGTAGGTATGGACAAAAAGAAAAGTGTAAGTACTTTTGTTGTCAGTTGGACAAACTATTGCACAGAGCATCCAACTTTTTGAACACAGAATTCAACTTCAACTCATCTTAAATATCAAAAGGGACACCACATTGCCACCAATGGGCCATACCGGATCTTTGATAACTCTTTGGAGCTTACGCACTATACTAAAAACAATTCAGTTGGTTTCAAGGGAAACTTTGCAGATTGGATGGACATGTAGAGGAAAGTCTCTTAGTGTTTTGGCAATTTGTAGGTCTTTATATATTCGGCATTTTATTATTCTCCTCGTCAAATTGCACTTCAATTCAAAGCCACTAATGATACCTTAAGGGCCCACCCCATCTTTGGTTGAAAATGGAAGCCAAGGAAAATGGAAACAAAGTCCACTACCCTTAAAGTATGTCACGTCTTTTCATCAATGTGGCAATTGTGTGCTTTTTCACTGGGTTACTTATAAGTATAAAAAAAATTATTTAAAAAAAAAAAACTTTTGGTGGAGTTGGTTTTGGGTCCTTATAATTCATTCTTATATCAATGAGGTTGGATGGGTTCTTTCCAATGGATACCAAGGTCAGATTGTTCTCCAATGGATTGGGCATCAAACATGGAACCCTTGACTCCGGGGCTGTTCTCCAACGGAATTGGCATCAAACATGGAAAATGAGTAGAAATCAAGCTATTAGGGCCAAAAACTTAGAACCGAAAAAGTGAGTGGTTGAAAAAACTGACCATGTAGGCTAAAGCAAGTTATTATAATAATAATGCTTTAAAAGGTATGGAATTTATTGTTAAAGTACCCTCCCCACCCCCCCGCAACTGGACCCCATTTTCACCTTTTTAAAAAAGGTGACACTGGAGACAAAATGAGACGTTGGGATGAAGGAAAACGGTACAGAGGGTACAACAAAAAAAAGGGCGGATCAAAGACCTTAAGTTGCACCTTCCTTTCCCCTCCCAAGTGCTTTTAAAATTAATTATTTATTAAAATTCAAAGTACATCAGCAGACCAGTCCGACAAGCCATGATCCCCCCCCCGGCCCCAAAGTCCTCCCCTCAAGAATTTAATTTAATTTAAAATTTAAATTATATATATATATATTTGGTGGGTATCATTTTTCTTCTCGTCTTTGCTTTCTTTCTAAGTTCTATTTGACACACCTTTTTCATGTAACACTCCAACATTTTACATATTCTTAAGTAAAAAAATTAAAAACCTTTGACATCATTCACAAACAAGCATTGAAACTTAACAAGAAGAGATGAGAGGAAAATGAACCTTTTTCATGTAACACTCCAACATTTTTCTTATTCTAAGTAAAAAAAATTAAAAACCTTTGACATCATTCACAAACAAGCATTGAAACTTAACAAGAAGAGAAGAGAGGAAAATGAAGATACATGAAAAGAAGAAGAAACAAGAAGATCGAGGGTTGAGGTTGGTCTTTCAAGTTGATAGGTTTTTTTTTTAAAATGCCTTGAGGCCCAATCAGAACCATTCCATGACAGATTCAATTTGTCTTTTTTCCAGCCTTGACTCCTTGTGAGACTGATTTCAACTATTGTCCCAATAGGAATGCTCGATTTGAGTTCAACCTTGGCCTTGACTCTTAGTGTAAAGTGGGCCTTATGTTGATTCTTTACCAGTATTGGCCAGTTCCTAGGTTCTAAGAGGAACCACCAGGGGCTGGTTATGGTTCCTAAACATTTCAAGAGACCAAATTTGGTTTCATTCCGGTTCTTTTTCTAAGGAACCAAAGTGCAATTTTGGTTTCAACAATTTTAGTTCTAACGTACAAAATAACCCAATAATTTGGAAATACTTAACTTTTTATGTGGTGAAAAAAACATATTACTGATTGAACTTGAACCTTAACCAAAAAAAAAACCCCCGCTAAGAGGACCAATATCAAAAATAACATTAAGCACATCAAGAAAGTAACAACCAAGGTAAGAGGATAAATAAACACGATAAGATATTTGATCAGTGTGAGCCCCCTAGTGGTGTTTTGATTCACATAAGTAAAAATAAGAAATTATGTTTAACACTTGTGGGTTCATAAATGGTTTTTAAAATTCACATAAGAAAAAATAAAATAAAAATATTTCAATTTTAAAAATAAATGATATTGCACATTTGTGGGTTCACAATTGGTTTTTGTTATTTGTACCATAGGACAATCTGTCCTCCATGATCTACCTTTCGTCTAATGGACTCTCAGGTCTTAAAATGGATGTAAAATAATAACCAGTAAACAATTATTCACACACAAATATATATATTGCATAGTTGCAAGCTTACAAGTGCTTTAATAAAAATCCAATAGGTGAAAAAAACAAACGATATTGCACATTTGCAAGTTTGCAAAGTTTTTTTTTATTCACATAGGTGGAAAAAAACAATGATATTAATTTTTTTTGACTCACAAAAAAAAAAGAAAATAAATGATATTGCACACTTATGAACTGAACTTGCAACTGATTTTTTCAACTAATGCAAGAGAAAAAAAAGAAATTATATTGCATATTTACGAACACACAAGTGGTTTTTTTATTCACATAGGTGGAAAATATATATATATTACACACTCATAGGTTGTGAAGTGATTTTTTCAATTCACATAGGTGTTAAAATATAACAATATTTCACACTTGTTATCCTATAAGTGTTTTTTGAATTATATAAATTTTAAAAAATTAAAAAATCAACAACTTTGTTATAAAAAAATGATTTAAAAAAAAACACTTACCAAATTACTATAGTGATGAACATCGTCATTATCACAACACCTCAACCACCATCACCACCACTCCAAAGACAAACATTATGAAAATAACAAAACCCCTAAATTAACTTATAAAACACTGTACCGATGATTAAAGCAAGAAAATAGATAATAATAACAACATCATAAAAAGTTGGTAAATAATTTATTCATAAGTAAGAAGGAAAAAATCTGACAAAAAAAAATGTTTGATTTTTAAAAAAATAATGATAATAACAAACAAAAAACAAAAACCAAAAATTGATTGGTAAACCAAAAAAAAAAAAAACGCAAAACACAAACCTCAAACCACTAAAAGAAACCTAAACCCTAAAATTCCACTTTAAATCTGCACTTCGGAATTAGAACCAGAGTCAAAATTTTATCCAAAAAAACCAATTTGATTCCAGTTTAAATCACAACTGGAAATGGAACCCATTGTTTGATTCCTTTTAGTTCTAAAACCTTTTAGAACTGAAGGTCAGTTTCCACCCCAGTTCCAAAACTTTGGATGAAACTTCCCAATTCTAATTTTACCATGTTCCCAAAAGTGAACTTGAGTCTGAATAGTTTTTAAATATCAGGGGTCTGAAACTGTCGATTATTACCCAACAATCTGGGTACCCAATCAACACTGGTTATTTCTCTTGGGGACAAACCATAGTACCTTGATCAATTCAACACTAATTATATTATTTTCAGAAATGTTGAAATTTTCAAAAATTATTCGTTCCAAATCAAAAGATATTGTGAAGGAAAATAATGAATATTTAGGAATATTTCATTTGTTGAAATGAATTTTTCAAAATTAATTAATTATTTGACGAAATGTGTTGAGATGGCCAAGGTACTACTACGGTAGTATGAAACAATGGAGAATTCCTTTGATCCAACCTTTCGAACTCACATTCCATCTCACAAAATGGTACCTACCAAGTTTGGGCCACTTTATATGCCTACACTCAAATTGGGGATGAAACACAGATTAGAGGCTGATTTTACTAGGGACCAAAAAGAGGGTCATTTTACAAAGTCACTTAACGTCTCATTGTCAGGGACTGGGGAGAGAGTATGAAACAATGGAGAGTTTATTTGATCCCAAGTATTGAGGAATATTCACCCAGTGTTAACATGAACTATGAGTTCAATTTTTTTTGTGAATTTCATGGGACCTTTCCTACCTGAATTATTATTGCCATTATGCAATGGCCAGGAGGCAATGATTTTTTGGGTGTTGAATTTCTTTCATTTTGTGAAAAATAAAAATAAAATTGTGTCACAAACTCCTTTTTTGAATTTTGTTTTTGGTCAATAACAGAAAATTAAAAAAATTGTCAAAAATCAACACAATTGCCTACTAGGTATATGAAACAGTGCAAAAGATTTTCAATTTTCATTTTTTTTATGTCACCAAAATTTGCTTAAATATACTTATGCATGATCACCACTTGAGCAACATCACAAAATTGAAAAATAAAATAAGAAATCACTGGATAAGCCCAGCCTGGGTGTCTTTTTTCCTTTATTTATTTATTTTATTTGGGGTCTTTTTTCAATTTAGATGTAATAAGTTGTCACTGATAACCAGGTTTTTTATTTTCAATTTTCTGGTGTAGCCACAATGGCCATTATCCACGAGAGGAATGAGCCAAATTTGGCTACAGGTTCAAGAGGAAAGTACAAAATTTGAAGAATATGGCTATTGGTCGACCACCTGCTGGAAAGAACCGCCCAGTTTTTTTGTTAGTGTAGTTTTGGACCCTTCCAGGCCCGAAATTTCCGAAATCCGAAAGGCCCAGTACAGCCTGTGAAGGGGCCTTACAGCTTTGGGAAGGTACGGTTCCGATTTTTTCTTTTAAGTCTCCTTTTCTTTGCGGCCGCCTTCTATAAGTACGATGCAGAAAGCGAGCGGAAAGATAACAGAGCCCCTTTCTTTATGTGGGTGAAGGGTCTGATAATAGACCCTTTTGGATGTTTTACCCGGTCTACCAGCCTCAGGCCAGGATCTCACATCCGGAAGGGTCTAATTTCAGACCCTTCTCCTATACATAACAAGCTCAGAGAGGTCTAATTGTGTAATTTGAGGGTGGCTTACTACACAAGGCAATTCCCCGCGCTCCCTTCTAGAGCCTGGATCTTACGCCTAACCTCCCTAGGGTGAGGCGTAAGGCGACTCACAACATCAGATCACCTTGTTTGTTACGAAGGTGAAGGCATTGCTATTAGCACCTTTCGCCCCATGAACCAACCGCGGTGCTTGAAGTCTAGGGCGTAACCTACCATACCCATACTATATACCCAACCTATCCCATATACCTGTACCAAACCAACCAACAAATTATTGACAAAAAAAGTACCAATAGGCTAACTACTTCCTACCAAGCCGTCCCTTTATATACCCGTCCAACACATGCCATCCATTACATACCCATCCAACACATGCCATCCATTATAACTACACCACCAGGCCAACACCCCTCAACAAAACATGTCATACTCTGTACCATACCATTAGTTTGAAAGAAGAGGGTGAAGGTGACACTACCAAACTATATAACTAGACCAACAAAGTATTGTATTCATAGTACTCATAGTGTTTATACTATTGTACCAAGTCATCCATAACATGTGAGACCATCACAAGCCCATCATCCATTATACCTAATACCTAACTACCATTGGTAGAAAGTAACCCATTCTGTTGTAGTAGGCCATCCGTTATACTTAATACCTAATCACCACTGGCAGAATGTAACCCGTATTCTGTACCACTCGGCCATGGGCATGTATTTGATTTGGCTACTAATTGTCGGCTACAGTTTTTTTAAATATTTCAAAATTAGAGAACCGTTGGTCACCAATTTCTCAAAGAAAATTGGAATGAAAGAAATTTGCCAGTTCAAGTTTTTTTTTAAAAAAAAAACCTCAAAAGAATAAGCAGTTTTATTGAAAAAACTAGTTTAAAAAATGCAATTTTCTCAAAAGAACCATAATTTGAATAGGTGGGCTTATTATAGCAATTATTTGATTTATAGTTGCTTTGATAATTATGGCTATAGATGTTTATATATGGGTTTGTTGTAATCTAGTAAAATTTTGATACACTTGTCGAGAATACCAAGACCATGGGCATTTGTCCATATATGATAAGTAATGAATCAATTTTATTGTGAACTTATGGATATGGAGTTTAAGATTGAATGTGATCATAAATTTTACAAGTTGTTGAAGTGGAGAACCAAATGAATCATATGAGAATATAAGCATATCAATGTTGAAATCACCCAAAAAAACTTTTGTGGGACATGGGGTTTGGTGCTACAATGATGAATTCATGTCATATTTCCAAAAAAATTGTAAGTGAGGTAGAATGAGATCTATACAAAGAAATAACATGTATGATTTTTATGGTGTTCGAATTAAAAGTAGTCGCAATAAAATTCAATATGTGTTATTCTTTTGTATGATTGCAAAGTTACATTGTTGTTTTACGTTATTACATTGTTGTGTTTGTCAAAGGCATATATATGATTATATTTTGTCTTATTGAAATGAAATGCTTCTTCAATTCTTGTCTCTTCAAGGCATAATATGTGAAGTCTTTGTTACGATCATGTTGAAGATCTTGATAATGTTTGTGCAACAAATTAATATGAAGACTTTGAATGATAACAAGTTATTGACAATAAAATTTTCAATTGTAGAACTAATAGCTCCTAATTAGCAAGTGTTATGAGTCTTTTCATTTCTTTTATGACACATTCATCAACATGAAAATTTGAATTTTATAATGGGTTTAGAAAATAAAATATTTTTTTGGTGCATATATGAGAAAGGGTTGTATAGATGAATCAATGTTTATTGACATATATGTAGGGCCAAATGCCATTTCATTTGACAATAGGCCTTGGGACTAGTGTATTGTTCTAACAACAACTATTTGAATTGGAAATTGCATTCAACTGATTAATTGCATATGGCATTTGTCTAATTATATTTTTTTAACAAATAGCTTTATGGGTGTCCAATTTTATTGTATTTTTTTGTTTGTTTATAGAAATGTATTTTTATGTTGTGTGTGATAACTTATTTTGGGATTCAAAAAATCAATCCATATATATGATTTATTATTAACACAAGTTGTTGTTTTGAACAAATTATCAGCTCCATTAAAAAGCTCATCATATGTTGCATAATTTTTTGCACATAATTCAATGAACATGTTTTCTTTGACTGGTAATATAGTATGTAACCCTACGATTTTATAGAAATCATTTGGTAAGTTTAAATGTTCATATTGAGTCAAAACATGTAACTAGGAGCCAAAAAAGGCATCGGATGGTAAAAATAATTAGTCAAAATTAAACATTTATTTTGTTATTATCATTTAAAACCATAGTAATCATGGCAAGTCAGTCCTTTTTTTCTTTTATGAATGTTAATGAACTTAAAATAAAAATTCATTTGATTCAATTTTAAGTTTTGGTTTTAATTCAAGATGTTTGAAAATGTACACTTATTTGTCAAATGAAGTCAATTTTGTAAAAAAACTCATGTAATAAAAAAAAAACATTCATTGAAAAATAATAGATGATATGAACATATTAGCTGCACTCAAAAAACACTCATCTTTTTTAAAATGTGGAATTCTAAAACTTTCCAAGTTCAAAAAATGTTTCAAAATCGCTTCAGAATTTCAAAGTTTGAAAAGTCCTTTACCATATATAAATTGGTTATAATGTACATGACGTATTAAGAAAAGTTATAGCTTAGAGTATGATAAAATTAAATAATGTGAAAATTTAATTTTTGATGATGATTTAAAATTTTGATTATTTTTCAAGATGAAACATTGAATTTATAAGGAATTTACACATTTTTAAAAATTCATATTTATTCAATAATGTTTTTTTAAAAAAAGTGATGCATTGGGGAAAATTTGAATATTTTTTAGAACATAGACTTTCCAAATAGTGAAACCCGAGATATGATATGATTCACACATTTCATCATGATTAATTGGTTTATTTCTAAGTTTTGAATCTTGATGTTGTTAGTGTTTTTCCACACAACTTTCCTTTTCAATTATGTGAATCTAACCAAAAAAATTTACTTTTAAAATACATATTTTGATTGCTTTAAAAAACAAGTTAAATATGTTTGATGTAGCAAAATCATGCAATCTATGTTACAATTCCAATATAACAATTTACTGATATGAAAAAGTTTAGATAATGTGTGAAGGTCATGGCTTATTGAAAAGTAATGTCGAGAAATTTAGTTCCTCAATACATTCATTTTTAAAAAATCGAAAAAATGGTAATTTTGGCTTGAAGTTATGTTTGTTATGATATGGTCATAGTTTTTGTTCATGTTCAATTTTATATTATCACATAACATTTTTTTTTCTAATTGTGTATGAATAGTAAATAAAAAACACCATTGAGGATTAACATGTATATTGTTATACTTCACACAAAGGTGTTTTTATTAAGTCATGTAAAACTATCGTCATTACAATTGGATCAATATTACCTATAAGTATAGTGATTTAGATTATAATATCAAAGTTTTAAAAATATTTTTATAGTTGAATTGTTATGAAACATTTTAGGTAGAATGATTGTGTTTCATCAATGTTAACAAGAACATTCATTATGTTGCCATTCAATTTATATTGGCCATCTCCATGTAATTTATAATTTTGTGCAAAAGTGAAATGTGATGAAACTAACCTCTCTTCAAGTGTTGTAAAACATTTAACAAAAACAATGGCTGAATTCCTAGAAATTTGTGTTAGCACTTGGTATAAAAAAGCTTTGCTTTTTATTAATCATTGAGAAACATGCATAACAAATAAACAAAAGACATTCAAAAAAATATGTCACACTAAAGTTTTCAAAGGTTGCAACTTCATAAGAAAAATATTTAAAACTAATTTAAATTGTTTATGATAATCTTTCACAAAAAAAACATGAATTTATATTGGTACATTTAATATTCTTTTTGAGGAAAGAAGAAATATGAGTATTTTGATGTTCCTCAAGGAAATTTGTTGAGCAAGGTGAAGTGCTACATTGTAGTTCATGTTGTTGATCAATGTCAAGTTTTTTTTTCAAAATATATTTCATACAAATGACTACTTGTGTTAAAGAAATGATATTTTCAATAGGTGGAAAACAAGTTAAGAATATATATATTTTCATTACATATGATTATTTTTTGTGATTTTCACATATGGACAACAAAATGTGATCATAATTATACTAATTAAAAGAAGAACATGGATTTGTTTTGGAGTCAAATTGAGTATCAATATGTGCATTTTGGAACACAATCAAAATGGTCTTCATTCATATGTATGGACATTCGGGTAACAATCCATGATTTTGATCTCAACAATTGTATATGTTACCACCTGAAGAAATGTTAAACCTAATGATGGGTTCATGGACATGAAAATAGAAGCTATGACTTTCAATGTGAATTTTGAACATTGTGTTAAAATATTGTAAATAATTTAAATTGAATTTCTTAAACCAATGAAACCTCGATGACTTTGGTAGAATTGAAGCCAATTTATGATAATGATCAAAAGTAACGATTGAAAAAGCTTTGCAAGGATTTGTAAAGAGCTTGCAAAGGCCTTGTGAAAGATTGAAAGATAAGACTCAAATTGACTTGTGAAGGACTTGAAGGAGTGAGAAATAGGATTGAAAATAAGACAAAAAAATATTAGACCAAAACTAAATATTGAAAGATAATAGATAGGAAAATGGGACTGAAAGACAAAACTTGAAAATGTTTTTGAAGAATTGAAAACTTGGATTTGAAATGTTTTGGAAACAATTTGAAAATGAAAATCAAAGGATTAAGAAATTATATTACCCCATGTCACCCTATTAAGAAGGGATATAAGCTTAGGTTGAAAATGGTTACAAATAGTTTTGAAGCTAGAAATTTCATGTAACCAATGAGAAGGCTCAACCTTGCACTAGGGGCTTAATCTTTTTTCTTTTGGGTTTTGGCGGGTCAGGGGGAGAGGGGAGAGAACAAGGGATTTTTGTTTTTGTTGGTTCCCAATGTGTGTCAAGAGGGGTTACTTGAGGCATGTAATATTTGGTATTAGAAGTGAGTATGACATTATATTGACCCTAATGTGGTGGGCACTCCCCCAAAACAAGAGGCCAAGGATGAGGTGATAGAGTTTGACCCCACATTTGGTGAATGTGCCCCACTTAGAAAGAAAAATTGCAAAAAGAAAAAAAAAGAAAAGAGAAGGAGGAAGGGTAAAAACACATCCTCCTCAAAAATGAAACAAAGCAAAAGAAAAGAAAAAAAGAAGGAAGGACAAAACACAGCCTCCTTGGAATAAAACAGAGATAAAAAATTAAAAGAGAAAAAAGAAAAAAGAAAAGAGAGAATTGAGGAAAAAAATGGAAAAAAGGAGAGAAGAAAGGAAAAAAAAAGGAAGGAGGTGGAAAAAATATGGATTTTAAAGTTAAAGTTATTAAATTAAATCTTTAAAAAGTAGAAGAAGAAGAAGGCAGCAGCCAGTTTGGGCCTAGCAAGCACTGGCCCGGGGGTGAGCAAACCGGGCAGCTGCTGCCCCCACGTTATGGAATAGCAAAACGAAAACTTTAGCTGTTGGGCAGGCGCACGGGTGCAGCAAGCGTTTGCTGCATGTGCGTGAGGCACAGCCGCGCTTCTGCCACGACGGCTCCGAAAACGGAATCCTCGTAGAAATTGCTTGCGTCCGGCACATGGATTGTTGCGGGGGCCACGTGCCGTGTATGGGACAGAGCCAACAAACAAATTGTACAATTATACGAGAACCGTCTCCGTATGTATGTACGGGGTTCAAATACCGGTATACACCTTCGTCGCCTTCTTCGTCGCGGTCGTCGTCGCTGTCGTCGTCGTCGTCGTCGTCGTCGTGGTGAACATCGATGCTCCGCCGCGTAGTTGTTCTCTCCCCGATTGTGTGTTTGAATGTGGGCTACTTGCAGACTCGAGAGAGAGATTTTGTTTCCGTCGATTTTGAAATGTACTACTACCAGTGTCGCATTTACTATCCAACTGATCTCCTTTAAATGCGCAATAAATTCATGATGTATCGTAGCTCGAGGCTCCATATCGATCACTGTTGCTTCCACTCTCCTTCATTATCGATGAGTAGTACCGCTGCTGCTGCTGCTGCTGCTGCTGCTGCAGTTTTGGTTGCGAAGACGACGCAACTAGCAGTTGTTGCATCACAAAACTTTTGCATTGGCAGTCGATCTTTTTAGTCATAGCGCCGTTCTTGTTTGTGTTTCAACTTGTATTTGATCATATGCAGCGGTTATGGAGCTGGTGTGCATCTTGGATGGTGGCTCATAAGCTCCTCTTTTAGTAGCAGTCGTCGTAGTACTCGTCGTCGTAGCCGTCTGGGAAATTAGAAGCCGCGACGACGTGTGAGCTTCGAACCACTGTGCAGTGGTGCGGTTTTGCTGCAAGTAGATCAGCAATGGCGAATACAATAAGCTTCAGCTCTAGTGGAGAGGATCAAGAGCACTCGCCCTCCTGGAACAAACATACTGCAGACTTGCAGGAGAAAGTACTAGGTGTGGCTGGTGGATCAACTCCTGCAGTTGTAGTATTGGATGCAGGAGTTGCAGCAAGTGCTGTTGGTAATAACAACGTAGTACTGGGAGGAGGAGCTGCTGAAGCGACTGCAGCTAGTGTAACAAGGTCAGATGCCGCAGCAGCATCTGCTGCGGTGGCGGGTACTGCAATGGAAGTGATCCGCATGGAGGAGGGTTGCAAACTAGTGAGCGCCGCGGCTTCTGCATGGCCCACGAGAGGAAGTAGCTCATTGCGCAGGAAGAATGTAAGCGTCGCGTCAGTGGAGTCACTCGACAGTGATGCAGGAGATCTGGATACCTACATTCATACTCGAGCGACTTACGACCTGTGTATACAAGGCTTAACATACAAGGTTGGTCCATTGTGCATGTTTCCAGGTTCAGCTTGCAGGAAATACAGCGTCTCCCAATAGCAGCAGCGCCTCCTGCTGCAGTAGAGCTTGTGCAAAAGCGTAGTTTTTTTGTTCTTCTCTCGGAAGAGTTATAGATGGAACCATCCATACATTCATGTCGATCGTCTGTAGGCAAGAGTCAAGGACTTCTCGATGCAACCAACTTCCCGTGAGCTCTACACATGTCTCATATGGTAGAGTTGTATACAAACCCTTCTCGATGAGCTTTCCTCATTCTGAGGTTCCTTAGGAATGTTGCACAACTCTCTGTTACTTACGTTTGTAGTCTATTCTTGGAGGTGAAGCTTTTTCCTACAAGGGACTCATCCAAGAGTTTCTTGGTAGAATTTCTTTCAGGAATTGCAGTAAATTGACATGGAGGTGGTTTGGTCTTCTTCGTGGTTTAGATCACGACCAGCTCTCGGAGCTGGATGGGGAGAAATCATCATCATGAAGATCAGCAGCAGCAAGGGCAGCAGCAAGAGAGGATTCTGCTCAACAACATCAGTGCACGCGCGAATCACAGCGAAATCCTAGCAGTGGTAGGGCCCTCAGGGAGCTCCAAGACGACGCTTCTGGACACATTGGCGGGAAGAATCGATCGCAGCAATATGCAAGGTGCCATCCTCGTCAACGGCAAACTGATGGACGACAATTTCAAACGACTCTCCGGCTATGTCATGCAAGACGACATGCTCTTCCCTCTCCTCACTCCGCGGGAAACTCTTCTCTTCAGTGCCAGATTACGCCTTGCTAGCTGCACGCCTTTCAAAGAGAAAGTGTACCAAGTGGATGCTCTCATTCACCAGCTTGGCCTCACCAAGTGTGCTGATACCCAGGTAAGTAAATCGTTTTGTTTTTCTTGATTTGGTTTTTTGTTTTCAGTTTTTGTTTTGTTGGTCTGTTTGGAATTTTCTTGGGTTTCTCTGTTTGGAACTTCCTTAGGCTTTTTTTTTTTGAGTTCAAAACTTTGCAAAACTCTGCTTGCTTGCTTGATTGATGTGCAAGTGTTTCTGTTGGTTCTGTCCTTCAGGATAGAGACATTGTGATGCACCCAGAAAGAAACAGGCCAAATTGTTTGGTATTCGTGCATTCTAGGGTCATGTGGAGTCCATTATAGAAACATTTTCTGAAGGCGTCATTCAAGGATCCAATTGGGGGCTTCACTGTGCTAATCCTCACCATGTGTTTTTCCCATTCAGTATGTTGAATGTTTGTCATTCTTTTATGAATGTCATCATTTAAAAGACAGAGCCATCACATGATGATCCACTTGTTTTTGTTGTCTCTGCCCTTCAACGAAGGTAGAGACATTGTGATGCACCCAAGAAGCAGGCCAAAAGTTTGATATCCCTACATTCTATGGTTGTGTGGAGTCCACTCTAGAAACCTTTCCTGGAGGCATCACTCAAGAATGTTTATCGCCCTTATGGATGTCATCATTTAAAGGACAGAGCCATCATGTGACGAGCTATTTGCTTGTTTGTTTTTTGGTGTTGTTTTGCAGATTTCTCGAGTTTCTGGTGGGGAGAGAAGAAGAGTATCGATTGGTGTGGACTTGATCCACAACCCTGCAGTGTTGTTTCTGGATGAGCCGACTTCAGGATTGGATAGTACAGTAGCTCTGCAGTTGATGCAGATGCTGTTGAAGATGGCAGAGGATCGTGCTTGCACAGTGGTGCTCACGATCCACCAGCCTAGTTTCCGCATCCTGGAAACCATCAAGAATGTACTGGTTCTTGCAGAGGGTTGTGCTGTGTACCATGGCCCCACTACAGCCATGTCTGAGTACTTCATGGCTCTCGGAAAGAGCTTCATTCCTGGTGGACCTGCTGCTGTTAACCAGGTATGGAACATTTTGAGCCCAGTTGGATTTCCCATACCAATCAATAATTAGTTTTTCTCAAGAATTCCATTTGAACGCACTTGGATTTCCCAAAGCAATCCATGACTTCCTCAAGAATTACAATTTGAGCCTTCAATTGCCCAAAGTAATCAATAATTATCTCAAGAATTGAATTTGAGCCCACTTGGATTTTCCAAAGCCATTGACAGTTTTCTCAAGAATTGCATTCGAATCCACATGAATTTCCCAAGCAATCAATAATTTTCTCAAGAATTACATTTGAGCTCACTTGGATTGCCCATAGTGATCAATAATTCGTTTTCTCAAGATTTAAATTTGGAGTCCACATTTGCTTCCCAAAGCAATAATTTTCTCAAGAATTTTTTAGCACTGAGATTTCAATGCAATAATTTTCACAAGAATTTTGGAGCACTGGAATTTCAATGCAATAATTTTCACAAGAGTTTTTGAGCACTGAGATCTCATTGCAATAACCATCTCAAGAATTTTTGAGTACTGGGTATTCAAAGCACTAATTTTCTCAAGAATTTTTTAGCAGTGGGATTTGGAAAGCAGTTTTCTGAAGAGATTTCTCAATAACTTGGAAGTACTGAGATTTTGAAGCAAATTTCCCAAGACTGTTCTCAAGAATTTCTTGTTTCTGGAATTTCAGAGCAAATTGACTGCAGAGTTTTCTCAAGAATTTTGAGCACTGGGATTTCGATGAATTTTTTGAGCATCTTGCTTGCTCTTGCTCTTATCCTTACTCAATCAGGAACGATTCTCCTCATTATGAGATGCTGAAAGAGTTGCAGAAAGTTGGATTTGGCACTCTTGTATAATGTTAAGCATGAAGTACCAGAGTATGGTGTAGCCATATGCAATGCTTTCAAGTTTCCAAGCTTTGAAGTTTTGTCAGCTTCCAATTTTTTGTTCGGGTGCAAGAAATACTGTTTTTCCTCATTTTTTCTCAAACCTCTTGTGAGTTGAATTGTACGTCTAAAGGCTTCTTGTGTAATTTCTTGGATCTAACTGTGAGACAGAGTCCTCAGGGTTTATCCTGTGACATTTTTGACAAACACTCTCAACCAGAGTATGCAGGTGTTGAAATGATTAGAGTGCCTCATGTTCATTCCAATATCTCAATGACTGCAAAGCTCGGGGTTATCAATAGTCAATTTTACAGATTCATGAGACTTTGTAGTTGTAAGAAGTTTTTTGTCTTCCAGATGGCCAGTCTTATTGTCTTTCTGAAGGCAAAAGGCTACCCTTTTAAAACTTCTTCTAAAGAGAACTAGAGGGTTGGTTCTTAAAGAAAAATTCCTGTTTGGAATTTCTGCTTTTGGCATTTTCAGAATGATTTTGCTTCGGGTCATGTAAGTGGGGAGCTTCCTGTAAGCCC
>Ga0116229_10009172_pt1 | contig 15183 bp, 9 predicted proteins | sample S1TSphgellanicum_3_FD_87313 | JGI IMG/M metagenome (GOLD analysis project Ga0116229, IMG submission 87313) | Host-associated microbial communities from peat moss isolated from Minnesota, USA - S1T2_Fc - Sphagnum magellanicum MG | ecosystem: Host-associated > Plants > Peat moss > Unclassified... | reverse complement strand
AACAAACAAACATACATACATACATACATACATACATAACTTAAAGAAATTTGGGGGTTGGCAACAATATTCATCTCCTTCTAAATGACATTCAATTAATGATAGTCCAACAATTACCAACTCGTTCCCACCAACCCCACGTCAAGACTTATGGTTCAAGGCTTACATGTCCATTATTATGATTTATGGCAAATCAAGGTATGCCAAAGCTCTATTGTTGTACTAGTTGTCAATAGGAAAGTAAATGAAACAAAACATAATTTAACCATGCAAAAAGGAAATTTATCAAACACCCCCACATGAAGGGCATGCACCTTACTAAGTTTTTATGGTGTACAATTACAATAATTAGTGACATAACACCTTTTGCATCATGTTGTTTCACATTTGATTAAAATTCATGTTAAATTGTAACACACATTAAGGAAAGGTCCCGACACATATCTAAACCTAACACCCATAAAATTTGAATCAAACACATTATGGTCTAGAATATTCTAATCACTTTAATTTTAGTATGCCCACTAACATGTTATATGTAAAATAATGTCTTGGATTGAAGCTAGCCTCACTTGTGTAAGATTAAAATGTTGGCCCTAAAAATTAAAAGGACATAATTGAAAGAAAGTGGTGGATATATTTTAATGACTTGAAAAATTTATGCAAATAACCCAAATTTGGAGATCTAGGCCATAAAATGGCCATAAGCATTGTCTCTCCAAACCTTGGACACACCTAGAGCTATAAAAATCATAACTTGGATGTGGGTTTCTATAATAAAAATAGTGAACCCTTTAATCATATGACAAAAATATATACTTAAAACTACATCCCTAGTTTATATGACTTTTATATGATCAAATGGGAAAACTTGAAAAAAATTGGACATTCATGGATAAATAAAAAATAGTGCAAACCCTACCAATTAAGTTAATTTTTTTTTTTTAATAGCTAAGTCATGACTAAACTATAGATGCCTATTTCAACAAAGAAAGCAATAGATGAGACATAAAACATACGGGGATAAGGGTTGTAGTAGGGATTATATGTATTTTACTCTAGACTTAAGACTATACATCAAAAGTGGAATTTGGGGAGAATTTGGGTGCTATTCAAGTGTAGTTTGAGTGGAATTTGAATGAAATTAAAATGGAGTTTGAGTGGAATCTAGGTGAAATTAAAATGTAGTTTCAGTGGAATCTAGGGGGAATTTGAGTACAACTCAAATGTAGTTTGAATGGAATCCAAATAGGGGTGATCCCAAATGAACTTTGGGCAAGTCAATTTTTGAAAACTCATTGGCAATCAAAAATCTCACCTTTCAATATGCCATCCAAGGGACATAAAAACTACCACAAAGATTTTGTAGTCATGTTTATACAAAGTAAGGATTAGATTTTCCAGATCTTCAACAATCTACCAAGTGACATTCAAAGACAACATCCTCAAGTCACAAGATCTTTATCAATACAACAAAAATATGCCCTAGATGCAAGAAGCCACCACTTAATAATTGCAACCCAACAATTATACACTAATAAAAATTTATATTCAAGGTTAATGACTTTGTTGTGAATCTAACATATCAGCAAAAATATTAATCCTTATAGATAAAGCTAACCATTACATTGGTTGACCACAAAAGACCACAAGCAATTTTGGATCAATTGATCTAAAACCCTTCCCAAAGTACAAGTATACCAATTATTCTTTCTTTCAAAGTACGCTACCATAGTAAAGCCTAACAACATGCCATCCCAAGTCATACTAATGCTCAAAGTCAGTTGCACTATGCATATTCCTTCTAGCTCCTTGGAATATTCATTCCATTAAGATGAAAATCCACCCAATGAAGGTATGATTTTAAACAGTTTCCATGTTTCTAGACGACTACCTATTTCAAGCATTGCCAAAATGCCCATGTAGAACCTATTGCAACTTAATGTGGTACTCATTCTACCAACTTATAACATTCATATCATAACAAACCAATAACCAAATTCATGTTCTTAAGTGCATCTGAAGATATTATAAAACCACCCAATAACAGTTTAGATGCTAGAAACAAAGCAAAAAGACATACATATAGACCAATAACATGAAAGACATGGAATCTTTGTTTGCATCGATCTACAAAAATAAAAAAGGGTCAGATTTTTAATTAGCAGTAATCTAATTGTGATTGCCCTCATTAGAACCACATATGCATGTACCCCTTCAAAGTATCACAGATACATGGCAACACTTATAATTTGAGTCAACTTGAATGGAAATAGAATGAGATGACTTCATGCTAAGGCTTATGAAATTTCCAAACCAAGTAATGAAGCTTTTATAAAAAATTGCATGGAGAAAGAAAACCTTGTTTCCAATTGAAATGTTCCCTATGAATGATAGAACAAAGTGCATAAGTAATGTGCAAGAGCCTTGTTTCTAATAATTATTTTGACTACATTATTTCACTCAATATAACTAGAAAAAAAAATCTAAACCACCAAATCAGCAACCCATTGGCTTGCAAAACAACGTTAGGTTACACACAACCTAATGCAAAAACCTTAAAAAGGCACATTCTATTTAAAGTTTTCAGTGCTACATAAATTTACTTGTATAAGGGATAGATGAAAGATGGGAAAAACAATAGTTTGGCACCATTTGAAGAAAATAACTTGACATTCAAGTAGAGCAAAATGTAAAAATCATAAACAAAAGAAGCCAATCCCACAAACAAAAGATGACGATTCACTATTCCTTGGAAAAACAAACATAATGTATACATTTTTTTATGCAAATGCTCCTTAGGTTTCATTTCAAGTTTGTAACACTAATTGAGAAGCTTACCTTTTCACTATTCAAGCCAAAGGATTTCATTGTTGTTTTGGAGCTTGATTTCAATGCAATCTTCAAACTAGGCTTGGAAGATCTGATTACCACATTCTTGGCCTTTGATGGAGATTTTCTATTTGGACACGACTGCAGTTCTTCACCAAAATTATGTTCATCATTATCACCAGTTTTGTATGTTGTCTCGTTACCATCACCGAACAAGCACTTGCTAATAGCATTAGTAGCCTCCATATTGCCATCATCAAACTACCTAGAATCAATTGTAGCCATCTCCATTTGAATGTCTCCACTCTAAGCTCCACTTTGCTTAAAAGGGTGTGATGTTTAGCAAGAGGGAAAAAAACGAAATTAAAATGTTAATTTGAAAAAAATACAGATTTTTTACAACACACATTAATTGCAACAACAAGGTGGAGTAGTATTCAATGAGGAGGCAAGGATGGCAAAACATTTTGCAACATGATGCATTTTGGCTTGGCAATTTGAGTGGATTTGGTTAATATAAACAAATTGTCAGATTGGTGCACGAAGTGGTCAAGGTTTTAGATTGTTTGTGGGTGTAAGAAAAATTTAATGAAACACTTACTTTGGTGTAGTAGATCTTGGTTGTAGGTCGTAGGCCAAATTTTTGTTGAATGTATTCCATAGCTCTTGCCAAAAAAAAAAGATTTCAAGAATTGCAACAAACTTCCAAACACTAACAAGATAGCAAACAAACTTATTCTTCAAGTTATAAACACACTTGAATGTGTTGTTGGCTTATTGTTGTTTGATCTCAAGTACTATTTGCGGCCTCCACTCAGTTTCGATCCACAAGAATGCTGCAGTTCGACACACAAGAACATTGTAGCTATGTTCAAGCATTATGCGTTGTACTGAGTTCCAATCCCTTGAGAATGTTGCAACGCTTGCACTATGTGCACCATGTTTCAATCCTTGAAGATTGTAGATTGTGCTCACAAATCCAATACAAAATTGTTGTTATGTCGAACTTGCAACATCATGCAGCTTTGAGCAAGAAATTCTCTTGAACATGAACATGCAGTGGAGGCAAAGTGGAGAAGAATTGAACAATTGGTGGACTTAGGGTTCATGGTGAAGGAAGTGTAGTGGTCTTAAGGTTTGTGGCAAACATCTAGGTTCTGTTTTGTTGTCCATTACAAGGGGGGAGGTTTTGTTTCACCATCCTTGGTTCAATTTTTCTACCACCTTATCCTAGGGTCAATCAATTTTAGATTATTAAAAAATTTGGTTAAATGTTGAATATGGATATTGTGAAATTAAATAACAATTTGAGATGTGGAAATTAACCTTCAATAATTTTGTAGGATATGACTTCAATAAGTTGAATGAAAATACCTTACTAGACTATTGTAAATTATGAAATATTACTAATTATCAATTATCAAAAATCTTATTATTGGGAAATTTTTGATTATTTTTATTCTATTAATGTGAATGTTGACCATAACATACAATAGTGAATCCAAGTCATGGTTTGAAAACATTCATATAATAAAACATAATTTGGTGATACCCTCTAATACATTAAATTTAAATCATCAAAAAAACCTCATAAAAATGGTACCATATTTTGTAGCCTTGCGTGCATGATGTCTTCTTAAATCCAATGTTTTTAATGTAACATGGGTGAAGCATAGTTTATAAATATCTAGCTCATGTTTCAATTTACAAGGGTTCAACATTTGAAATAATTATGAAAACCAAGAAAAAATTGAAGAGTAATTTAATGGTTAGAAATGACAACTTGCAATGTTTTCACACAATGGTATTTTGTATATTTCAACTCCAACTGAGGTGGACCATATCAAGATGAACTTGTTTTTGACACCTTGGATGTTGATTTAGTTATAGTTTGTGTTTGCTCTGGTTTTTAGCAATCAAGTTTTATTGAAAAAGGTTTATAAGTTTATCCAAATGGTAAGTGTACGAGTCTCGCAAATGTTCCACAATTTAATTGTCTTGCTACATTACATTAGTTCAATATACTTATATGATATCTAGATGACAAATATATGTTTAATTTGACAAAGCGTTGTGCCAAGTATTGGCTATAGGTGGTTGTTTATTGATATTTGTTTTGCAAGGTGCGGTAAAAAGGAATTTTTTTTAATGGCTGATTTAACAAATTATTAGTATATAATGAAACAAGAGGGTGCAAGCAAGGTAAAGTAAATGACTCATTGTTCCTTGTCAAAAAAAAAAAAACATGTAGCCATGAATTTTTAAAAATATTGTATTGAATTTTTATTTTTTTTGTACAATAATTAACATGATGATAATCTTTCACTTTATATTTAAAATGTTGAAAAACCCCATCTTGAAAGTAGAATCAAGTAGAATTTCAAAAATTATTTATACTTTCACAAAATGTCCAATCTTACAAAATGGGCTACATGTAGATTAAATATTGATTTAAAAAAAAATTCAACTTCATGGAGTCCTAAAAATTACTTATGTATTATTAAATTGTGGATGTTATAATGATAATATATCAAATTTCTAATATGAAGTAGGTTTGAACACCATTTTGACCTAGTTAGATTCAAATGTACTTTCAACCTACTTTTATGATACCAAAGTTGTTCAAACTTTGTATCCAACTTCTCATAAACTAAATGCAAGGCCCTATGGTTTTATATTCCTACTTCAAAATATAGAATCTATTTTCTTGTGTCCATATAAAAAACTATTCCATTTTTTAATTGGATTTTGGGTAGACTTTTTTTTGGTCTACTTTACCTTACCAACACCCATGAGATAGTTTTTTCCCTACACCTAGTTGGTCCCCTAGGTATGCCCAATAGTGTCCACACTTGCATATCCCATATTGCACCATTTATATGGTCCTACATGCAATTGCATGTACATGTGGGATTAAAAGTTACCCCATGTTTAGTTATCCACATGCAACTTGAATTTTCCATTCCATATGGATCATGTTTCAAATCATAAATTTGGTGACCAAGTACACTTAGAGTGGTTTGGAAGCGGTTGTTTGACCATATGCAACAACTTGGTTTCCTTTTAATTTGCAAACATTCGTTTCAAGAGATTGAATGTTAAAACCCACCGGAAATACATATATGTCACAAGTTCAATATATTAACATTGGGGTGATTTTATTGGACAAATCCCCTAGTTCATAGCTAGGTACCTATTACAACCATGCTTGAAATTCTAACATGTTATATTTGTATGTATGTTGTTTGCAGGTGGTGATTGTTAGTGTTTGAAAATGACAAGCTTTTAGCAAACAAGATTTGACTTTGATTATTGAAATTCACCATAAGTATATATATCACAAGTTCAATATTAATAATGCAAGGTTTATTTACTTAATCCCAAGGTTCATCATAACTATGTACCTATTGCAACCTTTACATCCAAGGGTTGCAAACATTTAAAAAATAGTAGGAAAAGAGTTTGAATGCCAATGAACTCCCCATGAGTTTAATATATAGGTCACAAATCCACCATTAATGTTGGGTTGATTAAAATAATCCCATAGTTCATTGTTCTAGGTATTTTTTGGAGCCATTCTTTGAATTTCTCACATGAATAATGTATGTATGTTGCGTGCAAGTGGTGTTTGGTGGCTTTTGGGGGTTGCAAACTTTAGCAAAAAGAAGAGTTTGAATGTTACTTACACATTGCACAAGTATATATATGTCACATGTTAAATACATGTTAATGTTGACCCTTGATTTACTTAATCCCCTAATTCAATCTAGCATGGTATATCTAGGACACTTCAACTTGGGGTGCACTTTTACCCCACCTAGATTCCATGGTGTTTTTACATTAGTTACACTCTAGAGTCATCATGCATAGATCCACCTACAATCTACCCATTATTCACCAACAAATAAAAGGAAAAAAATGTCCATGTTAAAACTCATCATAATTACAACATGTGTCGCAAGTTTAATATTAATGATGTTTATTTGATTTACTTAATCCCATAGTTCATATCTAGGGGCTTATTAGAGCCATGGATGAAATTTTCATAGGTTGTATGTATATATGTTGCGTGCAATGGTGTTTGCTAGAAGTTGGAGCTAAATTAACAAAGAGGAGAAGAGTTTGAATGTAATTAAAATTCACCACAAGTTCATATTTCACACATTTAATAACATCAATCAATTGGATTATATTATTTAGTCTTGTAGTTCAATATGGCTAGGTATCGATGACATATACTGACCATATTGTTGGAAATTTTGAGATGTATGTATGTATGTTGCATACATGGCATTTGTTGATATTTGGAGGTAAATTAGCAAAGAGGAGAAGAATTTGAATGCTAAAATGAACCACATGATTAAGTGTAAGCAATGTTTACTTTACATGATTAAAATCATATTTAATTCAAAGTCTCATGAATGTTAAACATTTGTTGAATGTTTATGCTTCAATGTTTCTAGTATGTTAATGCAACATATGGATAAATTTGAAAGTGATATAGTAAGTATAGGATACCCAAAATTAAAAAAAAAATTGTAACCAATGTTTAATTTAATTATTGAACATTATTTTAGCATTATTTAAGTATTCTTCTAAGAATCTTTGGCCAATTTTGCCCTAGCACATCAACTTATTAGTACAAATTCAAGATTCCTTGTTAGTATTTTCATGGAGCGCTTTTAACTTTTGAAACTTGGGCATGTTCTTTAACTTCATGTATTAGGAAAATAGGGGTGTATAGGGGCTCCTAGATGACATTATGACAAATTCTTTGAATTCAAATTGAACTAATGAAGATGTGAAAATGCACAACTTACTTGAAAAAATAAAAATTAGTGCATTTGGAATCAAATCGGGTTGGGAACGTACTTTGGATTCATACTAAATTAACATGTTATGGGCAACATGACCTTCCTCCCTATCATATACTTTAAAGTTTTTCTTGGGTTGGTCTTTATTGAAGTGTCATATTTTTTAGAGTTACAAAATTGACTCCAAAAATTAGGACATGTAGAATCCCTAATCTTTGAAACATCATAATTCCTTCAAAATATGTTTGTATTGAACATGGAACCTCTCATTCTTGTAGTTTTTATTGAAGTATTTCCAATGTGTTAAAAATCATTCAATTTGAAAATGATTTAATATTAGAAATTGCCTTTTGAACATTATGAACTTTTGTGAAATCCCAATTCCAAAAGTGGGAGTTCATTGTAGGAATCCTAGGAAGTCCTTTCTTTGACCAAGGTTATGAGGGTTTTAAAATTAATTCCATGTCTTCAAGAAAGGGATTTTTTTCACAATGTTGATATAGTTAGTTAATTAGTATGTCTAAATGACATTCAAATAATGACTTTTTTTTGTCCATATAACAACTAGTGCTAGCATGTTTTTTTGGAACAAACAAGTTCTCCAATTAATTCTAGGTTCGATTTTAGGGTACCTAGACCAAAGGTTCACAATTTTGCCAAAATTGGAATGGGATTTAAATTGTGTAACTCTTTTTTTTGCTAAAAATTGGAATTAACGTTTAGATGAGGCTCTTGTGCCATTTCTAACAAGTATATGTTTTTTAATTAAAGAAGTACAACCTTTTTGAAAGGGCAAAAGCTAATTCATACTTGATGCACCATTAAGTCAGTCAAGTGGTATTGGGATAAAAAACCTTATTAATTCTTAATTTTGCAATGGAATGCAAATGTAAGGCATGCCTTTAACTCCTACAAAGAAAGAGGGTTTGAAAGTTTTAGGATGGAGATTTGTATGAGTCATGAAGTTAAATTCAAAGTGAAATCAATTTACACCAACCAAGAAAATGGTGGTTAGTGCAAATTTGAAAAAAAATGGTGCATGAATGAAGTCATGGGAGACATTTTCACATGATCACTCAAATTTTTTTTAACAATTTAAAGAGGTCCTAATTGAGACAAGATCTTTCCACTGAACCAAACTTTGTTTCAAATATTTGAAACATTGTAGGACTCCAACTCCCAAGTTGAAATTCATATAGGAGTGTTGAGATTCATTTTCCCACAATTTTGCAAGTATGTTTGAATTTCTATACATTCTCCTAACATATTCCCTTTGTCATGCCTTAATTTCAATCATGAGCCTAAAGCTAGGGTTGTAACAATGTGTGTTTATGGTTTGTGATAAAAATAGATGTAAAAGCCTTGATGTGGATAACACATGTCATTCCCAAAGTGAAAGTTCATTTTGAGAGTCCTAAGAATGCTTCCCTTCGATTCCCATACACTTCCATTTCATGTGAAAATGTGTTTGCACTATGTCCCATTTATTTCAAGTTTTAGCTTTGTGTTTGGTTGGCTCCCAACTTGAAAGCGTCTAACTTCCTTTCAACCCAAGATGAACACTTACCAACTTATCATTAGTAGTTGGTCATGCACTTAAGTGAGGGTTGTGACAAATGGATGTTTTGCCCAAGGAAATGTAGCCAAGCTACCCATGGAATGGATGACACCATCCTTGGGGAATTTGGTTCAACTTATTCTTGTCCCTTCAATAACTCGGCTAAGGAAGTGGGCCCAAGCTGCACAAGAAAAGGATTGTAACAACCATCTTCTTCGCAAGATCAAGATGACTTTCCTAGATCATTTTGATTTGAGGAAGTTGTCTAGGTAAGTAGGGTTGAAGGCCTAGATTGCTATCAAAATATATATTTCAATCCAAAATCTTGGACTTATTCTTAACCATTGCATCACACTTCTATATTTAAAAAATGTGAGATATCATTGAGAGTTTAAAATTTTATCATTAATTAGGTATTGTCAAAAAAAATTGAAGAAATATTTTCTGCAAGAACCCTGAAAATGGTGCTGCAATTAATTTGTTGCTCATGTTTGATGCTTTGACCCCCTTTCCCCCAAACATGTGACCAATCTTTATAAAATCACTTGACTAGTTGCATTTGTAAGGCTTCTTCAGGATCTCAGCTTGTCTGGCCTTCTTCTCAAGATGGACAAGATTGAAGCTGAAAACACAAAAGCTCTCCCCAATGCCACATTTGGTATCTTAGCTCCCTCAGTACTTACTTCCCTTTGGCTCTTCCTTTAATATCTTGACAAGCTGCTTCTTTGTATCTTGTCAATGCACAGCCACCACTCAAGATCCTCACTATTTTGTGGCAGCCCAGGGCTCCCTGTCATTGTTGTTGCATGGGGCCAAGTCCCGTGAAAAAAAAACCTGGCATGTTTCTGTTGTTCTCACTCATGTTTCTTCACCAAACTCTAATTTCCAGAGCGGTTTCCATGATTGCGAGATGTTGCCAGTCCCCGTAAATTGAGTACTTGTTTTTGCTGAGTAAATTGGTGCAAGGTCCTATTCTTTCAAATAGAGAAAAGGAAGGATGTACTTTTAACATGATCCACGACAAGACAAGCCACCCTCAAAGTTGGGAAGGTGGCAGGCAAACTGGTTTGGGAACCTTCAGAATTTCAGGCTTAAGATGACATGGTTGTTGGGAAGGTGGCAGGCAAAACTGGTGGAAACTTCAGAACTTCAAGCTTAAGGTGATATGGTTGAGAAGGTGGCAGGCAAACTGGTGGCAATTTCAGAATCTCAAGCTTCAGGTGACATGGTTGGGAAGGTGGCAGGCAAACTGGCTGAAACATCAGAATGTCACAAAATTCTGACTATGAATGAATGTCATGGGCGCTCGCAGCCATATTCTGAGTAGAAACAAAAGGAATGACGAACTCCGTGATGCTGTTGTCAAAACCATAGCTGCTCTGCCAAGAGTCACATGAGCTGTAAGAAGAAGAAATATGATGTGGGTCGTCACAGTTTCTGTTGGCCATCACAATGCAGTCTGTGCTGCTCAAATGGATCTTATGACTCACTACAGGACTCTCACATCGTGTACTCACAGTGCTTCTCTGAGACCCTGTGATGGCGGCCAGAGTAAACCAGCACCCACCAATGCACTATCCACTGGATGCCTATTGTGAGATCATCTCCAATGGTGCTCGATATGTGATCTTACACAGTAAAATTGGATGCAGAAAATCCAACGTATGCTTGTTTGGCTCAGGAAAATGGTTTTGGCTCAGCATAATTGCCACTTAGTACACCTGCAGAAAAAAGTGTAATAAATATGATCTAACTGCTGCTCAGTGTTTCTGATTCGCCCATCGTAATGATTGGTCCAGGTGGTTTGCTATTAGTCATCCCCCACCTATTTGCTGTCTTACTTTCAGTTTTATGGGTGGGGTTGCAAAAGGTACCTAACTAAACTTGGATGTGAAAAATATTTTCACAGGGTCACATATAGGCCTCGGCAAGGTAAGGTAGACAACCGGTTGTTACCTGGTAAAACGGTAAAAGTTAGTGGTAAAGGGTGAAGGGAAGGCAACAGGTAAGGTAGTGGGTAGAGTAAAGGAAAAGCCGAACGGATTACCCGATTACCCGGTAATTACAGGTAACTGGGTAAATTATTTATTATGGCCCCAGTGCCTCAATGGAGTCCGTCGTCAGTCCGCACGGAGTCCACCATCAGGCTTGAGTCCGCCACAGAGTCCACCTCACCACGATCTTCCGCTGCGGTGCTGAGGGAGCTACAAGTCGATCTTTGAGTAAAATGTCCCACGGAATACAATTCGAACATTTTACTGGGTAATTACCCGGTTGAAGGGGTAGGGAAAGGTAAAGGTAAAGGTAGGCGTGGGCGAATCGGGTAAGGGTAATGGTAAGGGTAGGAGACAATGTATTACCCGTTAACCTTTTACCCTACCTTGCCGAGGCTTAGTCACATACTGAGCACCACTGGAGATGCTCTCACTCAGTTGTGGATGAGACTCAATTGGGATAATATTTGGTTTCACCTTGGAAACTCACTCTGCACAAAGTAGGTCCTTCATAGAGGTAGATAGGTAGGAAAATAGGTGGCTACTAGGTAAGTAGATGGTTCCTATTTCATACATAAGTAAGGACTGTTTTTACTACTTAGCCTATTAACAAACTTGCGTCCGGGTTGTTGGTAGGTATGTAATGAAACAGAAAGTAACTGAGGTATCCACCATGGTTAGCTAGGGAAATGAAACCCAACAAAAAAACTGTTTCTGACCACTTACCATCCATACATAATACTTCATGGTACACTGGTGCGTGCAGGTTCACTCTGGCGCTGTGTTGCGTGTAACTTACATCCTGGATAGCGCTTGGTGGCAGCTCTACTCTGTGGCGGCTCTCCTCAAGCCTCCACACACATCTCCATCTTCATCAAACCTCCACAAATTTCAAAATCCCACTCCGCAAAATATCCCATGATGTGCAAGCCCTGCCCCATATACACGACAAATAAAAAAGAAAGGAAAAGGACGTTGAAACAAGTGCAGGCGCACATGGTGAGCTCCCAGTGTGATATGGGGCGGGGAACCAAGCGGCCTCTGTATCATTACCCCGGGACAGTTTCCACTGTCTTCAACCAGATGATCTGATAGAAGTCTACACTAAACAAAAGTGGAAGAAGCTATACAGAAGGCTGTCTATGTATGTTGAAAGCAGAAATCCTGACCCAACTTTATTGAATGGAAAGGGCCCCAGAGGATCCTAATGTGTCCATTGTCAAGTAAAATTTTGCAGAGTATATAAGTACTAGAAATCTTGGGGATCAACTCACAGTTATTCCAAGCAAAAGCTTGGAATTTTGAAAAACCCACACACTAAAATCTTGAACTCTAGTGATGGGGTTTTTTCCCTCTAAACTATGGTGTCCACATATCTCATTCCAACACATTTCTCCTAGAACAACACAACGCATTACTAGGGGTAAAAGTTAGAAATAATAATAATAATATGGTTTAGGAGTAGAAGGATGAGTAAGTATGGGAATAAATAATTCAACTTATGAGTTTCATTTTGACTAGGGACGTAGGTTTGGACTCATGAATAGTTTAATTAATTATTCTGAATTAGACATAGTTGAAAATGAATTATGTGAACTTGACAAAATTTTAAAGAAGAAGATTTCAAACAATTTAATGGCTTGTTCATAAGAAGTATGATAATTTTAAAAAATTAATATGTGACACAATATCATTGGTTTGTAGTTGATGAACAAAAATGTTTTAAAAATGTGGACAAACAGTGTCAATAATTTGTCGATTCATTTTTTCAAGCTGTGGGTGGAGCTTCAAGCTCATATTGTTCTTTTTATTTGTTTTTGAAACATAATACCAAACCCAATCTGACAAGCTATTGGTAGCCTTCAAGTCAAGCTCATTGGTAGAGGTTGTTGGAGTTTCACTTACACACCATCAGGTTTAAACTCAAGACTTTCTTGAGGTTCGGAGGTCTCAAAATAGTTTATGCCAATGAAACATGAGTCTTATGATTCCTTCTAATAATTCCATATTTTTAATTAGTTTGTGTTAAACCTTGGGACAAGGTTTTAGTGTAACAAATTTATGCCACAATAAACTTATGTGTCCCTTTGATTATGAATATATTTACAAGTGCAAACATACATGGTTTTGGTGAATGAACTTTATGAAACAAAGTTTTTAGGCATGTTTGGTGAGTTCTCCATGGAGTATAGCACACATAAAGATTGAATTTTAAATTTGTGGGTGATTCTAATGCAAAATCACATAAGTTTTATCTCTTTGATTGTTTAAGTGTTTTGTTTGGTTTATGGGTGTTGTGTGGGGCATTTAGTTTTGTAACCCACCTATGTGACAAGGGAGATTTAATTCAAAATTAACCTTTATAAACTTAGTTCCTTTCAAGGTTACATACTTTTGATGACACTAACTTTAAACATGATGAACATTTTGTAAAAAATCCTAGAAAAGGAAATTCACAAGAATCATAATATTTAACATTGGTGTTTGGGTCATATTTTATTTTGCACCTTGGAAATTTTGTATCTATTTTTTAAAACCTTGTGGGGGATATTTAGGGAATTCTACAACAATTAGCTCCAACAATTCCAACAAAATGTTGTCTACACCAAATTTTGGATGAAACCAATGTCAAAGGATGTGAAAATGGCTTCAACAATTTTAAATTCACAAAGGATATTGTGGTTGTAAAAAGACCTTGGAAAAGAAAATGACTATTTTGGTTAGTTAGTTACAATGATTGTTATTATTGGTTAGTTGTAGTGATTGGCCCATGTGTGACATTTGCACACACTTTCAATATATATTATCCCATATTTACTGTTTATTGATTGGGGAGAAACAAACATTTAACACAAAACTTAAATGCAATAATTAATGATATTGCCCAAATACAATGTATCCTTGGAGCTCCTCTCCGGAAGAAAACATAGGTGGACATGTGAACATGCTAATTATTTAAATAATGTGCAAATATAACTTTGTTGATTCCAAACTTTACCAAAGAATATAAAATGGAAGAGATATGGTGTGGAGTAAGGAAATGAGAGGAAAATAAAATAATTTGAGTTAACATTAACTTAGGTAGGAATGGAAAGAAAAATGCTAATTACCATTTAAGTTAATGTTACTTGACATAGATTATTTTTTGTTTTATGATGTTATCTAGACGTCAAGCTATTTGACACCATAGGCTTTAACATTAGGTGTGATTATATTTTAAACATTGGGAAAGAGCCAAGAGAAATGTAGGCATGATGTCAAAGTATGTGTCGTGCCTTTTATAACGTGTTGTGAATAATCATGACCTAATGGTAGTATTTTTAGAGCATCTCCACCCTAGAACATTAAAGATCCCTTTTTATCAAATCTTGTAGTAGAATAGGACAAATCCTATGATTCTTCAATAAAAATGGCTGAAATGCCATAGTGGTTTTAACACTTCTAAACATATTTTCTTGTTATGAATATGATTAGTGACAATTATTGGTCCACATGTAAAGGTGTAAATAGTATTTCATTATTTGAAATGATTATTTTTATGTTTGTGGGTGAGGACATTGAACATAAATATCAACTAACTTTAATGGCAGTTGTAATTTACCATTATAGGGTGGAAATGTTTTTAGGATAATAATAGTCTGCCACCTCCTATCTATCATTACCTTTGTCAATGCTCACTTGATTTTTAGGCCCCATTAAACCATTGGAATTGTACAATTCAAATCAATTTTAAAGTTTAAAAAACTTTCATAATTTATTTCTTAGTTTGTCTCAATCCACTTCAAATTTATATTGACATTGGGTGAATGGATGGGGACTTTTAAAAAATTAACATTCACTTCCTAAAATAAAAACATGTTTTGCCATGCTTCTTCCTTCCCCCCCCCCCCCCCCCCCCCCCAAAAAAAAAAAAACACCCACCCACAATTCCTTCTTCTTCCTTTTCTTTAATATATTTTTTTTTTTTTTTATATTTTTTTTATTT
>Ga0116229_10009171_pt1 | contig 15184 bp, 19 predicted proteins | sample S1TSphgellanicum_3_FD_87313 | JGI IMG/M metagenome (GOLD analysis project Ga0116229, IMG submission 87313) | Host-associated microbial communities from peat moss isolated from Minnesota, USA - S1T2_Fc - Sphagnum magellanicum MG | ecosystem: Host-associated > Plants > Peat moss > Unclassified... | reverse complement strand
GGCGGGTGCGTTGGGGGCGGTGATCGGGGTGGTCTGGAATTATGCGATGTCGGCGACGCTTGTGTGGGGGCGGCAGGCGAGGGGCGGGCGGCGGCTTTCGGTGACGGGTGACATGTAGAGCATTATCAGCCTGACTGGAATCGCGACGTCCGTGCAAGGTGGCCAAAGGCTGATAAAAATGCTCGCCAAAACAAAGAGTAGAGCGGCCTGACGGAGACTGGGCCGTTTCTCGTTAAGCTGAAGCCGTTCTAGGTCGTTGTGAGCATCGGGCCGAGCGGCCGACCGCCAAAGATATGGACGTGGAAATGCGGCACTTCCTGGTGGGCATGGACGCCCATGTTGGCGAGAATGCGATAGCCAGGGTCTTCCAGGCCCAGGGTTTGCGCGACTTTGGCGACAGCACGGAAGAAACCCGCAACGGCTTCAGGCGGGGCAGTGCCGGCGAAGTCGGCGAGCGATACATAGGGCGTTTTTGGGATAACCAGGACGTGGGTGGGGGCTTGCGGATTGATGTCGTGGAAAGCGAGCGCGTGGTTGTCTTCATAGACTTTGCGGCAGGGGATTTCGCCGCGCAGGATGCGCGCAAAAATATTGCCGTCATCGTAAGGGCCTAGACCGGAAACGGGCATGATATTCCTCTCTCCTACGGTATCTTTCGCGTGATGGGGCCTGGAAGCATGGCGCGGCGGGCAGCTTTTTCGGCGATGCCGGAGACGCCTTCCCGACGCTCAAGCTCGGCCCAGACCTCGGAGGGCTGGACGCCGGCGGATACCCAGAGGACGAGAAGGTGATAGAGAACGTCGGCACTTTCGGCCACCAGCGCGGGCTGGTTGCCGGCGACGGCTTCGATCAGGCATTCGACCGCTTCTTCGCCGAATTTCTGGGCGACTTTGGTGACGCCGCGCGACAGCAGCCTGGCGGAGTGGCTGAAGGCCGGGTCAGCGTGCCTCCGCTCCAGAACGACGGCCCAGAGGCGATCTAGCACGGAAGGCGAATGCGCCATTGCGATCGCCGGCGCGGGATTGACGACAATCGCCTTCTTGTTGGCGGAGGCCTTCTTCGCGGCAGGGGCCTTACCTGGCTTTGCGGTCTTCTTTGCGATGAGCTTGAGCGGCTTTACGGCCTTTTTCGCCACCAGGCAGGGTCTCCGTTAAAAACGACTCGGGCAGATTGCCCAGATTACGCTGATTTTCCCGTAAGGCGAACGGGCAGGCCTGATGCAGCGAGACCGGCCTTCACTTGCGGCACGGTGAAGGTGCCGAAATGGAAGACGCTGGCGGCGAGCAGGCCAGTGGCGCCGGCGCGGGCGCCCTCGATAAAATGATCCATTGAGCCAACGCCGCCGGAGGCGACGATCGGCAGGCGTGTCGCGGCACAGACCGCATGGAGGAGGGCGGTGTCGAAGCCGCTTCTCGTGCCGTCTCGGTCCATGCTGGTGAGGAGGATTTCACCAGCGCCAAGCGATTCGAGTTGCTGGCACCAGGTGACGGTATCGAGCCCGGTTGGGGTACGGCCGCCATTGATGAAGACTTCCCAGTGGCCGGGCGTTGTGGCGCGGGCATCGACGGCGGCGACGACGCATTGGCTGCCGAATTTTTCCGCCGCTTCGGCGATGAGCCGGGGCCGGGCGACTGCGGCAGAGTTGATGCCGCATTTGTCGGCGCCGGCGAGAAGCAGGCGGCGCATGTCCTCGGTCGAGCGAACGCCACCACCGACGGTGAAGGGCAGGAAGATTTTTTGGGCGGTGCGGCTGACGACATCGAGGATGGTGTCGCGCTGCTCGTGGCTGGCGGTGATATCGAGGAAGGTGAGCTCATCCGCGCCAGCGGCGTCGTAGAGTGCGGCTTGCTCGACAGGGTCGCCGGCATCACGCAGATCGACGAAGTTCACGCCTTTGACAACGCGGCCGTTTTTCACGTCCAGGCAGGGGATGATGCGGAGTTTCAGCACCTTATTCGCCTAAGGAGCGGCTGAGGGTGGGGGCGGCGAGGATGCGTGCGGTCTCCCCGGGCTTGTCGGCGAACATGTAATCGCGCGTGAGGGGGGCGGCGGCCTGGTGCCCGGTGAGCTGGAGCTGCCAGACCATGTGGTTCAGGTGGCGGAACGAGTATTCGCTGCCGGCGAGATACAGGTCGAACAGACGGGTGAATCTTGTGTCATAGAGGGCGGTGATCGCGTCGCGATTGGCATCGAAGCGGCGGCGCCAGTGGCGCAGGGTTTCGGCGTAATGGAGGCGGAGGATCTCGACGTCTGTAGCGACCAGTTTCGCGCGTTCGACGGCGCGGAATACTTCGGAGAGGGCGGGGGAATAGCCGCCGGGAAAGATGTGGCGGGTGATCCAGGGGTTGGTGACAGACGGACCGTCGCTGCGGCCGATGGCGTGGATCAGGGCGATGCCGTCTTCGGTGAGGAGATCGCGGATGGTGGCGAAGAATTCGCCATAGTGGGTGATGCCGACATGCTCGAACATGCCGACCGAGACAATGCGGTCATAGGTGCCGCACACGGTGCGATAGTCGAGCAGTTCGAAGGTGACGCGGTCTGACACGCCGGCGGCGGCGGCGCGGGCTCTGGCCTCTGCGAGCTGCTCGGTGGAGAGGGTGATGCCGGTGACGCGGGCGCCGAAATCCTGGGCGAGGGTGAGCGCCATGCCGCCCCAGCCGCAGCCGATGTCCAGCACATGGAGGCCAGGCCGGTCGAGCAGGAGTTTTTTGGCGATGTGGCGCTTTTTGTCTGCCTGTGCCTCCTCGAGGGTTTCGTCACCCCGGGCGAAATAGGCGCAGGAATATTGCAGATCGCGGTCGAGGAAGAGGGAATAGAGGCGCCCGTTGAGGTCGTAATGATGGGCGACATTGCGGCGCGCAATGGGAATGGGGTTGTACTGGGATAATATGCGCGTTGCCCGAGCGATGGTGCGGCGGAGGGTGAGACCGGGGTGGCCGCCACCTGCGGCAAGGTTGGCGAAGAGAAGGTTGAGGATGCTTTCCAGGCCGCAACCGAGTGGTTCGAGTTCGCCGCTGACATAGGCTTCGCCAAAGACGAGGGCGGGGTTGGTGAGAAGGCCGCGTACAGTGCGCCAGGTGCTTATCGATGCGCCGGCCGTGGGGTGGCCCCCTGGGCCATAAGCGGCGAGTCGGCCATCTGGCCATCGCACGGTGAGACTGCCGGTCCGGACGAAACGGCTGAGTATGGCATCAAGAAGAAAGCGCATCGGTCGCTCTGCCAGTTGATGCGGTCCTAACGCGGGAGTGGGGTAAAGGATACGGGTGTCTACGCGTTCGTCGGTGCGCTGGGTCAAGAGGTGGGATGCCAAGGTGCATCCCACCCTGCGATGTTGGACGATTAGGGTTAGGCGATGTCGGGCTGGTCTTGTTCGCCGAAGACCATAGGAGGTTCGAGGGCGTCCTCGGCATCATCGGCCGCTTGGCCGACGGCTTCGCCGCGGCTTTGACGCTCGGCTTCCTCGACGCTGCGGGCGACGTTGGCGGTGATCTCGATGCTGACTTCCGGGTGCAGAACGACCTGTACCTTGGTCAGGCCGAGTGTCTTGATCGGCTGGCTGAGGATGACCTGCTGACGGTTGACGGTGAGGCCTGAAGCCGTGGCGGCATCGGCAATGTCACGCACGGAGACCGAGCCGTACAGGCTGCCCGACTCGCCGGCCTGGCGGATGATGACAACGGTGAGGCCGCCGACCCGCTCCGCGAGGCGTTCGGCTTCCTCGCGGCGGCGGATGTTCTGGGCCTCGAGCTGGGCGCGCTGGCTTTCGAATTTTTCGAGATTCGCCTTGTTGGCGCGGATGGCGCGCTTCTGCGGCAGCAAGAAATTGCGCGCGTAGCCGGGCTTGACCTTCACGAGGTCACCCATCTGGCCGAGCTTTTCGACGCGCTGGAGGAGGATCAGTTCTACCTGTGCCATGATGCTGCCCCCTTACGAGACGATATAGGGGAGGAGGGCGAGGAAGCGCGCACGTTTGATGGCCTGCGCCAGCTCACGCTGCTTCTTGGCCGAGACCGCGGTAATGCGGCTAGGGACGATCTTGCCGCGCTCGCTGAGGAAGCGGCTGAGAAGACGAACGTCCTTGTAGTCGATCTTCGGGGCGTTCGGGCCAGAGAACGGGCAGGATTTGCGGCGGCGAAAGAACGGACGGCGGGCACCGACGGCGGCGCGGCGGGCCGCTACATTGACTTCAGATGTGTCGGACATGGGTGATTACTCCTCACCAGGCTCGTTGAGGTCGCGGGCGCGGAATTCCTCGCGGTCGTCATAGCCGCGCTTGCGGCCGCTTTCGAAGCGCCCGGCGGGTTTTGGGCCCCTAAAGCTGCGCTCACGGTCGTCGCTCTTGCGAGCCAGGATTGCGGATGGGTTTTCGTCGAGCTCATCGACGCGGATCGTCATGAAGCGAAGCACGTCTTCGTTCAGGCTGAGCTGACGCTCGACCTCGTTGACGCTGGCCGGCGGGGCGTTGAGGCCCAGCAGCATATAGTGGCCCTTGCGGTTCTTCTTGATCCGGTAGGAGAGCGAGCGGAGGCCCCAGTATTCGCGCTTCTGTACCGAGCCGCCTTCGCTCTCGAGCTGGGTGGCGACGGCGTCGGCGACGGCTTCGACCTGCTGCTGCGTGACATCATTGCGTGCAATGAGCACGCATTCATAAAGTGGCATATGTGGTCCCTATGGCTGGTGGCCCGGAAATGGGCATAGCCGGGGCGCAGCCAGCACCTCGGCAGGGAACGGCGCGTAAAGCACGGGCGGGGATGCGATGCAAGATGGCATGGCGCCTGGCAGATGAGCGAAGGCCCTAAGGGCCCGTTCGACGGTAACCGAATCGGGTTACGGGGTCGAACGGGCCCTTAGCCTTTGTTTGAAGCGGCATCTTTGTCGGCGTGCCGGCGCACTTATGTGCCGACGATGCCTAAGCCTTTGTTTGAAGCGGCATCTTTGTCGGCGTGCCGACGCACTTAAGTGCCCACGATGCCTTAGAGGTCTTTTCCCCTGATGGATGTTTGCGTGGCGCTGAGCTTCGCTCTGGCCGCAACCACATGACCGTAGAATGCAGCATCTTCGGCGATGATCTCGGCCAGGTGAGCTGACGCTGCTGCCCCAAGATTTTGCTGGGTGAGAATACGGGAGGCAGACGGTGTCGGCGGCCCTGCCTCGGTCTCCCAGGTGTATTTTAGCCAGCTGTCATAGAGAGCCAGGTCGCAAATCTCGACGTTCCATCGGCGGCAGGACTCGACGGCATTCGCCGCGGTGCCATCGCCGAGGGCGTGGCATATCGGGTTTCGGAGCGGTGGGGCCCTGAGGAGCCGATGGCCGATCTGCTGCCACGCCTTGTTATCATCCCGGCTTGGCAGGGGGGCGAAACGTCGGCGCCATGCCGCGGTCTCCGCGTCGTCGTTTGAAGGTTCCTGCTGGAGACGGTCCAGGATTGCATTCACTTGGCCAAGCACGATTGCGGCTGGTTCCCGGACGATGGTGAATAGGCGGTCGGTGGTGCGGAAAGGTGGCGGGTTCAGTGCCCACGCAAATGGCGAGCCGTCGGGCTCGGCCGGCGCAGGGGCGGTAACGAAGGGCATGAGGCTGGGGAGAGTCGCCATGATGGTCCGCGTCTCGGTGAAGCGGCCGAGATAGCGGCCGATGCGGGGGATCAGTTCGGCCCCGTCATTGCGGCGCCATTCCACAATGTCGTTGGTGAAGAGGGGATGACGTGCACTGGCCATGTGCAGAAAATGCGCGCCGGCGCAGCGCGGGATGCGGACGAAGAGCTGGCGTGGCCGTTCCGGATAGGCGTCGCAGATGCGGCGGAAGAGGGTGGCGCGAAACTCCTGGCCGAGCAGGAGGGTGCGCACATAGTGATTTGGCACGAAGGGCTCTGGGAGGCCTGCGAGCTCGTCTGCGGTCGGCCAGCGATGCAGGGCGACATAGGTGAGGAGTCTTGGGTCGGCATCGCGGAAATCCGCGGCGAGGGTGAAGCTCTTTATGGTGGCTTCCGGACCGAGGGCTACGAAGATCTCCAGCAGGTCGCGGGGCCGGCCGGGCAATGGCCGGCGGATAGGCATCAGCCGCTTTTCGTCTGGGCGGGTGGTGGCGCCGCCGATGAGGCTTTCGATCATCGAGGGCATGCGCTGGGCTCCTGGCATGATGGTTAAGCATTGGAGGGTGTCGATTGACAGGCCCGAAGGTGGGGGCGATACGCCGCGGCTGTTTCTGTATGGGCACTCGCATGTCTGTCACTGCTTTTCTTTTTCCCGGCCAGGGCAGCCAATCCGTCGGCATGGGACGCGACCTGGCGGCGGCGTTTGCCGGCGCGCGTGAGGTGTTTGATGAGGTGGACGAGACGCTGAAGCAGCGTTTGTCCAAGCTGATGTTTGAGGGGCCGGCGGAAGAGCTGACCCTGACCGAAAATACCCAGCCCGCGCTGATGGCGTTGTCGATGGCAGTGGTGCGGGTTCTGGAGCAAGAGGGCGGGGTGAGGATTGGCGAGGCAGCGGCGCTGGTGGCCGGGCATTCGCTGGGAGAATACAGCGCTCTGGCGGCGGCGGGTGCGCTGGACCTGGCCGCGGTGGCAAGCTTGTTGCGGCTGCGTGGTCAGGCCATGCAGGCGGCGGTTCCGGCGGGTATCGGCGCTATGGCAGCGTTGATTGGGGTGGAGATGAATGTGGCCGCTGAAATTTGCCGGGAAGCGGAGATTTGGCGGCGTGAGGGGCAGCCTGATCTGCGCCAGGTGGTGCAGGCGGCCAATGACAATGGCGGCGGGCAAGTGGTTATCTCCGGCCATCGTGAGGCGGTGGAGCGGGCGGTGGAGATTGCCAAAGGCCACGGGGTGAAGCGGGCGATGCTGTTGCCGGTCTCTGCGCCTTTTCACTGTGCGCTGATGGCGCCGGCGGCGGATGCGATGGCGCAGGCCTTGGAAGGTGCTGCGGTGCGCGCGCCTGTGGTGCCGGTGGTGGCAAACGTGACGGCGGCCAAGGTGAGCGATCCGCAGGAGATACGGCGGTTGCTGGTGGCGCAGGTGACTGGGACGGTGCGCTGGCGGGAAAGTATTGCTGCCTGCGTTGCTATGGGGGTGGATAGGTTTATCGAACTGGGAGCAGGGCGGGTGTTGACCGGTCTGGGGAAAAGGATTGCGCCCGATGCCCAGGGCCTTGCGGCTGGGACGCCGGCGGAGATCGAAACCTTGTTGAAGGCGTTTTGATGTTCCGGTTGGACGGAAAAACGGCGCTGGTGACCGGCGCCTCAGGCGGTATTGGCGCCGCGATTGCGCGTGGGCTGCATGCGCAAGGCGCAGTGGTTGTGCTTTCTGGCACACGGCAGGATGCGTTGGCGGCCTTGGCCGAGGCCTTGGGCGAACGGGCCTATGTCTGTGCCGCTGACTTGCGTGATCCGGCTTCGGCCGAGGCGCTGATCGCTGCTTCAGAGGCGGTTGCCGGGCCGGTTGCCATCTTGGTGAATAATGCCGGATTGACCCGCGACCGGCTGGCGTTGCGGATGAAGGACGAGGATTGGCAGGCGGTTCTAGATGTGGATCTGTCGGCACCGTTCCGGCTGGCGCGGGCGGCGCTGAAGGGGATGATCAAGCGGCGCGCAGGACGGATAATTCAGATATCGAGCATCGTTGGATCGACCGGCAATCCCGGGCAGGCCAATTACGCGGCGGCGAAGGCCGGGCTGATCGGGATGAGCAAATCGCTGGCGCAGGAGGTGGGTAGCCGCGGTATCACTGTAAACGTGGTGTCGCCGGGATTCGTCGAGACGGCGATGACCGAGGTGCTTGGCGATGACCAGCGGGCAAAGCTGGTTGGCGGCATCCCGCTGGGGCGGATGGGGCGGCCGGAGGATGTGGCTGCGGCGGTTGTGTATCTCTCCTCCGAGGAGGCAGGCTGGGTGACCGGGGCGACGCTGCATGTGAATGGCGGAATGGCCATGTTATAGTTGGGTTGGCATGGCATTTTAGCCCGCTTTGCGGGCCTCAATTAGACGTGCTAAGCGCGCACAAGTTTCGGCAGGCGTGGGTTTGCAGCTTATCTGCGGACAACGCCTACGCGGCCGGACAGGGGCTTTCTTTCGATATCAAACGGCAGGCAAGGGTAAGACAACGATGAGTGAAATCGCCGACAAGGTTAAGAAGATCGTGGTCGAGCACCTCGGTGTCGAGGAAAGCAAGGTGACTCCGGAAGCATCGTTTATCGATGATCTTGGGGCGGACAGCCTGGATACGGTCGAGCTGGTGATGGCTTTTGAGGAAGCGTTCGGTGTGGAAATTCCCGAGGACGCGGCCGAGAAGATCAGCACCGTAAAGGACGCGATCGACTATATCGAGAAGCAGAAAGCCGCCTGAGCGGGGCGACGGCGCAACGATGAGCGTGGCTGGGTGGAATTACGCCGATCGCCGTGTGGTGGTGACGGGCATGGGGATCGCTTGCCCGCTTGGCGTTGGCGTGGAGCATGTCTGGAAGCGGCTGATCGGTGGGCAATCAGGGATTGGATCGATTCAATCCTTTGATACCACCGATCTCGGGGCGAAGATCGCCGGCCAGGTGCCGGCCGGTACGCGTGCGGACGGTGGGCTGACGCTCAATGAGTGGGTGCCGGTGAAAGATCAGAAGAAGATGGATCGATTTATCCATCTGGCGCTGGTGGCCGCGACCGAGGCTGTTGAGGACTCGGGCTGGATGCCTTCGGACGAGGAAGGGCAGGAAGCTACCGGGGTGATGATCGGCTCTGGCATTGGTGGCCTGCAGTCGATTTTTGACGGCGCCAAGCTTGTTCTGGAGGGCAAGGTGAAGCGGCTTTCGCCGTTCTTTATCCCTTCGGCGCTGATAAATCTGGCTTCCGGCCATCTATCGATAAAATATGGGTTCAAGGGGCCCAACCATTCCGCGGTGACCGCCTGCGCGACCGGCGTTCATGCGATCGGTGATGCCATGCGGCTGATCAAGCTGGGGGACGCCGAGGTAATGGTGGCAGGCGGGGCGGAGGCTTCCGTGTGCGAGTTGGGCATTGGCGGGTTTTGCGCGAGCAGGGCGCTTTCCACCGGGTTCAACGACACGCCGGCGCGGGCTTCCCGCCCGTGGGATCGTGACCGCGACGGGTTCGTGATGGGCGAGGGCGCGGGTGTTGTTGTTCTTGAAGAGCTTTCGCACGCACGGGCACGCGGTGCCAAGATCTACGGCGAAGTGGTGGGCTACGGGCTTTCAGGCGATGCCTATCACATCACTGCGCCGGCGGTAGGGCACGCTGGGGCGTTCCGGGCGATGCAGGCTGCGTTCAGGAATGGCGGCCTGACGGTGAGCGATGTGCAATATGTGAACGCGCATGGCACTTCCACGCCGATGGGTGATGACCTGGAGTTGGAAGCGGTAGAACGGTTTTTTGGCGACTCCGCGGCGGGCTTGGCGATGTCCTCGACAAAATCGGCGACCGGGCATCTTCTGGGAGCGGCAGGCGCCGTTGAGTCTATTTTCTCGTTGTTGGCGATGCGGGACAGTGTGGTGCCACCGACCCTGAACCTGGATGAACCGAGCCGGGCTAGCGTGATTGACCGCGTGCCGCATACGGCCCAGGACCGCATTATCGATTGTGCATTGTCGAACAGTTTCGGGTTCGGCGGCACCAATGCGAGTATCATTTTTCGCAAGGTTTAAGCGCAATCGCGCTCTACCGGACACGCGACGTGACGTGAGAGGCCGCTGATCATGCGGCGCTGGCTTGTTTTGGGCACCATGCTTGCGGCTATCGGTGCTGCTTCCGCCTATGGCGCGCTTGCTGTTTTGGAAGCGCCCGGGCCGCTTTCTCAGTCAACCGACATTGTGGTGCCGCGCGGCGGCCTGGAGACCGTTGCAGGTGCGCTGAGGGGCGCCGGAGTCATCGGCAGCGCGCGGGCTTTTCGTTTTTTTGCGTTTGTAACAAGCTGGCAAGGCAGGCTGCGGGCCGCCGAGCTAACATTTCCGGCGCGTGCGAGCCTGGGGCAGGTGCTGCTTGTGCTGCGCAGTGGTCGGCCTGTGCAGCATAAGCTGACCATTCCGGAGGGGCTGACCTCGGCACAAATCAGCCTGATTTTCGCAAGGGCTGACGGGCTCGATGGTGAGATTGATGTGCCGCCTGAAGGGAGTGTGCGCCCAGAAACCTATTTGTACGAGCGAGGTGCGAGCGTTCGGAGCGTTCTCCAGCGCGCCCGCGCTGCCATGACGCGAAATGTGGAACAGGCGTGGTCGACGCGTGACGCGGATCTCGGTGTGCACTCGCCGAGGGAGTTGGTGATCCTGGCGAGTCTGGTGGAGAAGGAAACCCATCTGGGCGTTGAACGAGGCATTGTCGCACGGGTGTTCTATAACAGGCTGGCGCACGGGATGCGGCTTCAGTCCGATCCAACCACCGTTTACGGGGAGAGTGGCGGTGCTGGCGTGTTGCCGCTGGGTTTGAGCCGCGCGGCGCTGGAGCGGGATACGCCTTACAATACGTATGTCGTTACGGGCCTGCCTGCCGGGCCGATCTGTAATCCGGGTGCGGCCTCAATCGATGCCGCTGCGCACCCTTCTCGGACCAACGCACTTTATTTCGTCGCCGATGGAAGCGGAGGGCACCTCTTTGCCGACACGCTAGACGAGCATCTGCGGAATGTTCGGCGCTATCGGGCGCTTGGGCGGTAGATGAAGCAGGTTTGCGGGCAATAGAAAAAGGGGGGCAGCTTTTTGGCTGCCCCCCTTTCTAGCAAGTCGGGTTGGTAAAGGCCTAGACGATATGGCCAGTGAGGCTGGTTACCCCAACGAACTCAACCTTTGTGCCGTCGCCGAGGGTAACAGTCAGGCTACCATCGGTAACGGTGCTGGAGGACCCGAGCAGCGAGGTTTCGTCAGCTACAGACAGACCAGCGAAGTTGACCGAGTCGGCTGCGCTGAAGTCGTTAATGGTGATGGTTGCACCACCCGTAACCGTGTTGATCTCGAACAGAGCAGCACCAGAGCCTGCGGTAATGCTCTCGGAGCCAGCACCCGTAGAGAAGTAATCGCCGCCGGAACCACCGGTGATGCTGTCGCTTGTATCGGAGTCGCTACCGAAGAACGCGAAGCCACCAGCCGCGCCGGCGCCGTTCAGGGTCTCGTTGCCACCGCCAGCGATGAATTGAGCAAGGCTCGAGCCAGCCGCGTTGGAGAACGTGATATCGGATCCAGAAGTGCCGTACAGGGTGTCGGCACCGGTGCCACCGATGATCGAAACAGGCAGAGGCGTGCCGGTTGCGACGAATGTCAGGGACCCCGCACCGCCGTAGATCGTGCCAGTTGCGGAAGCAAACACCGTATCGGCAACACCCATCGCGTAGACGGTTGAGTTACCCTCGGCGAGAGCGGCGACGTCGCCTGGCGTAGTATCGTTCAGGTTGATCAGGGTATTGCCGGTGCCGCTGAATACAGTGGTAGGACCGAAGCCGGTGTTGATCGTGTCGTAACCCGAACCGGCACTAACCGTATCGCCGCCAACACCGCTAACGGTTGAGCCGTTATAGGTGTTGTTGCCGCCGGTGAAGACGATCTTGTTGTCGTCGCCGGTTGCGTCATAGGTAAGAAGAGCACCGCCAGTAATATCGTCACCGCCGCCGCTTGAACCAACGATCGTGGTGCCTGAGCCAACAGCGACATAGGTATACTGATCACCGGTGCTGAGCGTGTAGGTTGTTGAAGCCAGCGGGTTGATGATGTTGTAAGCGCCGGCAACAGTCGATTCAGTCCCACCCTCCGAGAGCATCGTTGGGGTTAGCCCGGCCACTGCATTCGCGAAGTCCGAGGCGTAGTTAGTTGCTGCTCCACCGCTTACGGTGAAGACGAGCATGCTACTGCCGCCTCCAGGGATACTGATTTGTGCCATTTGCCCTACCCTAACCTAAAAGTCTGTGCCCAAACTTGCTGCGCCGCACTAAATTCCGTGCGCCTAAGCGTTCCTATCAAACCACGGCCGCATGAACAACAAGGAAATGGCTCAAAGCCTATGTTTTTTTCGGGTCGGTGTGGTTTGAGTTGTATCTGTCACACACGCTCGCGTTCGGGTTGCCTTTTGCTTCCGTTTCGCTTCGGCTTGCCGCCGTAATGTCCGACAATGCGGGTTTGGCGCGATCCATCAGGTGAGAGGCTCAGCAATGCTGTCGTCAATGACCGGCTTTGGGCGATCCGAGGGGGTTGAGGCTGGCGGTTTCTGGGTATGGGCGCCGCGGCGCGTGAATGGCCGTGGGCTGGAGGTGCGTTGGCGGCTGCCTGCCGGCTTTGATGGCATGGAGCCGGGCTTGCGCGAGGCGCTTGCCGCGCAGCTTAGGGCCCGTTCGACCCAGCAACCCGATTCGGTTAATGTCGAACGGGCCCTTATGTGCCGACGATGCCTTAAGCGGGGAAGCGTTCAGGTTTCGCTGACAGTTCGATCCGTGGCGGCCGCGTTGCTGGTCTTGAACGAGTCGGCATTGAACCATGTGCTGCAGGTTGCCATGGATTTGGCGGCGCGGGTGCCGGGTGCGCCGGTGCCCAGGGTGGAGCGGCTGGTGATGGCGCGCCAGGGTGAGGGCTTGCGGCTTGGACAGGTTTTGCTTGATCTGGTTGGGCAGATGAGTGTTTTGGGGGCCGAGGCTGAGGCTGAGGCTGAGGCTGAGGTTGCGGTGGTGGCGTCGCGGTCGGACGTGCCCGAAGACCTGGATCGGCTCGGGAGCCACATTGAGGCGGTTTTGGCGTTATTTGAAGCGGGTGGGTCGGTGGGACGGCAGCTGGATTGTCTGGTGCAGGAACCGGTTCGAGAGACCAACACGATTTGCAGCAAGTCGGCGAGTCGGGCCCTAAGCCTTTGTTTGAGGCGGCATCTTTGTCGGCGTGCCGACGCATTTCTGTGCCGACGATGCCTTGGGTTGAAGGGCGTGGTCGAGCAGGTGCAGAACCTTGAGTGACGCGGCGCGACCGACGAGTGACGCCGCGCGGCAGGGCAATGCTGGCCGCCGCGGGGTGTGTTTTGTGGTGGCGGCGCCATCGGGGGCGGGAAAGAGTACGATTACCCGCGCGCTGCTGGAGAGTGAATCGGAGCTGTTTCTATCGGTGAGCGTGACGACGCGGGCGCCGAGGGGCGGCGAGGTTGAGGGCGTACATTACTATTATAAGAGCGAAGCCGAGTTCTTGCGGCTGGCGGCGGCGGGGGATCTGCTGGAGCACGCCTGGGTGTTTGGACGTGGCTACGGTACGCCTCGTGCGGCCGTTGAGGCGGCTCTGGCGGCGGGGCGGGATGTGGCGCTGGACATAGATTGGCAAGGGTGGCGGCAGGTGCGGGCGGCCTTGCCGGCCGATTCGGTGGGCGTTTTCATCTTGCCGCCCTCTCTCGAGGTGCTGGAGGCCCGCCTCCGCGGGAGGGCCAGCGACAATGCGGATGAGGTAGCACGGCGGATGCGGGCGGCTCGGCAGGAGATCTCGCATTGGGATGAATTCGACCATGTTCTGGTGAATGGTGACTTGGCGGTGTGCATCGAGTCGGTGCGGGCGGTTTTGCATGCTGCGCGGTGTACCGTGGCGCGGAATTTCAGTGCGGCTTCGCTGGCGGCGCGCATGCTTTCCTGACCTGTTGAGCCGATACGGGCTCTCCCCCGGGGTTGGTTCAGGATTTCTTGGCCAGTTTATGTGCGGTTCTGAGGAGAAAGGCGCGGTCTTCCGGATCGCAGGCCTGGTACAAGCGGAGCATGGCGAGTTCGTCGCCGGTGGCGGCATTATTGCCGTGGAGAAGGTTCTCGACCGAGGTGCCGAGGGCATCGGCGATGCGGCTGATGTTGCCGCGGAGTTGGCCGGCGCGATCGGTTTCCCATTGCGCGACGGCGCTGCGGCTGACGTCGCAGGCCGCGGCCAGGTCATCCTGGGTGAGGCCGCTGGCGCGACGAAGGGCGCGGATGCGGGCGCCGACTGTTGCGGGTCTGTCTTCCATGGACGCAGTATGAGTGAGAGCGGCTAACGAATCCAGTTATTAAACTTGACATAAAAAAGTTATTAAAGATAACGTTCGGTGTTATTTCGAATGGAGTGGGTTATGCGGTCACATGTGAAATGGACTCCCGGTCTGGATGAGCAGCTGAGGGAGCTGAGAGGTGGAGGGCTGACCTGGGATCGTATTGCCGCTGTCATGGAGTTGGGTCGGAATACCGTTTTGGAGCGGGGACGAAAGATTGGTGCGCGGCGTCTGCCGGTAGCCTTGCCACCGCCACCCGAGGCGAAGGATCGGCCGCCTAGATGCGCAGGACACCCGATTACCTGGACATTGCTGACGTCCGGGACAGTGCTTGAAGGTGAAGCCTATCCATACCCGGTTTTCTTATAATAGGAACAAAAGATGAACAATGCTCATTCGGCCTTGGCGCTGTCGCTGTCTGACGGTGCGAGGCGGGACATCGACTCGGCCTTTATCGTTTATCGCCTGGAGGAGGCAGGGGCGACCCTGCTGGCTTTGCCAGGCACCGGCTTTTCGACTCGGTTGCGCGTGAGCCATCTTGATGTGGTTCAGGAAGCGCAGGCCGCCTATGGCAGGCAGCCGGGCAAGATACGCCCGCCGGTTCCATCGGCATCCCGCATTACCAGGATGGATGAGGCTCTGGGATGGATCGCCTTGATTCCCCGGGAGCGGTACGTATTGCGCCGGATTGTCGGGGCCAGAAGTCTGGTGAGCCCGATCACGGAGCGCCACTTGTTCTCGTGGCGGCGTTTGGGGGGCGTTTTGGGTGCGGACCACAAGGCCGTGCAGCGCTGGCATGCCCAAGGTATTGGCATGCTGGTGGCGGCCGTGGGTGCCGTGCAGCGGGCCGATAGGGCGGGTTCAGTCGCTGGTTAAATGGAGGGTGACGGCGTAGCGGCACCTTGGCGTGGTGTAGGTGCCCGCGATGTCGTGGCCGGCGCGGGCGCCCTGAAAGCTGAGGCGGTAGGGCTGCTTGTTCGGGTCGGTGAGGGTGAGCGTGGCGGTGATTGCTTGATTGTCGATTGCGCCTTTGAGCAGAAGGATCCCGCTCTCTGGTGCAAAGATGACGGATTTGTCGCGCAGGGTCAGGAGGGCCTGGGATGGCGCGTCGCAGGTGCCGGCGATTGGGCGGATTGGCCCGGCGTAGTTGAACGTTCCGCCGGTGCATGCGGTGGTGGCGAGAGGGACGAGGACGACGAGGCATAAGGTGCGCATGAGGCTTGATAGC
>Ga0116229_10009170_pt1 | contig 15184 bp, 5 predicted proteins | sample S1TSphgellanicum_3_FD_87313 | JGI IMG/M metagenome (GOLD analysis project Ga0116229, IMG submission 87313) | Host-associated microbial communities from peat moss isolated from Minnesota, USA - S1T2_Fc - Sphagnum magellanicum MG | ecosystem: Host-associated > Plants > Peat moss > Unclassified... | reverse complement strand
CATTATGCACGTGAAGCAGTTCGAGCAAATCAAAATGATCAAGCGTCAATCTTTCGCTTGAATAACAGTGCAAGTTTGTCTCCATGTCCATTCCATTCAACATGTTCTTTCATTAAATTCCCCCTAAAATGCACCATAGATTTATTTTATTTATTATAGACTTGTAAAAAAAATGTTAATTAATTTAACGTTTCCCGAGCTCTAAATTTGAATCATAATCCAATAGTATATACTTATAACAATTATATGAAAAAATGTGCTTTCTTATTAATATTTTTTTTTAGTTCAAATTTAATATGTTATAATATACTAAAAAATAGACATTAAACCGTCATAAATGCTTATTAGGCTTACATGGCCTAGGCTAGTAACCTACCTATATAATTAGCATGTTTACTAAATAAGTTCAACCACCTTCAATACCTACATAGAGCATCTAAAATATTAACTTTAAAGCCTTACACTAATGAATAAACTACATAATAAGCCTATATTACATAGGTAGCCTATTAGGTAGTTAATTAGGTTACTTAACAAGTAGATGACTAACCTATTACTCATGTTTAAGCTAGGTTGATTAGTTTGGTCAATGTTGACATTTTAGTCAATCTAAAAACTTTGACAATGAGCTTTTGTTGAAGTTAGTAATTTGTCAAGGTTACAAAGTCTTGATTTTTTTTTTATCAACACTATTGTGTTTTTTAGATAGTCGAATCATGTTTCAACTTTTAAAGGTGAGGAAAACATTACATAACAACTTGGCCCTCACAAAGCTTCCAAATCCACATAAACTCTAACATGGCTTCTAAACTTATGAACATTTTCACCTAGCTATTAATATTTTGGAATTTTTAAATTTGCATTAAGAATAAAGTACATTAAAAATAATTGCAATATACATAACCATAGATTTATATAGATCAATTTTTATATTATTTTAAATAAATATGTATTGAAATGAATATAATTTCATAATATCATTATTTATATATAATGTGTTATAAATAACAATATGTTTGGACCAATATTTAAACCAATATTATACATCATAAAAAATAAAATTTCAATCAGACATAAGATTAATATATGGGAGAGATCATTTTTATTACTATGTGAAACAAAAACCAAAAAAAATAGAAAATTATGTGCTTTAATTTTTTTTAAACATAGTTTAAAATCCTATTAAATTAGAAACTTTATATTTTTTTTCTAAAATGAATTTCCAACTTTAAAAGGGAAAAAACATAAATATGAACATATTTGAAAAAAAATTAAACTTGAACTTTTAATTTTTTAATTTCGACAAACTTTGTATTACATTTAAGGTTGGGTTTTCACATAAGGTTTGCTTCTTACCTTTGTGTGATCTCTCCAACTTAATTTTTCCGATCTTTTTGAAGAAGATATAGAATGAAATTGGATTGTTTCACATATGTTTAAACCCTAAAAATTTCCCCCTAATTTAATGTAAAATATTTCTGATAATTAACAAATTATCACCAAATTTTGTCATATAATTAAATAATTAATAGACCAATATTTTGGATCATTTAAATGATCAATTATCAAGAATTAGATAATCATTTATTTATTTAAAATAATTAAGTAATCATTCGGTTTAACTTTATTTACTTGGATAATAAAAAATTGGATCTAAAAATCAGATTAATTAATTTGACATTTGATTGATTAACTAAATTACATTTTTTTTTTAATAAGTTATTGAAATCACTATTTAAAATAATTATTCCTCATTATAGATTGTTAGTCCAACTTTTCCATGAAAAATTCCTTCACCAAGATAAATTTGATCACAATTGTCGTTATATTATTTATTCCACAAACAATACAACCTCTTTTCAAATTCAATGAAACAAAATAAGAATCATGGAACTCCTAATCAACAACCCTAACCTCTATACACACCTTTGTTAACATATTATTTTGAAATGAACTAATTATTTTGTGACCCAAAATTCGAGTATTACATTTAAGGTAGGGTCTTCATTTAAAAAGGCTTCAACCCCACATGCGTAATTTTGAAGTGACCTTGAATGTAGGTATTACATATAGGGTTGGGTTATTTCAAAGTGACTTTGCATGTGGGTTTTGTGTTTAGGGTTAGGTCTTCACTTAAAGGTATCTAAATCATCTAGATGGGTTCTTTTGAAACATGGGTATTACATTTAGGGTTGATTTTTCATTTAAACTTGCAATACATGAACTTATATTTACTTCTACCAAGTGGAATTTTGGGGTTTCGTTGCAATGCATACACTGGTACTTACTTTTACTAACTAGAATTTTGGGGCTTCATTACAATACCTACACCCATACTTACATGTGTGTGTTGAATACACGATGTTCAAAAAAATTGGGCTATGGTTTCCTCCATACAAAATTGATTCTAAAACAAAATTCTTAATGCCAATAGCAACAATCTTGATTAGTAATTGAGACATTTATTCATGACATCGTTTAATATGTACATTTGTGTGATTAGGCATTGTTTCATGCGAATCTTTGAGCCATTTGACACTATTTCCCAATCCATCTTTTACATGGTGTAACACCAATTCTGGGTGTGAAATTACATTTGCCTTTGTGAGGCGTATGTTATGAATATTACATGCCAATACTCTCATGTGTGAGGTGGCATGTTCACAAAGTGTCACAATACTTTCTTTACATTCATTTGTGATCTCTTGCATTGTAGTGACTAATTGTGCAAGAGCCTTTTCCATTGGGGTTGATGAATTTATTATGTCACTAAACCCTACAATGGCACCCATAGGGAGATCATTTTTCTCCATGTTCATGAGCCCATCAAATTCCATGATCCCATCATCACCTTCAAGATGTTCATCTTCGTCATCATCATTGGACTCCATATCATCTGGAATATGTCGTGAGTCCACAAACATGTGACCCAACCCTCCACGATGTGATCCATACCATGTTCCACAATAATGAATGATATCCTCTTGAAAAATGTCTGTGCATGTGAGAATGACCACAATTTGGTGTTTACACATGTTCCCTCGCAACGCCCATTCACATGTGCAACAAAATATTTCAAGGAATGGGAATTTCACCGCATAAATAACATTAGGAAGGTGTTGGCTCCATACACCCCAAGTTCCATCACTCTCAAGGGTTGGTTGATACACATGGGTGAATGGAATAAGGGCTGCCTTTTCCACACTTCATGTAATAATGGCCTCCATAACCTTGTTTTTTATGAAACCCCATTTTTTCATTTCCAATGTGTGCATGTAATAGCGTGCAATGGTCGTTGTTAATCATCACACCAACCAGTCAATCCTACGCCCTTTAAGGCCTTTTGTGTCAAGAGCAAGCCAATGTTTCAACACACCATGATATGATTTAATGTTTGCTTAGGTGTCTTGGTTGGAATGGGGCATTCTTCGAACACCCACCATCCATAATTTTGCAAACATCAACATAATGCACAAGGATGAATAACATTATTACAAAACAATTTTGAATACTAAACCACGATATATATTATCAGTTACCAAATTAATGGTAATAAGTCCAGAAATAATTTGTCCACACATCACTAGGCCTATGTTTATGAAAGCTTTCTCTCACAACAACCTTCCCACGGTTTTTGAAGTCATTAATTGTTTCTCCATGATTGATGGACATGTACATCACATCATGAAGGTCTTGGAAGATTCCACCCCGCACTTTCACATTTTTGATTTTTTCAGTATCACATAAGCGCCATGCTTTGAAAACATGCCAACAACAAAGGTAGATGGGAACCTTGTCCATACCCCATACGACCCTAATAAGGACATGCAATAAAATCTCCATGAGTGGATGGGGTTAGTACAACATAAAATGCATTTGAAGTGATCAAAAATTTTATGAAAGATATCAAAAAACATATAAGGAAATAAATACAAAGTGGGTATTAGGTATAGAACTAACCATAATGCTTTCAATTCTTGAAGTGCATCATCAACAAGAAAACGTGATGGTTTCCAATGTGACATGTGTGATAACACCTTATCTTTTAATGGTTTCAACCATTTGATCAAATCTTGAATTGTTTGGCTACTTGTCATGATCCAGGCTAAAGGGACACCCGTGCGATGATCATCAAACCCCATCAAGGTGAATAGATGGAATTTCATGTCATTTGTGCCAAATGTGGCATCCATAGAAATGGCACCATTATGACCATATGATAGCATGAACTCACATTGAGTTGATGTTTGAATACCTATGGTGAATGGGACTTGAGTCCCGTTGATTTCATCAACATCTTAGAAAAAAAACACATTTTCCAGATGTTGGAAAGCTCAAGACCAAATTGAAATTGCAAGGTTGGTGTGTAAATGCCAACTCCCTTTCTTATGTTTCTAATCCAAATATGCAATGTTTTGAAGCCGAATGAAATCATCTCACGTCATGCTTTGATTCGCATTAACACGTTCCCACCAAATTACTTTATGCTTGTCATATATTTATTTAGTCGTGTAACCTAAGTTTAGTTGGGCCCATATGTGGTCCTTCAATGTTTATGACATGCATGGAGCATAAGAAATGGATTCCGTGTCATGCTCACCATGTGTGAATGACCCATTAGTTCGTGTATGGGCCCTATGATAAATTGTGATTTTAACCACATCAAATCGTGTGTATAGAAATTTGATTAAGAATGATGTTAGGCATCTTCGTTTAATAGATTGAGTGTGGGTTGAATTTTCTTGATAGTCTTCTAGTCCATATCCGCACTAATGCCTAGAAAAAAAAACTTTCAAAATGTAAATGATTACATCTTTGGTATGTGAATTAAAGAAATAAAAAAGGTTAATGCCATAAATGTTTAGCACGTATGCCCAAGGTGGTTTTTGATAGTTGTTTGCTTGACATTTGTTTGGCTTGGACAATTTTTGTAAACATTCCATTCCACATGGGTGCTTGTGTCCTTTCATTCACCTTCCAAAAATTCTAAAATGTGAGCATATGGAACATAAGCAAATTGAATGGTCATTTTATTTTGCCCTCCATGATGTATCTTGGACCTCCACACCAAGTCCTCATTTGAGAAAAGGGACTTCGTGGGGTTTTGGACATGAATGGAATGGGACTTTGGAACCCTTCCCATGATTGAAAGAAGTAGGACAAATTCTTGCAACAAGATAATATACGATTCTATAAACATTCATCATTGAACAAAAACCCATTTATGGTTATATACTTAATGAAACTTGATGCCTTTTCTATATCCAATAATTAAGAAATGAAAAAGGTTGAATTGTGAAAATATAAATCAAAAAATATATTACAAGAGACAAATGCATACTTTTAAAAATAAAAAATGTCAATGTTCCACCAAAGTTTGTAGTCTCAATTGAAAATGCAACCCTAAAAAATCACAACTCATACAAAAATGGGTTTAAAAATATTAAACTTTAACAATTATGAAACATATGGAAACAAAGGAGATTCATAATTATGGTTTAAATCTAAACAAGTGATAAGATCAAAAACCAATACAATGAGCAAAGTTTAGAGTATAAACCTTAGGCTCTGAAATATATGAACCAAACTCCTATACATTAAATCATAAAACATAACCTTAAAAATCCAAATGATATTTTTCCATAAGCCTTATTACAACCCTAACTATACAAACCCCAACAAAAAAAAATCCTAGTGATATATGCCTTAAACCCAAAAAATTATACAATGTATACAAATTATATAATGCAAAATAAACAAATTTAAAAGAACATAGGAAAAATTTTAGAAACCAAAATTTAAAAGTTTTAAACTATAAATATTTATCGACTGAAAGAAAATACTTTAATAACAATCAAATAAATACAAAACCAAAAAAGAAGATATGTCTTTTACCTTTGTCTGATTTTTCCAAACTAATTTTTTTCACTCTCTTTGAAGAAGATATAGAATGCAATTGTATTATTTCACATATGTGTAGACCCTAAAATTTTCCCCCCAAATTTAGCCTACTTTAAGTTAATTACTATACATTTGTGAAAATTTTATTAATTAATTTATGTGTCCCAACCCTAAACTCAAACCATAATTCAATAGTACATATTTATAATAATTACATGAAAAAATGTATTATAATGTCCATTCAATAATAAATTAGGTAAAAACAATTTAATAAAATATGCATTAACTAAACCAAAATGGTTGCAATTATGACATTGTTTTCATTATAAATTTTTTTTAATATTTACATATGGGGACCTATGTTCATCATCCATGAACTAGAGCGAACCTTAATAAATTGATATGTAGGGTTGAGGGAGGTGGGAGGGGGGAGGGGGGGTGGGGGTGAAAAAAAAAAGAATAAATAGTTAATTAGGTATTTGACTATGTAAAAAGCATAAATAGATAGGTAGTTAGATAGATAAGCAAGTTAGTAAGTAAGAAACAAGTTACCTTATCAAGATGACTAGGTTTGTAAGATACTTATGTCAATAAGGTGGTTGTGTATGTAAGGTCAGTATGTGATCCCCACAGTAAATATTGGATGAAAATATGCTGACTTGGCCCAGGAAAATGGTTTTGGCTCAGCATAATTGCACACCCTAGCACGCTTTAGGGTGGCTGGTGAATGGAAGAAAATACTCTAATAGATATGATCTGACTAGTCAGGGTTTTGCAATTGGCCCATCATAATGATTGGTCCAGGTGGTTTGCTATTAGTAGTCCCCCACCCATTTCCTGTCCCCGTTTCCGTTATATGAGTGGGGTTGCAAAAAAGTAATAACTAAACGTGGATGTGAAAAATATTTTTGCAGGGTCACATTCTGAGCACCGCTGGAGATGCTGTAAATGTAGTTGAGAAGGGGAATACCACAGTCATTCCCTGGCCACATAGGTGAGTTATCAATGTGACCTCTAGGGGAGCCTTCGTTTCCGTACTTCACTTTAGGTCATTTGGTCGGCAGCTTTGTGCAACGTTGATGTGAAATTCAGTGAGAAGTTTTGTTGCCCAATATTTTTAGCATTTTTTTTGAATACACAATAGCAACCCAATTGGCAAGCTTTTGATACCCCCGATATTTTCAGTATTTTGAAAACAGGATCTATATTAAATGATGGAGTGCCATTCCTTATTGTAGTTCCAAACCATTCAACATTTTGTTTGCCCCAAAAAAGATGAAAATCAATGTTTTTAAAAACTTATCTTGGATGGCCAACTTTGACCATTCAATATTCCATTATCCATCCAAATCTTTTTTGTCTTTTTTTTTTTTTTTCAAAACCTGAAGCATTCAACTTTTTATATACTGAAACTCCACTGAATTGGAATTTAGGCTTGTGCTTGTGCAGGCTGGTCCGTTTTTTAAATTGGGACTGTTTTGGTCAAATGTCAATTAAGGGTTGAGAATTTATAGGTGCAACGCAAAGATCTTTTGTTGGTGGGAATGGGTTGAAAACATTTTGTTCTTGCGAAGGATTCATGTATTTTTTCATTTCTAGAGGGCTTCAGGTTCACCTCATTAATGATAGTTTAAAATTAGATCAACTGCATTCAATTCCACCACCCTCAATCTCTTAAATGTGAACCACTAGGTTCATTGATTGGGGGTTCAATTTATGTTCATATTTGAGCAAAACCTCACTCAAATCCACAGGGCATTACTTGATCACTAGTCCATCTTTCAATTTTGAGTAAGTTCTACTTAAAAATATGATACAACTACAGCACTAGTCCATTTGAAAGATTCAAATTTTGAGTAAGTCCACAAAGAGACACCAAAAACAGAGGTCACTTGTGCCTTAGCCATGGTAGACCTTAATATGCACCTATTAGTTTGTGGTGCACACAATGGATAGTTGTTGAATTTTGACCAATTTTAGTTGAATACCTAGTAGGGTGGGGACAGTTTTTGACTGAGTGTGAGCTAAAGTACATCATTTACTTCTCCTTGGAGCATCGTTGAGCCCTAAATGCTTCATAATCCAAATATGGCTTTTTGGGGAGTTTGAAATGGTGTGTGTGATAGAAAGTTAGTATTTTCCAATTTTTGTTGATATGGTTGTGTGGCATCTTTTTAAATCTTTCAAATGGACTAACGATCAATTCACAATATGATACAACCACAATCTGTCAATATGATATCAACCACAATGTATCATCCACAATATATCATTCACAATGTGATACAATCACATGTAAATTTCAAATGGACTAGTGATTGTTCATTTTTGATAGATTTTTATTGTGAATGTGTGAGTTGCAATAGCCCTGAAGTCAATAGGTGTTGTCATTAATGTGGTTTGTCGTCCATTTTTTCCAACATAGAATATAGTGTTGACTTGTGGAATCATTTAACTCTAGAAAAGTTTTTTTTTGAAATATACCTTGAACCTGCAAGTAAATTTAAACCATACCTTTTAGACACTTTCCTCGATGTTGAGCTATTTAACTTTACACAATTTTTAAACATCATGCAATTAGGTTGTTTGTTTTGGAATCCTTGTAATTTTCTGAAGTGGAGTGCTGTTATGGTAGATGGAATTACTAAATATCCAATGATTCCACAAGATATTTTAATTGCCTTTGGATCTTTGAATATATTTCTGCAAAAAAACTAACTATGAGCATACAAACAAGTCCTAGGAAATGTTCAAATTGTCATATACTTCAACATAGTATTAAGTTATGTGCAAAATGTTACATTTTTGTGAAGAATCCTGACAGAGATCATCCATAGGATTGCGTAGCACATAAGACAAGCACATGTTTTAAACTTTATACTAGGGTCAAAGAATAGTAATGATTCATGGTAACATGAGTCTTTGGGGACTCCTTTGACTCTACTAAAAAACCACTCTCTAAAAAAAAACCTATAAATGCAAAAGACAATAGACCTACTATGCATATTGTTGTTTTTCCTTTCATATTTGTCAAATGAGTACGTAAGTGCCTTCATGCTTGTAAGTTGCTCACAAAATTGGAAGCAAGAAAGAACTTCATACAAGATACAAACATGACCTAAGTTTTCGTTTGTATTGGCAGTTAGCTTACAAAGCATAATCTTCCTCTTAGAATTCAAGGCACCTTAAAAGATTTGTAATCTACCTCTAGTAGGATTGCATTATAATTTTTTTGTTAGTTCTCTTTGTTGGGGAAGGACAGGTCGCACATGGGATCTGTTGCCCCAAGAAGGGTAGGTCATATGGTTTTATGTCTCTTAGCCATGGTCTTTACTAGGTGTAAAGACCTGTGTTGACTGGTTTTAGAAACATTATTGTGATACCCGGTGGGTATCATATGAGAAAAATCAGAAAGGATGTGAGGCGTTTTGAAAACCGGAATGCTCACAAGCTCCACAAGGATAAATTAAATTGCATAAGGTGCCCTTCAATTACACTAAGAAAATGGGCACAAGTTTTTCTGTTGTTTATCAGGAATACAGCCATAGTTTTCCACGACCTCAAACAATGTAAGGACAACTAGAAAGCCTTTTTTGTTTGGGGGCACTTCAGCAAACATTAATTCCCAGAGCAACTTGGTGTAAGAAGGCAAGTGTGGGATGGTTAGATGGAAGATCTAGTGAATTATACTGTAAAAGATCGTACTAATGTGAACAGTACGAATTCAAGGAACCTTGATCGCCAATCTAGAGAGGTGCTATGTGGTTGTTATACCGATAATGTATTGCCATTAAGGCTTTTTTCCTTGGGAATGGAGGGTGGATGCCTTACTTTCAGGGCATTTCATCTTGGGAACCAGGGGTGGATGACCTAAAGCGTAGGCTCCACCTCCGATTCCAAGGGCAAAAAGAGAATTATTCTGCTTCTCAGAAAATGTATTCTAGAGAGAATTATTTGAAGGAACCTTATTAAACCCCTAAAAATCAATGCAGTGAGGATAAATTTAACTTCTTTTTAGCCACCTGGAGGATGGTGATCAGCTCCAAACGGCATGCTGATCCAATACGTCCGTGTGAATCAGATTTGCAGTTCAATGAAAATAAGGCATGCATCCGTGTCCAAACTTCAGTCCATACGCAATGGGACTTGGAGTTTTAGGGTACACATATACTTAAGCTTCATCATTAAACTTGTGAGAGACAGGAACAGATTTCAAGAGTTGGCGTTGTCAAGTATGGTGTGTATTCCTCCTATTTTGTTGAAGTTTTAAGAGTTGTGTGCACATGGCATTATTTTAGGATTCAGGCTTAAGGTGTCAATGTTTTGAATGTGTTGTGCTTACTTTCAAATAATTGTAATTTATTAGAGGTTTTTAAAATTTCTGAGAAATCAGTCAATTGGCATATTTTTAGAGAATTAGGGATGATTTTGTCTAATTATTACATACTTTTTCTTTGATTTAATTTGGGCCTAACTTGGTAGGCAGGTACAGCAGATGAAAAATATACATATTTAATGAAAGATGTTGTACCATAACTTCCTATCATGCTGGGCAGCTCACAGAAATATTATAAAGTGCAATCAAAGATAAGAAATTGTCATCACAAGGGTGTGACATACTCAATGACATGACAAGTACAACCATGTATGTCAAATTTTGAAGCCATTGCTCTCACCTCAAAATATGAGGCACTAAAATATCAATTTGGTTCTCCCTAGTGTTTAAGAATTAATTTCATACACTTCAAATTTTTATTCTTGCTCAAATCATTTTATTTTTATTAGCAATGTTTTGCTTTGCTGAGAGCGAAATTTATATTTTAAAAAAAATTTAAGTGATTTTGGAGGGTTCCTCACTCAAAGTGAAAAAATAAAATATAAAAATTGTCAGATTCATATATGAAGGGTTCAATTATAGCCAAACATATATAGAAAAATGAAGGAAGATTAATACTCTATTTTTGGGCTTTAGCCAGATTTGGCTAAATCTTCCTACAGATGATCAACACTTTTTCAAAATATTGTAATGAATGATCACCACTTTTTCCACATCTTCCAATGGGTGATTACCACTTTAGCTACAAACAGAAATTCCTAAGAAAACCAATGGTTTAAACTTGAACCGAGAATTCAAACCTCATTACAAAACATCTTTTATGGCAATCACTTGCCTGTCTTCTTTTGTGTCAGATGTCATTTGAAGAGACTAAACAAATTCTCTATCAGATTAAAATTCTTGCATGAACCGTCACCGTCATAGGTCCTTGGGGACTTGCATGTCATGCCCATGGGGTAGTTATGATTTTCTTGTCTTTCCATGGATGAGTGTTCCTTATGATCCTTCTCGTCTCTATGGCGCCCAACCACCCTGATGATGAAGGTGAAGTAGTCCAAGATTGTGAAACTATCCTTCAGTTCAAAAGCCATCTTTTGTCTTGTGTAGGATAACACCCAATGTGAGGATATACCTGCACTAAGGGGCCTAATCTATGCATAGTGGAGCCTAGCCTCCCATTATGAGAATGTGCTCACTGGTGGCCTTAACTTAATGTAAAGCATAAGACCAATCATGAATTAAACAAGCTCAAAATAAGGTTAAGAGGCAATGGTGGATACATAGACCATGATTCATGAGTCCAGTTACAACCCCTCAAGGTGCAGACTCCAGAGACACCTTATGCCTATGGGTAGGGAGAGGGGTGGGGGCGAAAATACATTAAGGTATGGTGTGGTAGATTATGTCATTTTCTTAACCACATGATATGACATAATCTTCTGATTGCGATCGTACATTTCTAATAGTGACCAAAATCTGTGTTAAACATGAATATTCTTTAAAATTTGTTGAATCCAGCATCCCAGACCTTAATGTCATGTCATGGCATGCCCTTGCTCATTATATTGGGTATGGTCTATTCCTTACCCATTATGTTGGGTGCATGATCTAGCTCACCCTAACACGCTTGCATGACACCTTACCCTACATATTGGATAGGTTCTTGACCATCTCATAGTACAAAAACTATTATATAAGCCAAGGGTCTTAAACTCCACTAGTGTAAAGGTGCAACCAACTTGGTATTACTAAATATTGTACCCAACATTAACAATTTATTTTTTCAACAAAAGGGATTTGGAAGGCCCATTTTTTAATGTCTAAAAAATTCCACAATCAAATAATAAGAACAAAAAAGTGTGGCTTTATTTCACAATAGGAATACATTGATAACCTAGTAGTGGAGGCAAAATCAATAGTTCAGCATAATATTTTGAGTTCAATTTGCTGGGTTTTTTTTGTTTTTGTACTTGGGTTTTTTGGTGGTACCATTTCTGGACTTTTTTCCCCCACAACTTTCCCTTTTGGAAATTATTTAACACCAAACCATAGTATCTCATTTTCTTTTAAAAACACTTTCCCTTTTGAGAATCATTTACTGTCAAACCTGAGTACCTCATTTTCAACTTACCCTTTTGAGAATTATTTAACACCAAACCTTAGCACCTCATTTTGTTGTTTTTCAACTTAACCTTTCAAGAATTATTTAACACCAAACCATAGTATCTCCTTTTCTTCTTCTTTTTTACTTTTTAAAAAAATAATTATTTAGCACTAAATGTTATTATTTCATTTTCTTTTTTAAAAACTTATTCGTTTGAGAATTATTTAACACTGAACCTCATTTAGTACCTCATTTTGTTGTTTTTTAACTTAGCCTTTCAATAATTATTCAATATCAAACCATAGTATCTCATTTTCTTTATCTTTTTTTTACTTTTCTTTTTGAAAATTATTTAACACCAAACCTTAGTATCTCATTTTCTTTTTTAAAACTTATTCTTTTGAGAATTATTTAACAGCAAACCTCATTTAGTACCTCATTTTGTTGTTTTCCAACTTAGCCTTTTGAGAATTATTTAATACCAAACCATAGTATCTCATTTTCTTCTCTTTTTTTTTTACTTTTCTTCTTGAAAATGATTTAACACCAAATCTTAGTATCTCATTCTCTTTTTTCTTAACTTATTCTTTTGAGAATTATTTAATACCGAACCTCATTTAGTACCTCACTTTCCCTTTTTCTACTTACCCTTTGAGAATTATTCAACACAGAACCCCTGAGTGAGAGGGAGCTACTATACCCTCAAATAATTGTTGAGATAAAACGTACAGCAGACGTCCCTTCGTTCCTTCTTCGCTCACTTGTTCCGCACTTCACCACGTTCTCGGAAATTGGAACCAGTACCTCTTTCACCAGGACTTACCGATCGGAGGCATCGTTGCCCAAGCTTCCATGAGCTTTCGTCATTCCGCGTAGCTCTCATCCGCTTCCTATAAGTCATTGCAAACCTTAAGTGTTTCTTAATTTGCACTCTAGATCAGCTGCCGTGTTTCCAGTGCAACCTGCATCGTTCCTGCGCCTTCAGCTTTATGATAACCTCAGGGGCCGTATCCCTTGCTGATCTGAGTGGAACTTCATTCACAACCCGTCTCATGAGATCGACTGAATTAGGATGTAGGAAGAAACAGACGGGGATTCAATAGTTTTGAGGATCTAGGACCGCTCTGCTTTTTCAATCGCAGCAAGTGGCTACTAATAAGTTGTATAATACCCAGTACCGGAGCTAGTCCAAGAGCAGTTGTTGATCATCCAGCTTTGTCTTGTGGGTTGTTTACTTTTACCTTGTTAAGTAGTTTAGTTTCTTGAGAAAAGAGCAGCCGGAGTTTGAAAGCTTGTGGACGTGTTGATAACGCGCACAGTTTTACAGCTCCGGCCACGATGTCGCACCATCACCACGGTCACCATCACCATGGACATCATCATCACAACCATCATCATCATGACCAACAGTCACTAGAATATGGATACGGAGCTGCGCCCATGATGCCAGGAGCTGGTTTTGGTTACAACCAGTCGCAAATGATGGCTTCGCCCTACGCAGTTCAAGCACCGCCGTATAATAATAATGGCTACGGCTATGGAGCGGTTTCGCCGTACCAGAGCAGCGGGTCTGCCGCGATGTACCGAGAGGAGCAACGTATGCAGCAGTTGCATTACCTTCAGGCGGAGGAGCACAGACACAAACAGCATGAACACCGGGCGGCAGTGGGTGCTCTTGGTGCCGCTGCTTTTGCTCTGGTTAGTTTTACATAAAACTCTCTCTCTCTCTCTCTCTCTCTCTCTCTCTCTCCGTGTAATTTTTACATTCACAGCAGTCACTGAACTTAGATAACTATTTTGTTCCAGATCAGAGCTGGGCATGATCAGGTTGTGAGAAAATTTCTGGGTTGAATCTGTGCAGTATGAGAAACATGAGGAGAGAGTAGATCCAGCACACGCACACAGACACCATGTGGAAGCTCAGATTGCGGAGGCTGCAGCTTTAGGGTTAGGGGGTTATGCTCTCTACGAACATCATCAGGCTCACAATCTCCACAAAGCTGAAGCCGCTTTGGAACATCGTGGGCATCATGGTCACCATCACCATGGCCATCATCACCACCATGGCCACCACTGATGAAGAAGAAGAAGGTTAGTGAGCCTTCTCTGGCACAATGGGGGTACCCCACATGAACCCAGACCAAGGACTTTTGTAGTCCTAAAAGTAAAATACAAAACAGCTCTAGAGCTAGTTGTAGCTGGTGACACATGCAACTTTGATATATATATATATATACTAGTGGGTACCCGTGACCTTCGGACACTATGAAGTCCCCTAGTTTCTTTAAACCGTATTTATTTATTTTAAATCGAGAGCGTGCCTCTCCCGGGCAAAATGGTTCCGGTGGATGCATGGGTCCTCCAAAGGGGCCTCCTCTTCTTCTTCGGTCATTGGTTTAATGAGGGTTGTTGTGTTGAAGGGGGGAGATAGGTGAAGAGGTCCGTTCCGTGGGAAAGGTAACCAGGGAAACAAAAGGGATCCCAAGTTCTAATGTAAATAGGGAATTTTTTTTGTTTCCCTAGTGTAAAGTCAACTAATTTTTCTAGTATTTTCAAAAATTTCACCAAATTTGCAATATCACAAATTTATAATTTTTTTTTTAAAATTTTTTTTAAAAAAATTATAACAAAGAAAACCTAATCCCAATTCCCAACTTGGCAAATTTTAGTTTTATTGCAAGTCTTTACATGTTGTAAAAACTAAAAACTACTTAAGTATAGGGTAAAGCCCCTCCTCTTAGGCCCCTTATTTCTGAAACCCACCCCACCCATGGGCCTTACTCCCCCCCCCAATTGTAAAGCATAAGGTAAACTATATCATAAGCCCAAAAATATTCATTATG